>Ga0181612_102664_pt1 | contig 17887 bp, 19 predicted proteins | sample HoacroProtozoa21_FD_119630 | JGI IMG/M metagenome (GOLD analysis project Ga0181612, IMG submission 119630) | Hoatzin crop microbial communities from Cojedes, Venezuel. Combined Assembly of Gp0051906, Gp0051904, Gp0051908 | reverse complement strand
CGCCACGGCGGCGGAAGCACTGCAAACAGCCTCCATATTGGCTGCCCTGCTCCAAGACGGTAACGTCATAGCCGTTCTTCGACAGTATGACACCCGAGGTCAAACCACCGAAACCGCTGCCTATAACCACGCATTTCTTGTCCATAAAAACATTATCACTTCTCAATCTTCATATTGAGAAACTCTATCGTCGTAATGTCGCCGTTGGCACCGATAATCTCTATCTTATCTACCATTTGCGTCTTGCCATTGAAATACATTTTCATCATTTTCAAGGCCTTTTTCATCATCGCTTTCTTTGGTGTGAGCCAAGCCGACACGGCGTTGCCGGAACGATACACCTGGTAGTTGAAATTCTTCTTGTCGGTGAGCCCTTTGCCGTTGAAGCTGTTGAGCATAAACTGCGCCAGCCCCTGAAACATCTTCGCGCCGGGGGTGCCGGTGGACTTTTTCGCGTCCTTGCTCTGCTTCACGCTCACCTTGTTGTTTTTCATCTCAAAGCAGCTATAGAAAGGAGTAACATACTCCCATTTGATATAATTGGAGGCGGCGGCATATTCCATATTACCCTCGCTCACCAACGGCTCTTTGAGCATTGCCGACTCCTTGGTTTGTTTAAACTTCGACTGTATGCCTTTCAACTTCTTATGCACGCCGTTAATCTGATTCACCACCTCTGTGCCTTGAGCCTCGGTAAGGAGTTGCCAAGACTGTGCCGATGCCGAGCCGCAGAAAAGCGACAAGCAAACGAGTATCGAAAAAATCTTCTTCATTTCTTTGTATATTTAAAATTTGTTTTTTGAATAACCTAAACCAGCCGAAACAGCCATCGCCGACAGGCGATACGCATGGCTTGCCGTGCTTAATTATCAATTGCTATCAGGCAGCATCCTGCCATAATCAGCCCCACCCCGGCCCAGCGTGTCAGCGGCACCTGCTCGTGGAATACCACTATCGCGGCGAGCATTCCAAAGACATAGCTAAGGGAAATCATAGGATAGGCCATGGAAAACGGGAAATTTTTGACGATATAGAACCACAACATCGTGGCGGCGAGATAGCACACACCGCAGAGCAGAAACCACCAATTGGTAAGATTGCGCTCAAAAAAGGCCCACGACCACGAGAAAGTACCCATGGCGTTAAGGGCCAGCTTCAATGCCGTCTGGCCCCCGGCGAGCAAAATGCTCTGCAATATGCAAATCAATATTAACCTCATATCATTCTAAATTTGCGACGAAGCCGCCTTCCATTATCCATTTTCCATGCGACGAAGCCGCCTTCCATTATCCATTTGCGGGCTTGCCCGCATCATTCTCCACCGTCATTTCGCTGACAGCGATTTTCATTCCTCCTTCAGCAATCACTTCCTCCCCGTTTTTCACTTTGGCATTCACCAATGTAATGCCCATGGCGTCGCCCTCCACCTCTATCGTGGTGCTCAGCGTCTCGCCCACACGCGGGGAGCGGTAAACAGTCAGGTTGCGTATGGCCCCGATATATCCTATTGTTACCGCACGCTTGTAGATATACACATTAACATATCCTATCCGTGCGGCACAGGTTTGTGCGATATTCTCCAAAAGGGCATAGCGGCTCATCGTTCCGTCGCCATCCACATAGATATTGTCGGCCCTCACCGTCAGCTCCGTGGCAGTGCGCTCCATAGTGAAGTCGGTAAGGTGGTCGATCATCACAAAAGGAGGCTGCTGCGGAAGGAGTGTCGAAACGGCAATATCCCTGAAATTCACCTCGTTATGTTCCATTTCTATTTCCAAAAGTCGTAATAATTAAACCACTGGTCGGGATACATCCTCACCACCCTCTCGAGCTCGGCGGCGTAGGCCTTGCAAAGGGCTTCCTCACGCTCCTGGCGCTTGCCACCGGCGGTTTTTCGTCCCGATGCCCGAGCCTCGCCCGATACCGTTGCCTGCGTCTCGCCCGATGCCGAAGTTTTTCCCGATGCTTGCGAGACTTCAGAAACTGCCGCCTTATTCTCGTCCGATATCTGATCTATCCTTTTGATAACCACGTCGTAACCGTATATAGACCGTTTCATCACCATCACGGTAAACACCGGCACCTCTCTCATCGCCGCCACCCTGTAAGGCCCTTCGGGAAAGGAGGCCTTGGAGCCGAAGAACTCGCACCGCAGGCTCTTTCCGGAGCCGAAGAGGCGGTCGCCAGGCATGCTCATAATCTCGCCGTTCGACAATGCCTCGTTGATGGCAAACACGTGCGACATATCGTTGCCCACGGGAATCATCCGGATGTTGTTGTTGCCAAACATCTTTGCCCGGTTTATCATCACCTCCGCCTGCTCGCCGCCGAACACCAATGCGTTGAAAGGTTTCGACTGCGACACGAAAGCGTAGCCGGCAAGCTCGTAATTGCCCACGTGGGCAGAGAGTACCATCACCCCGCTCTCGCCGCTGCACAAACGGCAGAACTCGTCGTATCCTTGCAGTGAAAACTTAAAGCGGCGGCCGGCATAATTCGCAAAGCGGTCAACCACCACCTCGCCCATACGCAGATGGTTGAGATACACGTGGCAGAAGGATTTCAAAGGGCCGTAGCCCATACGCTGGCGAAAAAAGCGGTAGGCGGCAATATAGCCCTTATGAGCCACGAGCATCACCACCGGAATACCAAACAGCGCCATAGGCACGTAGGCCAAAGGCAATGGCACCCAACGCAACACAGCAAGAAGCCACCGGTATAAAAACGGGGCCCCCTCCGTGCGGCCGCTCCAGTCGTCAGAACTCATCCTTACGCCAGCTTCTTCTCTATGAAATCGCAGAAGTCCTTATAGGTGCGCACACCGGCCATCTCCTCGGGCTTCAGACGGAAACCGAATTTCTTCTCCACGATAACCACGATGTCAACGAAGTCGAGGCTGTCGATGCCCATATCCTCCTTCAACAGTGCGTCATCGGAAATCTTGTCCTCTTCAATCTCTAAATCCTCAATGAGAAACTCTTTCACTTTCTCTTCAATCTCTTGTCTTTCCATCTTTTTCTATACGTTTTATTATTACTGTTTTTTTACTTTCAATATACTGTGCCCCTGTCCGAGGTTGTCGAAAATCTCTTCCACCTCCATACCGGCCTCTTTAATCAGCCCCTCAAGGTCGTCGCCACGAAACATCTTGCTGTTGCCATTGGCCATCGCCGTGAAATAGATGCTCGTCATCGTCAGGCACATCGAAGCTGGCTCAAAACGCTGGCGGCCCCATAGGGTCTCCATAATAAAGAGGCGGCTTCCGGGTTTCATTATCTGCTGTGCCTTGCGGAGAATCATCACCACCTGCTCGTCGGAGAAGCAGTCTAAGAACTGGCTCATCCAGATAACGTCGAAGTCGGGGGATGAGGGAAGCGACGACGACGGGTCGAGCATATTCACGCCATAGCCCTCGATGCGGTCGCTTCCGGGCTTGCCGGCGGTGGCGTCGCGCATAAGAGCGATTTGCTGGGGGAGGTCGGCGATGGTTACTCTCACGTCACTGCTGTGAGCCACGCACTGCAAAGCCCAGCGGCCAGTGTTGCCGCCCACGTCTAAAAGGGTGCGGGGGTTGGAGGCGAAGACCACCTTCAAAGCCTCCTCGAACGAGGAGTCGGAATAGAAATGGTCGAAGGCGAACCAGCTGCGCTGCGCGTCGGCGGGCAATGACGACAAGCCCTCGTAAATCGTGGGCCAGGAGCCGAAATGCTCCAGTCCTGCCGGACGGCCCTCACGCAGGCACTCCTCCAAACGGAACAGACCCTCGTAGCACACGTCGTTGACGAAGTCAACATTCACCCTCGTCGCCGGGTCGTTGAGCAGGAACCAGCCGGTTTTCGACAAACTGTACCTGCCGCTGTCGGCATCCACGAGCACCGTGCCTATCGACAGCGAGGCCTCCAAGAGGCAACGGGCGGCATAGTCGCTCAAACCACAGGCGGCGGCAACCTCCGCGGAGGTCATGCCTTTGTCGGCGTCACGCAACTTGTCGAGGACGCCAAACTTTATCATCAGGCGCGAGACCTGGAATACCACTGGTCCCCAGGCAATAAACTCAGCCATTCTCTGTGCCTGACGGGCAGAGAATGGCTCTTTGGTATATGCGGCTTTTACCGATTCTGATAAATTCATTTCTTCAAACAGTCCTTACAGGTCATTTATCACACTTCTTTATTATAAGGGCCGAGTTGGTGCCTCCGAAGCCGAAGGAGTTTGAGAGGATGGTACGCAGCTCTGTCTCCTTGGTCTCCGCGGCAATCTTCAAATCCTTGGAATATTCGTCGGGGTTCTCGAAATTGATGTTCGGTGCCACGAAGCTGTCGCGCATCATCAGTGCGCTATACACTAACTCGCTGGCCCCTGCCATCCAGCACTCATGACCGGTCATTCCCTTGGTGCTGCTAATCCATGCCTTGCAGTCTTTGAAGAGTCTGCCGAGGGCCATGGCCTCAAACATATCCCCTTGGTGGGTGCTCGTGGCGTGGGCGTTGATATAGTCGATATCGCCCGGCTCCATACCGGCGTCTTTCAGGGCACGGGTCATAGCCACCACGCTGCCCTCGTCGCTGGGTTGCGAGATGCCTCCGCCATTGCTTGAGAAACCGTATCCGCACACCTCGCAGAGAATCTCCGCACCGCGCTTCACGGCACTCTCATAGTCTTCCAGCACCAAGGCGGCAGCCCCGCCGCTCGGCACCAGTCCGTCGCGGTCGCGGTCGAAAGGCCTCGAGGCCTTTTCCGGCTCGTCCATACGTTTGGAGAAGGTGCCTATGGCATCGAAACTCGCCATGCTGTAGTGGTTCACCTCCTGGGCCCCGCCACAGAGCACCATATCCTGCAAACCATCGCGGATGAGCAGGTAGGCGATGCCTATGGAGTGCGAGCCGCTGGCACAGGCGGCACTGACGGTGAAATTTATGCCCCTCAAGCCGAAGATGGCGCTGAGGTTCATATTCACCGTGGAGTTCATAGACTGGAAAATCAGTCCGCTGCCCATAAGTGCGGAGTCGTGCTTCTCTTCCATCACCTTGGCGGCCTCAATCACGGGCTTGGCACTGCTGTCGTTGCCGAAGATGATGCCGGCCTCGTGGGTCTTGAGAAACTCCTCGTCAACACCGGCCTGGGCGAAAGCCTCGCGCGATGCCATATAAGCGTATTCCGCCTCCTCCGACATACCCATACGGGCACGGCGGTTGAGCAAGCTCTTGAGCTGAGGCTCCTCGACATAGCCGGAGAGACCCGACTGATAACCATATTCTAAGCGTTCCGGAAGCAGGCGGATGCCGGAGCGGCCATGGAAAAGCGACTCGCGCACCTCTTCCTTATTCTTACCCAAGCATGACCATATTCCCATGCCGGTGATTACTACTCTTCTCTTCATTTCGTTGCTTTTATGTGTAAAGTCCGCCGTTTATCTGTATCGCCTGACCAGTGATGTAGGAGCTGTCCTCGCCGGCGAGGAAACTGGCTAAGGCAGCCACCTCCTCGGGCTTGCCGAAACGTCCGCAGGGGATGTTCTTCGACAGCTCTTTCTCGTTCAAGTCCTTGGTCATATCAGTGGCGATGAAGCCCGGGCAGATGGCGTTGACAGTGATATGCCTCTGCCCCACCTCCTGTGCCAATGCCTTTGTGGCGGCAATCATCGCACCCTTGGCAGCGGAATAGTTGGTCTGACCCGGCAGGCCTTTCACTCCCGAGAGCGACGCCATATTGATGATGCGTCCGTGGCGGTGCGACACCATGCCCTTGAGCAAGCGGCGGGTGATATAAAACAGCGGGGTGAGCGACGTGTCGATGACACTCTGCCACTCCTCGTCCTGCATAAAAATCATCAGGTTGTCCTTGCGGATGCCGCCATTGTTGACAAGCACGTCGATATACTCGTCGGGATGGGCCTCCTCCCAGCTCGCCAAGGCCTCCTCAACGGCAAGCGAGGAGGAGATGTCGAAGCGCATCAAACTGGCGCTGCCTCCGGCGGCGGCAATGGCATGCACGGCCTCGTTGGCTGCCTCGTCATTACGCAAATAATTGATAATCACATGCATGCCGTCAGCGGCAAAACGCTCGGCTATGGCACGGCCGATGCCGCGCGAAGCCCCCGTAATCAATGCATATCTCATAGTTCACGAATTTTAATTCCTATAATATAGTTTATTTCAAAGTGCAAAGATACGTTTTTTTTCACAGATAAATGAAAAATCAATTAAAAAAGTGCCTTTTTAAATCGAAAAAAAAAGAAAATGCGAAAAAGAGCGAGGAAAAAGGGACAAAAAGGGGAATAAAAATGATTGAGCAGATTAAGGAAAAGAGAAAGGGGAAAATCGGAAAAGGGCAAGGGGGAAGGTTTTTAAAAAGGCGAACGAAAAAACCCCGCCTCTCGAGGCGGGGGTTTAAAGGCCGTGGCTTACGATGCCTGCCGGTCTTGTGTGGTTGCCCTGCACTTACGGTTGCAATACCTCTCGCACTGCACGCAAATGTCGTATCCCAATAATGCCCCAAGGATAAAGTCCTCCTCCGGGGTGAGCTCATTGAGAGGACGGGTAACCATTAAGCGTATGGTATCCAAGCAAGCCTTCTGACCGAAAAAGAGATTCAAACGGTCGTTGCCCACCGGCTGGATGATATACGGGATACCTTGGTGCTCAAGACGGGTTATGGCAATTTGCTCATACTTCTTGTTGAAAGTAAAGAGCACCATCCTTCTCACACCTTTCTGGTATTCGTATATGTGGTTCGAGAGAACCTTCATATCTGCCGATGTCGCTAATACTTGCTGCATATCTACGCTGGATTAAAATCTATCAATTAAAATGCAAGAGAAAAATATGTCTTATTAAAAATGGCTTATCAGAGTGCCGGGGAAATCTCATTCACCCATGCCTCGATACGGCCGGGGGTCTTGTCGCTCTCGTTGACATCGTCTAATGCCAAACCCACGAACTTGCCGTCAACAACAGCATCCGACTCACTGAAAGAGTAGTCTGAGGCGTCAACAGCACCCACGATATTTGCGCCTGCCTCCTTGGCGGCATTGTAAATCTCTGCCATGGCACCGCAGAAGGTGTCGCCATAGCTCTCTGCGTCGCCGCAACCGAAGATGGCCACGGTCTTGCCGCTAAGGTCAGCGCCCTTCAACACGTCAACGCCGTCGTACCAGTCGTCCTGAAGCTCACCGGCACCCCAGGTGCTGCTGCCGAGGATGAGGTTGTCATTCTCCGCGATAGTGTCGGCGGTCATATCTGCCACATTCATAACTTCTGCGCCACCAAGGGCCTCAGCAATCTGGCCTGCAAGGGCCTCGCAAGTACCGGTTGAAGAACCGTAAACTACAACTGTTTTTTTCATTGTCTTACCTTTTTTATTATTTTGTACGTTAATTCTTATTCGTGGCGGGAGAGCTTCAAGACAAACCCGGCCCAGCCGGGGCTGCTCCTTGCGGAGGGCTTTCTTCCCGGAGCGGGAGAGCTTCAAGACAAACCCGGCTGCTCCTTGCGGAGGGCTTTCTTCCCGGAGCGGGAGAGCCCGTTTTTTCTCTGCCACGGTGCAAAGGTACAGACTTTTTTATTTCTGTGCAATACCTAAAATTAGGGTTTTAAAGAAAATACCTAAATTTAGGTACGTCGGTTTTTCAAAGTTAAGATATTGATTACCAAAGCTTTATCTTTATTTATCCGGAATTTCACGTCGTAATTCCCGAATTGCATGCCATACACCCTTTCGGGGTCATCGTGGTAATGCGGCCGCGGGTCTTGGGATATCAGTGCGGCAATCACTGGCCAGTCGCTCCCGGCCTTCTCCTCCACCCCCGGCGCGGCCTCCACCTCCAAGGGCTGCCACGCCACGCTGTCGGTGAATCCGCCGTGGGCTCCCTCGTGGGCGTCGCAAGAAGGGAGATAGGGCTTGATGTCATACACCGGCGTGCCGTCCATAAGGTCTGCCCCCGACACATAAACCCTTACGCCATCGGAGGTCTCCACCCTCTCCAGCTTCACGCACGAGAGGGCGAGGTTGTTGGGACGGAAGGAGCTGCGGGTGGCGAAAACGCCCATCCGCTCATTGCCGCCAAGGCGGGGCGGGCGAACGGTGGGGTGCTTGCGCGCCTGCTCATTCTCGGAAAACGACCAGATGAGCCACAGGTAGTCGAAACCGTCAATACCTCTCACGGCATCGGCAACGGCGAAAGGGCCTTGCAACTCCACATAACCATAAAGTCCGGACACCACGCCGCTCTGGCGCGGAAGTCCGAACTTTGTCTTTAACGGGCTGTGAAAAATCCCTATAGGGCTAATTTCCATTATTTCGCGTATGCCACCGACCTCGTCTCTCGTATCACGGTGATTTTCACCTGTCCCGGATATGTCATCTCGGTTTGGATCTTATTGGCGATTTCTCCTGAGAGGGCCTCTGTCTCGGCATCGTCCATCTTGTCGGCTCCCACAATCACGCGGAGCTCACGTCCTGCCTGGATGGCGTAGGTCTTGGTAACTCCGGGATAGCTCATGGCGATGGCCTCGAGGTCGTTGAGCCTCTTGATATATGCCTCCACAATCTCACGGCGTGCGCCGGGACGCGCGCCACTGATGGCATCGCACACCTGCACGATAGGCGCGAGGAGGGTTTTCATCTCGCATTCGTCGTGGTGAGCGGCGATGGCGTTGCAGATATCGGGTTTCTCCTTGTATTTCTCTGCTATCTTGGCACCATAGAGTGCGTGGGGGAGCTCCGTCTCCTCATCGGGCACCTTGCCGATATCGTGAAGGAGTCCGGCCCTCTTGGCCTTCTTCGGGTTCAAGCCCAGCTCTGATGCCATCACGGCGCAGAGGTTGGCGGTCTCACGGGCGTGCTGCAAGAGGTTCTGGCCATAGCTGCTGCGGTATTTCATCTTACCGATGATGCGCACGAGCTCCGGGTGCAAACCGTGTACGCCGAGGTCGATGGTGGTGCGTTTTCCTATCTCTATAACCTCGTTTTCCAACTGTTTCTTCACTTTTGCCACCACCTCTTCGATGCGTGCCGGGTGGATACGTCCGTCGGCCACGAGCTGGTGGAGTGCCAAGCGGCAGGTCTCACGCCTGATGGGGTCGAAGGCGGAGATGACGATGGCCTCGGGGGTGTCGTCAACGACGATTTCCACTCCGCAGGCGGCCTCCAAGGCCCTGATGTTACGTCCCTCACGTCCGATGATACGTCCTTTAATGTCATCATTGTCGATATGGAACACACTCACGGAGTTTTCCACTGCCGTCTCCGTTGCCACCCTCTGGATAGTCTGTATAACTATTTTCTTCGCCTGCTGGTTGGCATTGAGCTTCGCCTCGTCCATAATCTCGTTGATATAGCTCTGCGCGTCGGTGCGTGCCTCGTCTTTGAGGCTTTCCACGAGGCGTGCCTTGGCCTCGTCGGCGCTCAGTCCGGAGAGCTCCTCGAGCTTGGCACGCTCCTGCTGCTGCATCTTGTTGAGCTCGTCCTGCTTAAGCTGCAGGGCTTTCTTCTCATTGTCGATGCGCTGCTGCATCTGCTCTGTCTCCTGACGGCGGCGTCCGATGTCCTCCTGTCTTTGGTTGAGCTGTATCTCCTTCTGTTTCAGCTTGTTCTCACTCTGCTGGATACGCTGGTTGCGCTGCTGCACCTCCTTCTCGAGCTCGTTTTTCTTGTTGATAAACTTCTCTTTTACCTCCAGCATTTTTTTCTCCTTAATGACCTCGGCCTCTTTTTCTGCCGACGACACAATCTCATTATATTTGCCTGTTGCCATTTTGGTAAACAGGAAATAACCTATGGCCACGCCTATTGCCAAGGCTGCCACAGCGACAATCAAAGATAATACTAAACTCATTTTATATATATTTAAAACATTAACTCACCACGCTGGAGTGCGGGGTGTAACAAAGGAGTTGGAAAAAGAAAGGATTATAGCTTTGGCGTCTGTCCTGCCGGACTGCTTGCTACTGTACTTGAACCTTTGCTTACGGCTTAACTTGCGCCTTTGCTTGCGGCTATGCATACAGCTTTGGGCGGAGCGCGACTACTCTTCCGACATGGCCTTTTCTATCTCTGCGATGATTTTCTTCATCGACTTGACGAAAGGCTCTGAATCGCTGCGGAAGCGTTCGCGCTCATACATCAGGCCCACGTCGATGAGAGCCATATAGTCTATCTCCGTCTTGCCCTTCCTGCCATTATAAAAGGTGGAATAAGCATTCAGACGGTCAGTGGCAAGCACTGCCGCCCTACGGTATAGGGGCTCATCGTCGCGGTCAACACGAACGTGGATCTTCGTGTCATACACTTGTAGCCAGATGCCAAATTTATCTTTATCTGCCATTCTCCAATATTACAATTCCCCGCCAAGGGAAGCCACGCACTTGTCTATAGTGCGTATCATACTGGCAATCTTTTTGCGCAAGGCCTCGGTGTCACCACCGGCGACAGTGAGCATCCGGGCCTCTTTCAATGTGGTGTATTCGCCTTCCAAACGGCTCACCTCATCTTTGAGCAAGGCTATCTCTGCCTCCTGCTCGGATATCTTGCGCCGCAAGTCTGCCAGCATCGTCTTCTGCTCACTGTAAGCGAGTATCAACTCACGAACACGAGTCTCGAAAAGACTTATCGTTTGCTCCTCTGCGGTCATAACTATACTTTTATCGACCGACAAAGGTAATATGTTTTTACGACATACACAACTTTTGCGGTCACTTTTTTAAGTTTTTTAATTTATATTATCGGCAGTTAAGACTTAAAGCATTACTTTAAGCCATTTTTCTTCCGATTAAGTTCTTTAAGGCTCTGCTGCTCATACCCGTCAGCGCCTTGCAAGAAACGATACACACGGCTTGCCGTGCTAATTGTCAATTTGCTTCGTTCTGCTTCGGCTCCTTCTTCGCCAGCATTATCACCTGGTAGGCGAAGTTGGTAATCCAGTTCTGCGAGAAGCCGAGTTTCTGCGAGTATTTCCTCACCGATGCCACGGCCTTGAGAGTGGCGGGGTCGGTATAGTCATTTTTTGTAAATATTTCTATCACCGTCTTCTCCGTCATAGAATAGATTGCTTTCTTGAAGAATGAGGGGAGTCTCAGCTTGAGCTTCATCAAATTCGAAAGCAGCATAATCAGTTCTTGTGTAAAGCCTTGGAACTGTATCAGGTAGGGCTGCACGTCTTGCAAACGACGGCAGTTTTTATGTATGCTCTGGTCTATCTCCTTAAAGAAAGAATCATCGGTATTGTATAATTCTTTCAACATTTTCTTACACTTGCTCTTCTCCCCCAACCCAAGCTTGTTGTTCTGGGTAGGCACCTTCAACGTGGTTTTAAAAACACGCAGGTCGGGCAGGGCCGCCAAATTGGTGATACCGGTCTCGGCGGCTATCGCTGCCTGGAAATACACACGGATGAGCGTCATATAGTCTTCCATACCGCCGGTCTTCTTTTCCGAAGAGGAGCGGCCAAATAATTTTGAAAAAAATCCCATTTCTATCTTTTTTTAAAACTTTATCTCGATTTCGAGGTGCAAAATTAGTTATTTTATCGTAAAAAACAACATTTTCCCCGAAAAAATTAGCTTTAATCAATTTTTTTTGTAACTTTGCACCCGAATATGAGGGATAGAGCCCGTACTTACGTCTAATTAGAGCAGAATGTATGAGACAATACGATAGAAATAACGAATTTATCCGGGACGCCATAATTTTTGCGGATTTCATTCTTATGAATGCAATCCTCTTCGTCGGCTTTATATTCAAGCGGCAAATAATAACAGCCCCTGACACGGTGCACTACAGAACCGTTTTCTTCGCCGCCAACTTCGGAATGCTCTGCGCACAGTCGCTTTTCGCGACTATCTTGCACCGCCGCCGACTCTCGGTAGAGAAAGTAATCTCCAATACCTTGAAACTCGCACTGACACAGGTATTCGTGTCATACGTATTGCTTAAGTTCCTGCAATTCACATCGTTGCAGTTCAAATATGTAGTAATCTACGGAGTAGTTCTCTACATCGGTCTGCTCATCAGCCGACTTATAGAGCGCTACATCATCAAGAAAATCAGACGGTCGGGAAGAAACACCCACTTCGTTACCCTCGTGGGCGACGACCCGGTAATCAATATGCTGTACAAGCAATTGTCGTTCGACGCGTCGATGGGATACAAAATCAGAGGTTACTATGCCGACAACCCCATAGAAGGAGCCCCGGAAGGACTCAAGAGGCTCGGAACACTGCAGGATTTGTTTAATGACATGGAGGCAGAAGGCGAGATAACAAAGAACCACGACATCTTCTGCAGCCTCTCACACACCCTCGACGATGACATAAAGAAGATAATGAATTTCTGCGACAAGCACGTCATAAGATTCCTCTACGCACCGAGAATGGTGGGTAACTTCGCGCTCAACCTGAAATTGGAGAGGCTCGGAGACATACCGCTCTTCACCAACCACGAGGAACCGCTGCAACAGCTTGGCAACAGGGTAATCAAAAGACTTTTCGACATCGGTTTCTCATCGGTCATCATCCTGCTGATGTTGCCATTCATACCCATTATCGCACTGATTATCAAGATGCAAAGTCCGGGACCCATCTTCTTCAAGCAGGAAAGGACGGGACTCGACGGCAAAGACTTCAAAATGCTGAAATTCAGGTCGATGCACGTCAACAAAGACGCTGACACCCTGCAAGCGACGAAAAACGACCCGAGGAAATTCAAGTTCGGCAGTTTTATGAGAAAGACCAACATCGACGAGCTGCCGCAGTTCTTCAACGTCCTTATGGGCGACATGAGTATCGTGGGGCCAAGACCGCACATGCTCAAACACACAGAGATGTACTCCGCACTCATTGACAAATATATGGTAAGGCACTTCGCGAAGCCGGGAATTACCGGCTGGGCACAGGTGACAGGATACAGAGGAGAGACAAGCGAACTCTGGCAAATGGAGGAAAGAGTGAAAAGGGATATATGGTATGTCGAGAACTGGACTTTCTGGCTCGACCTGAGAATCATATACCTCACAGTGAAGAATATAATCACCCGCAACGACGACGCGGCATATTAATTAGTAAATAAATAATGTGAAAATATGAAAGGTATAGTACTTGCAGGAGGCTCAGGCACACGCCTCTACCCCATTACGAAAGGCATCAGCAAACAGCTGATACCTATCTTCGACAAACCCATGATCTACTACCCCATCTCCGCGCTTATGCTTGCAGGCATCAGGGAAATACTCATCATCAGCACACCCTACGACCTGCCGGGATTCAAAAGACTCTTGGGAGACGGAAGCGACTACGGTGTGAAATTCGAATATGCAGAGCAGCCAAGTCCCGACGGACTGGCACAGGCATTTATAATAGGTGAGAAATTCATCGGCGACGACTGCGCCTGCCTCGTCTTGGGAGACAACATCTTCTACGGAAGCGGCTTCACAGGACTCCTGGCAGAAAGCGTGAGAAACGCCGAGAAAGACGGCAAGGCAACGGTCTTCGGATACTATGTCAACGACCCCGAGAGATACGGAGTGGCAGAATTCGACAAAGACGGCAACTGCCTGAGCATTGAGGAGAAACCGCAAAAGCCAAAAAGCAACTATGCCGTCGTGGGACTCTACTTCTACCCCAACAGCGTGGTGGAGATAGCAAAGAACATCAAGCCAAGCGCAAGAGGAGAACTGGAGATAACCACTGTTAACCAGGAATACCTGAAACAGAAAAACCTCAAGGTACAGACACTACAGAGGGGGTTCGCATGGCTCGACACCGGCACGCACGACTCACTCTCGGAGGCCAGCACATTCATAGAGGTGATAGAGAAAAGACAAGGACTCAAAGTGGCATGCCTCGAGGAAATCGCATTCAATAACGGATGGATTGACGCACAGAAACTCGAGCAGCTCGCCAAGCCGATGCTTAAAAACGACTACGGCAAGTATCTTATGAATCTTATCAACAAATAATAATATGGAGACAAAGGATTTACAGAAAGACATTGAAGAATTGAAAGAGACAATGAAACAGCAACAGGAAGAGGAGGCATCATCCATCAACCTGGCTACCATAATGTCAACAATCATTCTCAACTGGCAATGGTTCGCACTGTCATTCATTATATGTATGTGCCTCGCTTTCCTATATCTCAGATATAAATCGCCGGTATATCAGTTGCAAACGAAAATGCTCATCAAAGACGAGCAGAACCCCAACTACAGGCGTACAAACCAGATGCTCTCGAATATGACAGACCTCGGATTCATGACCAACTCCGCAGGTATCGACAACGAGGTGGAAATACTCCAGTCGCATATCCTCTCGGAGCAGGCTGTCAAAGACCTCAAGCTCAACGTGCATTATAAAATGGAGGGAAGGGTGAAAGACCGTGAGGTGTATAAGACCAACCCCGTCATCGTGGAGCTCGACGAGGCACACACGAAGGCTCTGCCGGAAATGACAAAGGCCATCTCTATGAAGATAAAGCTCACAAGCGAGGGGAAATACTCCGTGAAAGGAAAGTATTTTATGCAAGACAAATACCAGATTATAATACCGGAGCCCTTCACCTTCGAGGCGGAATTCGACAAACTCCCGGCAACACTGCATATCGGAGCCGGATACCTCACATTCAAAGAGAACCCGGCTTTCCCCATGGAAAACAGATACGAGAAAGTGTATATCAACTCCATAAAAGTGGAGGGTATCAGCTATGTGAACAAACTCTCCGTAGAGCCCTCGTCGAAAATGACCTCCATAGCTGTCATCTCACTCAAGGATAAAGACGTGAAGAAAGGCATCGACTACCTCAACCAACTCGTGGAGTGCTACAACAGACAGGCTAACGAGGACAAAAACGAGATAGCAGTGAAAACAGAGGAGTTTATCAACGACCGACTCGTGAAAATCTCCAATGAACTCGGAGCCACAGAGGGACAGCTCGAAAGCTATAAGAAACGCAACAGGATGACAGAGCTCAAAATCGACGCCACAAGCAACATACAGCAGACTAACGCCATGGAGCAGAAGCTCGCAGAGGCAAACACACAGCTGCAACTCTTAGACCACCTGAGGTCATACGTGGACAACCCGGGAAACAAATACCAGGTGATACCGTCTAACGTGGGACTCACAGACCCCTCGTCAACATCGCTCATCAACACCTACAACCAGACGGTGCAACAGCGTAACAGACTCCTTGTTACATACTCCGAGAACAGCCCCAACGTGATACCGCTCACCGAGGAGCTCGACAAAGGCATCAACTCTATCAAGGCAGCTCTCAGCCAGGCACGCCGCTCGGCACAGATAACAAGAGACAACGTTCAAAAGCAGTATAACACCTACCAAGGACGAGTGATGAGCACACCGGCACAGGAGAGAGTGCTCACACAGATAGGAAGACAGCAGGAAGTGATGTCAGACCTCTACCTCACACTCTTACAGAAGAGAGAGGAGAACTCAATATCGCTCGCCGCAACTGCCGATAAAGGAAAGGTGATCGACAACCCGCAGTATATGGGGAAGGTAAGCCCGAAGAAATCCATCATCGGACTCCTCGCACTCATCGGAGCCATCGGTCTGCCGCTCCTCATCATCTACCTCGTCAACCTCCTCAGGTATAAAATCGAAGGACACGACGACGTGGCGAAACTCACATCCATGCCTATCATCTCCGACGTGCCGGTGGCAAACCCCGACGCACTCAACAAGGCAGGCATCGTGGTGCACGAGAACTCCAACAACCAAATGGAGGAGATCTTCAGGTCGATGCGTACAAACATACAGTTTATGCTCAAGAAAGACGAGAAGGTGGTGCTCTTCACATCATCGACATCAGGAGAGGGAAAGACCTTCAACGCCGCAAACCTCGCCATGTCGTTCGCACTCTTAGGCAAAAAAGTGGTGCTCTGCGGTCTCGACATCAGAAAACCGCGACTCGGTGAGCTCTTCGGTATGCGCAACACATCGAAAATAGGTATCACCAACTTCTTGAATATGGACAACGGCACCAAGGAAGAACTCTTCAGGGAAATCATACCCTCGGGAGTGAACGACAACCTCCACCTGCTCATGGCAGGACCAATACCGCCAAACCCCGCAGAGCTCCTCGCAAGAGAGTCGCTCGAAAAAGCCATTAATTTCCTCAAGGAAGATTACGACTATATCGTGCTCGATACAGCACCCGTGGGACTTGTTACTGATACATTCCATATCGCAAGACTCGCAAATGTCAGCGTCATTATCACCAGGGCCGACTACACGCCGAAAGACAATGTGGCAATGATGAACGAAATCGCCGTGAAACAAGGCAAGCTGCCCAACCCCTGCATCGTGCTCAACGGTATCGACATGTCGAAGAAAAAGTATGGCTACTACTACGGATACGGAAAGTATGGCAAATACGGTAGATACGGCAGTTACGGCAAATACGGCCATTATGGCACTTACGGCAACTATGGAAGCTACAGCAACAGCCATTACAGCAACAAGGAGGACAATTCTATTAAAACGAAGAAGAAATGAACATAGCAGTAGATTTCGACGGTACGATCGTTACTCACGAGTACCCCAAAATAGGCACAGAGCTGCCTTTTGCCACCCAAACCCTCAGAATGCTCCAGGAAGACCATCACAGGCTCATCCTCTGGAGCTGCAGAGAGGGGCAGCTGCTCGAAGACGCCATCAACTGGCTCAAAGAGAGGGGTGTGGAAATGTATGCCTACAATAGAGACTACCCCGAAGAGACAACAGACAGCAAAGACTGGTCGAGAAAACTCAAAGTGGATATGTTTATCGACGACCGCAACCTCGGCGGACTGCCCGACTGGGGCACTATCTATCAGATGGTGAAAAACAGGACTAAATGGGAGGATGTCATTGACGAGGCACACAGCAGCTCTATGTATGGCGACAGCCATCATCAAGAACACCAAAAGAAAAAGAAAAAATGGTGGCAGATATAATAAAAAAGCGAACCTTGCGGTTCGCTTTTTTATTATTTAATCCTTAGTTCCTTAGTGGCTTTCTTGGTTGACTTCTTCGTCGTTGCGGTTTTGCTTGTCGTACTTGTGGAAGCAGAGCCGCCATTGTAATATTTCATTGCCTCGGGCAACCTCTTTTTAATTTGCGCTATGCGGGTGGCGTCAGAGGGGTGGTCGCTGAAAAACTCCGACTTGCTCGATGTGCCGGCCTGCGACATACGCTGCCAGAAGTCAACGGCCACACTGGGGTCATAACCGGCCATGGCAGCGAAGATAAGACCCATATAGTCGGCCTCACTCTCATTCTTGCGGGAATAAGGAAGCATCACACCATATTGCGCACCAAGGCCATACACCTGATTGGCTATCGTCTGCGTGGCGCTGCCCATACCGGCGGTGCCCATAAGCACCGACAGAGCCTGCGCACCATACTGGGTCTTCATCTGCTGCGAGAGACGCTCGGCACTGTGCTTTGCCACGGCATGGGCAATCTCATGACCAAGCACGATGGCAAGGGCACTTTCCGTCTGAGTGATGGGAAGCAAACCCTCATACACCACAATCTTACCGCCAGGCATACAGAAGGCGTTGGCACTGTTGTCTTGCACCAGATTAAACTCCCACGCATAGTTCTGAAGCTCGGAAGCCATGCCATTGTTGCGCAGGTAGCTTTCCACCGCAGAGGCTAATTTCTGACCCACACGCTTCACCATGGCCGAATTTGCGGCATTCGTGGAAGGTTTGGCTGTCTGCATGTACTTGGAATACTGCTCGTTGCTAAGACTCAATACTTGTTGATCGCTTACCAATAAGCGCTGTTTACGGCCCGTGATAGGCACCGTGCTGGTAGTACCGCAACTGCTGAGCATCACGGCACCCAAAAGTAAAATGCTGAAAAATTGTTTAACCATTGTTATTTGT
>Ga0181612_169491_pt1 | contig 17889 bp, 12 predicted proteins | sample HoacroProtozoa21_FD_119630 | JGI IMG/M metagenome (GOLD analysis project Ga0181612, IMG submission 119630) | Hoatzin crop microbial communities from Cojedes, Venezuel. Combined Assembly of Gp0051906, Gp0051904, Gp0051908 | reverse complement strand
TAGCCGAACTGGCACAAAGGATGCTGGCAAACTGGTTGCTCTGGAAAAGCAGAGCTCCTGGAATGCTCCTTGGAGCACCGTAAACGTGTGCCGAAGGAAATTAATTGAATGCTGTGTATCAAAGGAAATAACAATAACAATAATAATGCACATCCCTAGCAACTAGAGAGGGAAAAGATGTATGTGGTTCTTTCATCTCTTCTCTGCCAAGGAATGATTATTCTCTTCTTCAGTTAATCCCACAGTCGTCAGGCAGAGATTTGGAAGAGGGGAGGTGTTTTTCCTAGGGCAAGTAGGTGCTAACACCAGAAGAAGAGGCACCACCCTTTTGCACGTTTCAGCAGAGACGGTGGAGGTCTCACAGTGGTGTGTGTTGTTGGAGCTAACAGTCCGGATCCACAGTGGCCATGAGGACCAGGAATGATGACGTGGAGCTCACCCAGGGCACACGGGCAGCAGACACACCACAAAGCTGGAGTGGCTCTGCTGGCACGGGCTGATATCTGGTGCTGGCTCTCTGCTAGGGGTACATTTGAGGCCAATACGATTGTTTTTCGTCAAAGTGCTTCAGATTCCATATGCACACACATTTTTGCCCATTGGCTGAGCTGCTTTTCTCAAACTTGTTTCCTCCGATACAGCCATCCAGCTTACACTGGGCTGTGAAAAACCAAGTGATTTCCCCAGCATCTAGGCAGGGACCAGCATTCAGCCACACACAGCTCTCCTCTATGTCCCTTGCATGATACCTTCTCAGCACAAGGCCCCAGACAAGCCCTGAGCTGAGAAGTCCCTGCCACATTTAGGAGCTGACGAGTGGTCATTCCACTCCTGGAGAAGGAGGCTTGGAGGAAACCGATGGCCACTGTCATCACAGTAGACTGTGGAACCTGCTTGGAAGAGCTGTGTAGATTTGGGATAGGATCTGATCTAAAATGTGGTCTTCAGGCTGTAACTCATGGGATCTAACTGAGGAGCGGGAGATGTTTGACGAAACTTGTGACTATGACTTGGATGGACTAAATCCAGCTCTTCCCTTGAAATTCCTACAGCTGCTTTGCCTCTCTGCACCTCCATTCCCCATTTATAAAGAGCTGATGAGACTATGCCTCTGCTGTATCGCACCGAGGCTTCATTCATTAATACTTACAAAAGGTTTTGAGATCCTCAGATGGCCAGTGCAAGAGAAGTAATTATTTATTAACAGCCTCCGTGAAGGTGTGGGCAGCCATATTACATCTCTCCTGGGTATTTAATTTAGGTACTGAGCATTTATTGTGGGTCTGAGAAAGTAATTGCTGATCTGCGCTGCTGGAGGTGGTAAGTTTTTTTTCTCCTTTTTTTTTTTGTACCTGAAAATGAAAAGCCTATAAATGCAGATAATATTTCCTACAACGCAGATAAAGAGTTGGTACCTAGGGACTTTACCAACAGTCCTTGAGACCTTACCTGAGGCTGAGATGAGTCTTTTTTAATTTCTCTATCGGCAGGTGCTCAGGGACGGTTGGGGTGATGGAGGCAGGGGTAGGGCATTGCTCTCCCCCTCGAGCATCCCTCGGCTGCTGGGGATGGTTTGCTCTCAGCCAAGCTGGCGATGGCCGAGCACAGCGAGCAACCCCTCCCGAATTTCTCCTGGGCTGATGTCCACCTTTCCCCGCCTTCCCCCCCAGGGCAGAAACCTCCGTCCCCAAAACCATCCTGTCCCCTCCGCAGGTGTGTGGGGCCACAGCTCGCCTCGCCCCCGCCGTGCTCGCCGGGGAGATGCGGCGTGATGCCGGGCCTTTGCCATTAAGCATCTTCTGTCTCCTTTTCTTTTGTTAAAGCCAAATGGAACAATGTAATTAGCTTGTTACAATTAAAGTGACTCGACTGGATAAATTGTAATCACCCAGACTGAAGTTAGGCATCCCTGCAGGTCCCGGCCAGAGCAGCTGAGCTGCCTCATTTGCATAATTAAAATATACAAATGATAATGGATTTTGTACTCAATTTCCAGCGGCTGTAAATTCGAGAAACTATGAAATTAGAATAACTGAGATGGAGCCCGCCTTGAGGTAATGAGGATGACAAGTTTTGACAGTAGGGGTGTTTATAACACTAGTTTCTCGCTGCAAAATAAATAAGTACAAAAAAGATTAGACAGTGATATTAGTTAATAGTTCCACGGGCAGTGGGGAAAGGAGATAGACTGGTGATTACCTCTGTAAATTTACGCTGCCTTTTTGACAAGATTTCTCCTAACCTTAGGGGACACCTTTCGCCTGATTATGAGAAATTGAGAATGAATTAAATGCATAAAAAGGGTTGTCACAGATAGACAAACTAAAGGAAAAGAAATGAAATTAGTCTTGCCATTTTAGCTTGCTGCAGGAGGAGGGGGGGAGAGGGAAGGGGAAACGGCTGGGAGAGAGGTTTCAACACTCCCACGAGGAGGAAATAAAGAGACCAAGAGGTCCTAAATTGAGGATGATTTCACAAAAAATTGAAAGTCCTTGGGATCCCAGGTGAAAATAGGAGAAAAAAAATTTAGGGTAGATAACACCTTGGCCAGGTCAGATCCAGGTTCTGTCTGGGACCAAATTGTGCTTTTCCATGAATGTTTTTTAGGGTGTTATTTTCATTTGTTTGTTTTTTCCTAATTTCTCAGCAAATACTCTCTGCCTCCATTTTTAAGCTTCTAGATCTCCTGAGAACCCCTTGGAGCTGGAAATCTTGACTGAGCTGGGAAGTGGGCAGGTCACCTGCCATCTCTTTGACTTCTCTTTGACTGTGCACACCTCTGAAATCATAGCTGTTTTATGAATATACACACAAACATAAGCTTGTTCACAAATATTTTGCAAATCCAAGCTAAGAGCGGGTGTTTCCATTCTCATTGACTTTTCCCCTTGTCCAAAAGAATTAATCAACAATTGAATGCGATTACTGATGATTTTTTGCAACTTCTCTCTCTTGGTAGGATGTTCAGGAGCATAAGGAGCGCTGGCAAGACCAAAGAGGTGAGCAGCAGATGCCCCTGGAAGGGTATGAGAGGGGGAGTGGAGGGCTGGAGCCAGGACTGCTTGCCATGGGCACGATTTAGCTCCTTCTAGCTCCTGTGAATTGACCCTTCGATATGCTGATTTTGCTCTTTTTTCCCTTTTTGCTCTGATGGGAACAGTGGCAGTCAGCTCAGATGGAAATCCCAATCTGATAGATGGATCAGTTTTCTTAGGGATAAAAAAAAAGGTCATTTCCTTGCTCCGAAGTGAGGACACCAAAGAAGAATTAGTGCAGAGGAAAGCTGGCACAGTGCTGGTGCTGTTTTCCTCGGCTCCGTGCGGAGGCATGGAGGGGACCACGGATGCATGGGAGCACCGAGGACGAAACCTGTCTCACGAACAGATTTGGAAAGGGCAATGATAACTGTACAATTCCTTCTCCTTCTTTAGGATCCCAGAGAGCTGGGGGCATGGACTCCATGCTTTAAAGTATTTAAATCCTTGATACTCTTGATGATTTTCAAATGGTGTCGTTGATAACCTGTAAAGAAGGTGGAAAAAGGTTCAGGAATGCAAGAGAGAGGGAAAAGGGGGAGAAATGGAGAAGAGATGGAGGAGGAGAGTTGAGACGAGAGGGGAGAAGGGGAGGCAAACTTGCACCTGAAAAGCAAAGGGAGTGGAGGTGCAGGGAGATCTGGGCTGGGGCTGGGGGGCTTCAGGGATCCAGGGGGGACATGTCCCCACCCACAAGTAGCAACAGGAGACCTCTCCCACCCTGTCTGGGAACATTTTTGCAGCAATGGCATGTTCCCATCTGCTTGCCCATAGCCATGGCTCAACACAATCCAGTGCTCTGTATTTATCCTTTTAAATGTCACCCGAATGAATTCTCTACTCCACCAAAAGGTGATGCTAGTTTTCAGGCACGTTGGGTACAGCTTCCCTTCCTCTCTCCTCCCTTTGCCTAGCCTCCAGTGTGTTTTCAGTTCAGGTACAGCCGTCATTTACGTTTTATAGTTTGCTTTACAGCATCTTGTTACGGCGTTATCTGTTAAAGAATGTATTTTTAATGTGTTTTATAGCATTCTTTATAAATAAGTTATTAAAGAATGTACCTGCAGCTAGCGATCACTTAATAAATATTAATAAAGCAATTCCAGATGAGGCCATCATTAAGAGTGTTGCAACACACCCACGCTAGTTACTTAGAAAGAGTTTCTGTGCTGGTTACCAAAAAGTTTAGGAGGGTTGTGATCGGAAGAGATGGGAAGCAGATTTGCGAGACCTTTTGGCCTTGAACTCCAGAATGAGTCATTTTTTTCCTGACTGACAGCAGGTGGGAGAGGGGAGTAAAAAAAGGGAGAGCGACTCTGAAGATGTGCCTGAGTTGGTGTCCATAGCAAGGGAGGAACCTAAAGGTGGCTTTACAGGAGGGAAATGGTTAGCTCGCCTCACTGGCTTTTCCTTTTCTCCCTAAAATGTTAGATAAGCCCTGAGAAACATGGACAATTAGTCAACCCTAGTTGTGTTTCCATATGACTGAATCTGTATATTTCGGTATTTCCAGTTTAGATCTGGTGCAGCAGATAGACTTGCAACCCCAGGGTGAATACAGTCATCGTTCTCCAGACAAATCTCTTTTGGTTCTAGCTACAGGAAGCTTAAAATCATCCATGGGTGCGAGATCTGGTGACAGGCATGGGCCTTTTCTATATGAAAAGCCACCCAAATCTAGGAAATTTATAAGCTTTTTTAATGTATAATAAGCTTAATTAATTTGTGAGTTTATAAACTCAGTTTGTGCACAGTCTGTGGGATCATGGACAGCAGCTGAATTACTCACACCACCACTGGACATTGTGCAGTGGCTGCACGAAGCTTTTCTTAGTGTCTGAGACCAGACCAAACCAGGGTGCACCAGTAAGAGGACCAGGGTGTTCACCTCTGTTCATGCAGGCGCTGATAGAGGAGAACAGCCTTCCTGGTTTGTCTGTGTCCCCAGTGGAAAGGGTAGGGAGATGGTGCTTTGGAGCACTCTTCAGAGCTCGCTGCCCATGATCCTGTCCCAAGGCACCTTTTGGAGCAGCAAACCTCTGGCAAACACCTCTGCCAGGTATTAATATGTTTTTGCCACATGGTGCCAGAGTTAATTATGACCAATGTGGATATATTTGTGTCTCCATCAACATCCAGCTCCTTTTCAAATTCTCTGCAAGGTCCCTCCCACCCAAGCCTCCCTGTCCTGCTCCATGACGCTTTTTCAGAGCTGGTTTTCCGGTAGACCGGGGATGATCCCAGAGTGCTTCACGGAGGAGAAGGCAGCCAAGCTGGCTTCCTCCTTCCACCTCCCCTTTTCTGTTCTCATTACAGGCCAAGTTCTCTCCTCCCACAGCACAGAAAGCAAAGGATGGGTTTGAAAAGTCCCTCCTCTCTCTGCAGATCCTGTAATTGTCTTTGACACTGTTTATCATCTGTGATAATACAGCAGTGCCCTGTTACCTTCAGCTGCCCTAATTCGTGTTATCAGTCTGGCACTGGGGAGAGAGAGGTGAGAGGTACGGAGAAGAGGTGAAGCCATTACAGAGCTGACAGGGCAGTGAGAACGGAGCGTGGTGATGGACTAGCCATCACTTGACCTGAATGCAAACATACATCCTATTGGATTGACCTTTCCCTGAGAGTAATGGATCTCCTCGTGCATCATTTTTGCTACATTGCTGGCCATACCAAGGAGATAGTTTCTGGTAATTAAGATAGATCCCTCGTATAATCCACCCACAGCAACAATCAATAGGTGCCTCCAGAGGGATGTTTCCAGATTATTGCTATGTCAGCACAACTTTTGGAAGCTTTGTAGATCTTATCGTGAGAGGTACAATCAGGAAAGCAACACAGGAGTGATTTCTGGGGAGGCAAGCTCACTGCGGGAGCCATGCACATGTTCGTAGGTATATATGGGTGACTGTGCCCTCTCTTGTTTGGGATGAGAAATACGTAAGTATTATATACTCTAATATCGGCATAATGAAATGTCATAGCAGGAACTCTGCAGCCCTGCAGGATCACAAGCCTATCACAGCAGCAAAAAGGATTTGGGACTCTTCTTTTGAGACTAGAACTGCTGCAGCTAAATCAAACTCATTCTTTCACTCTTCTCAGCACAGAAGACACATTCTTACTCATGTCTGATCCTTTTTGATGTGGATTTTGAATAGCTAGAAGACAGGGAACAAAGATTCCCAGCCCTATATACAGTACCAGGCTATACTTGCAAAGGTGAGACGAGGAGAAAAAGTTTTGTCTTCATTTGCAAACTGAGCATGTTCGATGGAGGTGTTGCCCCCAGGAGTGTATATGCAGAGGATACAAGGGACTCTCGCTTCTCTTCATTCAGTCACTTTTCTAGCTGTCAGCCAAAGCTAATGTCATGGTGTCTTTAAAATCCAAATCTGGATCTAGGAATGAAACTCCTTTACTTTACAGCTGTACAAAGCCTGAAGTTACCCAGTTTGTGATGCCCTTTTTAGTGGTACAAACTCCGTCAGTGAAATGAGGAAATTCAAAACTTTAAGTGGGGTTCAATTCCCTGGCATATGAACCAGCTAAATGAGGACACCGCCTTTGAGTTCAAATCTGTTCTAAAAATTTAAGAGAAGACCAGGGAACCATGGAGTTTCTGCATTGCTTCCTTGCATCTTCCACCAGTTCCTTGGCATTCTTAAGAATGTCCTTTTGCTTCTTTCTAACTTCTTTTGCAGCAGGTCTGGCTATATAACATCTATTCATATCCCACCATGGATTCTGGAAGAGAGATGTGAATCCTAAACAAAACACTCTAAGGCCCCCGAAGAGAAGGCAATGTACAGTATATTTTAAAGACTTTCAGTCTATTTATCATCTGCTATAGGCAACTAGAGTAAAAGATGTGCTTTTGAATGGCTGGAGCTGCTCCAGCGCATATTGGGGGGTTCATTAACCCATCTAATTGGCGGGACACACGGCAGCATTGGTGTTTCGGAGCTCTGGAGAGAGTGTTGGCTTTGGAATTCTTGAATTGGGTGGTAAAACCTATGCTGATGTCCAGAGGCTTTGAAATTTATTCCTTTAGTCATACTGATCTAAGAAATGCAGCCAAACAAGAGCTGGGATACGCGTTTTAAAAATGTCAAGGGGAAATTATTTCAAGCTCTGAATATATATGAAGTTAATAACTTGGCTCTTCCCATTTCCCTTTTTAGCTTTTACTCTGGATCAGTGACCTGGTTTTCCAGGAAGGGATATTTGGTGGGTCAGTGGTGGGGAGGGATACAAACCGTTCGCTCTAAGGTTCAGGCAGCATTTCTGCAGCCAGAGCCTGGTCTTCTTGTACAGTCCTCTGAGGGCTTCTGGTCTGAGAGGAAACCTCCAGAGTGTGACATTTGTTTTCTTATTGAGTATTTCACATTTACTTGATGTACATTTTTGTCTGAGTCGTCTTCTGATCTGTCTGTGCTCTGGAAACGGCATCTCTGGATGTCTTGGTAAAAGACAAATGTAGGAAAACTCCCTCTTGCAAGGGAAAATCATTTATGGAGGTCCCTGACCTTTGAATTACATTTCAAACATTGAGACACAGAGTTATTCTCTTTTGTCTTCAGATTTTGTTGTTAGTGTGTCCATGAATTTATGGAACATTTCTTCTCGGTGTCCCTCCTAATCTTTTAAATCAACTTTACATATCTTCTATGCCCACTCTGATCTTGATGGCTTTTCATGTTGTTTCTTTTCATGGCAGCTTTCCATTTCACGTTAGCACATAAAGAAAAATGCATTTTGTTGGAATAGCTATGTCACAGTGAAGATTATTCTTTTCCCTGTGGATAAAACCAGGTAGTGTTGTGCCATGTGTCTCATGTTATAACAATCTCACTCTGGTTCTACGGCCAAAACCTAATCGCGGTATTTTGAGAAGGAATTCTTATTATTTAAATGCAGCTTCACCCATGTACATTTCAGAGCCATAAAAGAACATTAACTGGTTCTTACTTTATTTGTTTCATAATACTAAGGGTTTATATGAATTTATCAAGCTCTTAAAAATCAAGTTATATTTGTGCTGCTCCACACTACTGCATGTAAAAATTGTTAACAAAAATAAGAAGATATCTGTCCACTACTCAGCCTATGTAATATCCTTATTAATAATTATGGGTTGTTTTTCTGATTGGGGTAAAAAAACCCCATCTGATGGATGATTTCTGTTAGCCCAAATCAGCACCGTCACTTTGGCTGTACAGAGTCAAACCCCACTAGAGTGGAGGGTCAAGGTTTTAAATACAGATAACTCTTGATTTTCCATTTGGGTGAAGATATGCAGTACCAAACCATAGCTATTTTGGAAGAAGTATGTGACTGAAGTTTTTACTGGGTAGTACAAGAGTTTATAAGAACTCTAAGTTTCCTAATGGTTTTTTTTCCCCTTCATAACTCCATAAGATTCCTGTGAGAAACTACCGCCAACTCACCTGACCGCAGGGTTAGTAGGTCCCGACTAACTCACAGTTCAGTGTACATTACAAAGTCAGTGACGCTATTATCAGCAGGTACAAGTCCATCAGGTGAACTGTTGGCTGGACATAAGGATGGGCTTTGGAAAAAAATCCCCAAACTCTACTGTGACTCACTCATTTAACCCGATCTTGGAAAGAGGTCCTAATAAATAAAAGAACATAAATATCTTCTGATCTTGAGAAACAATCCTTTTGTGTGTGTGTGTGTGATTGTGGATTAATATCTTCCTGAGCTCCAGTGAAAGGGACCATTATAAAAATGAGGTTGGCTAAGATGATTAAACATTATTTACAGAAAGAACATGGGTCTGATTAAATCACAGGGAGGGGGGGTCTCTGTTATGGTGACAGGAAAAAATATGCATCATTCAACAGAGGTGCTTGCTTCATTTCAGTAATTAGGGACTAAAGTAACTTGGACAGTCTGTCAACTTCGATATGGTGGAATTAACTAGTTGATCATGTAAATAAAAGCTATTTGATTAGATCAAAAATTAAAGGGCCATCCTTTTTCCTGTTATCTTGCAATTTACCTTTGAAGTCTTTGAAATATTGTCACCATGCAGACACTTCAAAGAGTAATTGCTTAAAGGCTACATTTTTAAAAACTCCTTTACTAGTGTCCCTCTAGAACTCAGATAAATAATGAAATTTTGGAAGGATCTGGCTAGACACGTCCGTGAAGAGACCTGACGCAGAGCTCAGCATCTGAAGTTCCTATTAGCTGCTCTTTTCAAAGTCAGACCCTAAAAATTTCCACTATAAACATTTTTTACCTAGTCTTGGGTCCAAGTTTATTTTATTAGTGTGGGCAAGAGAGAATGAGATTTCAGTGCTTTTCCGATAAACCCTCTGGCGTGACAGAGTTATAAAATGCAGTCGTCCCATCCCTTACACATCCTACATATAAAGGACCGATGCCTTTCAAGAAGTGTGGTCTAGACAGAAACCAAGTTCTTGCAGCTCACGCAGCCTGAGGTGTGCAGGATGCAGTTGCATGATCTTCCAGGTCTTTCTGGCCCTTGGAAAGGGTTGAAAAACCAATCTAATGGTTGGGGTCTCTCTCTTTCTTTGGGAGGTCTGTTGGGATACCGCCTTTGACTGTTTCCAGAGCGACAAAACCATTTCCAAAGTTTTTCCAGTGGTTTTCTGCTCATACTCCCCACGTCAAAAGAGTTGCCTTGTTGCACTTCATTATGGGCATGTTCTTAATGCTTGTTTAATCAATACCTGAAGCGTTCTATTTGTCTGAATGCTGCTTCCAAAGCAAACATGGGTATTGGTGATGGGAAAATGCAGGGCAGGTGTGTGCCCGTCTATTAGCAGCGAGTTCATCCCAGTCACTTTTTATCTTGTTTATTATTTTTTCCTTTTGTGGCACATAAAAGAATTTTGAATAAATTAATGAGGTTTAGTAGTCTCCTCTGATGCAATAAGGTACATTTTCAGACCCATAAAAACCAGAATAGGATTAAAACCAGCATTCGAGCTATGGCGTTCCTGGCAATGGCACAAATTCATTGCTTTCCAGGTCTCTTTTGTTATTTTTATTTATTATGCATACTGTAGTTGCATCTGAAAGTGCCATTTGGAGACCACTGCACAAAAGTGCTCTGCGCGAATACATATCTCAATAACCTTTTTTTGGCAAACAAGCCTCAAAGAGTTTTTCCACTTATAAATATCATTGCTGTTTCCACCACTCATTCCATCGGATATGGCATTGACTCAAAATGCCTTTTGTTATATGCAAATTGCCATTTTTATTCCTTTTTCACAGGAAGGCACTGCTCCTGCCCTCGTGTCTCTCTGGGAGCGGGGGGTCGCAGATGCTGTGAAACCAGGGCAGCTCTCCTGTGCGAGAGGGGCAAAACGCACGTTGCCCTGCAGGGATTGCAGGCCTGAGGGCACTCTTCGTGCAGCCATCCTCAGCGCATCCCCTGGAGAGGAGTCCGCGGTGAGATCCATCTGGCCTTCCTCCCTGAGGCTGTTGTTGACACTGAGTAGAAGATATGAGCAGAGGAAGGATTTTGTTAATTTTTGCCCCCAGTAGCTAGAGCCATGGACCGGGCTAGGCTAGGCTGATACAGTAAGACGCCAAAAACCAGTGAGAGTTTGGACAGAATAAAGATGACAGCCATGGACCTGGATACAGCTATTCCAAATTTACCCACTGATTACATGCTAATTATACTAATTCTTCCTCCTTCATGCATACCTGGTATTCATGACTCTGACACCTTTGCTTTATTCTACCTCACCCATTACTAGAAACCCATGTGAGGATGGTAAGCATCAAAGCATAGGAAGAAGTCAAGAATTTCTCCCTGTATTCATATCAACGTCAGGTAATCTGCAAATGTTCAGAACCTTCACAACCACCTAGAAAATTCTTTTATGGTCCCATGAAATTTTTTTTCCCCTATGAAAATGAAGAGCAAGGGAAAAGTTCAGATTCTGTTGAGCGACAAACTTTGCCTACCCTGTTGTTTGAGCCTGACCCAGCCAGTGCTCCCAAATCTCTGTAGTTAAGTGCTGTGGTTGTATTTGTAACACTCAGTGCAAGAGAAGTCGAGATAACTATTTGGCACCTGGCTTTTGTTTTTATTTTAGGTGAGGAGATGCAGTCCGTGGCGTTATGAACTAGGCTGCAACTTCCGCGAATTAAACAGCCCAACTGCCAAGCAGTGCATCCCCTTCATGGCTCCAGTAGGTCAATGTCCGTGCAAAGTAACTTGCATTTCTACTTTCAGCTCTGGCTCTGGCTCCCATGGGCTTGCTGTAGCTGTCTACTTCACCTTAAAATTGCCACTTAATCTCTGCACTGCTGTTTCCCCACTGGTGAGATGAGATCAGGCTTGACGATCTGTTAATGTTTGTAAAGCAAGGGAGGAAAGTGCTGAGCGTAATTTTAATAAATGGCAGTGTGAAAGTTTTCTCTGCTCCACTGCTTTCTCTTGCAGACGAAATAAACCACACAAACTATCTTCTTCCCTTCTAACACTCCCTTCACTCCACTGGAGTTAATTTGATTTAATGCATTTACCATCATGACAGTTACGTTTTAAGTGGTGCATTCTCGATTGCAGAAGGTAAACTTTTAATGACATTTCCACCTGCATGCGGGTGGCTGCAACTCCTCCTTTCTCCTTTGAGAAGAGAGAGCCTGGACCCTGCACTTCTCCGTAGCTTCAGCTGAGTTGAGCCCTGTGGCTCTAACAAGCACTAATGACAGAAGATGCACATCCCACCAGACTATGCTTTTCCTATCACAGAGACTCTAGATTTGAATCCCATGACTAAATTTGCAGCCCAGGGTGTGGGAAAGGGGTAGCTGCCCTTCGGTGCTATCTGCCAGAGGATGTTTTGCTGCATTGGCACGCTCTGTGCTGCGCACGTTGGGCTTTTCCCCCTCTGCTGCGGTTACAGTTGGCACCATAAAACTCTCGGTGTTCACTGCCTGGGGATGTGCAATTATTGTGGAGCCTTCTCCTAGTTACAGTAGAAGACACTGTGTTACTGCAGTCACTACCGAGTGACAAATGAGGTTTTAATGACACCTACTCTACCTGGAATTATCTGTAAACTACAATTAAGGAAGTAGCTACTCAAGGAATTAAAGATCAGAGAAAAACGACATGCTTTTATGGTGACTTATGGGGAGATCTGCAAATTCGTGATAGTATTCTGTGGAACAGGTTGGAAGATGCAACAGAGTATAATGTCTTTAAATGATCTTTTCTGCACCATCACTGCAGTATGCCAGCGCTGCAGTAGTGCTTATCGTCAGCTCTTCAACTGGTGTAATTCTGCAGGGGCTCCACTGGAGTTAGTGGTCTAGACCGGAGTTTATTGGCCTGTGTATGCAGTGGGTTTTGAAAGGCTGATGTGAATTTTGGTGGAGCAGTTAATTTAGATAGCTTGCTCCGCCACCACAGGGTCTGAATCTGTAGAGCTGCCAGGCATTTGCAAGGAACCCTGAAAGGAAGCATGGTCGGTCAACAGGAGCAAGACCAAATTAGCCAGTAAATTAGCAGGAGATACCAAGGAGCTGGGACAACCTGCTCATTGTTTTAGGGGTCCCATAACTGGGGGGTGCTCAACGCATCTTGCAGAGTGGCCCTGGAGCTGGTATTCAGCCTGCCTTTACGGTGGTGTCATCCACAGAGAGAACATCTGTGGTCTTCCCTTGCAAACATGTCCTCGTGGAGGAGTGGTCCCACTGTTTTGCAACAAGATGAAAGAGCAAAAGAAGAGTAAATCAGAATTTAAAAAAATTACCAAGTCCCTGCAGTCAAATCTTCTGCGGAAGTCACAGTTGAGGGTAAACAAACTCCCTGGGGTTTCACCCTACACAAACATCAAGCTGTGGAAGCACATTCTGAAATATTGACTGTCTCTAAGACGATTTTATCATGGGAATCACTCTGACAGCAAATCTTCAGAGCATCGCCCAGACAAAAGTTGCCAGGTATTAAAAATAGAATTACACTAAGCAAAGCCTTTTTGCTTCATCATCTTTCCTTTTCTGTGGTATTTTATTATTGCTATTCCAATGTGCTGGCTATTGAGTATATAATTATTCTTTCAAATGAGTTTGGACAGCATCTATAGCTTTGTAGCAATTAAGAGGCCACAGACTTTAGCAGCTCAGGAGAAATGGAGTAGGTTTTAACAGCTTTATTTATCTTTAGCTTCTGCAGAGCTGTTTGGACTTCCTCAATGGTGGGCAGTTTTGTATCAATAAAAGGATGCTCTAACTTATTTCTTGTAAATGCAAGTAGGTCATTATCAATGACGTGGCGAGCCTTGCACAGCGCCTGAGAGAGATGCTTTCTCTCTTAGCTGTGTCATCAATTACAAGACTGCCAATGAATCTTGGAAAATGTGAACAAAAGCTTTTTATGACCCGCCTCAATAAAAGTCTGGCAGGCTGTGATGCTTCCTTGCTGCTGCTAATTGTCTTCCTCACAGTGTCTGCTGCCAGCTTTTAGTGTCCAACACCCACATCTACCTGAGGGCAGTGGAGTGAAATCTTGCCAGGTGTCAGGTAGGTGGTACTGTTAAATTAACTCTTCTTGCTTTATCAGTTCTAATAGATATTTTACACATAACTTGTGTAACATGTGAACAGCCCTTCGTGTGTGCTAATTACAGGTGCAGGTTTGGGAAGGGACGAGGGGTGAGAGCTGGTCTCAGCATCCCGGCTTGTCTTACTCTTTTAAATGATGAGAAATCAGCCCCTTGGCACAATCACACAGTCCATCTTCATCATCCTGCTGCTGTCAGTGGATTTTGTGACTGCTTCTGGTGTCTGTGTTTGAAAGGTTGGTTGCAAATCTGATGGGCAACCAGAAAACAAAGCCTCTTTTTATTTTGAGGAACGTACGGTATCGACTGAAGCTCAAACATTGTGATTAATTTGTCACTAAATGCTGAAAAGGTAGGGATTAGTAAGGTCCATTAGGGGAAATTTATACCCAGCTCTGGTTCATTAGCTCCTTTCCTTGTCAGGTGATTAAGAAACGTATTTTCCTGGTCAGCTCTGATCTACGATATTCTCAGCACTGTACACATAGGTTTGTGTCCTGAGTTCTCGCTCAGTTTTCACTTATGACAGCTCCCACTGGAGCTATCAAGCAGCTTTACTCCAACGTCCCACAGAAGTCAAAGCTACACTGAGCAGCTTTTGAGCTAGAAACCTAAACACCTTTGGAGAATTTTCTTGTATGACTTTTACTGTGTGGTAATGAATGAGACCAAGAAACTTTGGTGTCCTCGGGTGTTTTCTGACTCAAGCAAGTGTGCCGAGGAGATTGGCTAATCAGAATAGGATTGAACAATGGTGCACAATGAGTGAACTTTTTCCAGTCCAGCCAACCGACTCACTGCCTGACTCCTGACAAGTCTCTTACCCAGTGGTGTGCCTCGCATGAAATGAGGACACCGCCTCTTCATGCTTTTAATGCAAGAGATAGTAAGAAACTTCTTAGTGGTATCCTGAGGATTATAGCTCATGCTGAAACAAAGTCCTCCAACACTTGTCACTTCAACTGACACTAGTAAATCTGTGCATTAACGACAAACAGTTGAGTCACTACAGGTGCAGGTGATGTTTAGGGAACTATTCAAAGCTTTGTTTTCTTTGCTTAGCTGCCTTTTTTCAGTTAGCCTTTTTTTTTTTTAATGGAATTCTCACTGCTCTCAAATTCTTACTGGCTAGATGTCCTTAATTCAGTGCGAAAGCAAGGCCACTTCACACACTGGGTATATATATACACCCATATAACTTTACAAATTTGTAGTATATGTATGTTTATACACATTTTGGGGATTATAAATCCAACTTTTTGAGAAAAAAAAATCTTTTGCTAGGCATTTTGTTTAAATTAAACATACCCCTGTGTCGCAAGGACAGAGGTGGGGAGCTGAAGTTGAGTGAGAAGTTGTCAAGCCATTCTGGCAAGATGCAAACCCAAATTTCTCACCTGATTGCTCTTCACTGCCTACAGGGTAAATGTTCCAAATGATGCACAGGAGGTGTGTGGACGAAATCTATTAATAAATAATTGGTTTTGTACCCATGCCTCCTGCACACTTTTTTGAAAATTCCCTTCTCTTCCTTGCCTCCAAGTGTCATTCACGGGAGTCTATAGAAAAAAAGACTGAAGAGTAAATGCAGGGTAGGAAGCGTTGCTTAAGGGAAGAGCTCTCAGCTGTATTATCCTCCATCTGAGGCTTTGAAGGCAGATAGGATATTTCCTCACATTGAAGGACATTTTTGTTGAATACATATTCCACATCAAGTAACATTTTTCTTATCATCACACAGTAACAATCCCTAGAAAGAAGAATATGGCCCTCAGGCCTCATAATATCATCCTTTATTAGAAATAAGAACAAAGGATGCAATTAAAACACAAATATTTCACATCCCAGTGGTCTAGATACTGCTTGGCAATTCCCTGGTGGTTCCCCCTTTTGAAGAAACATCACGGACGCGGATGCTCGGGAGGAGCAGCATCACTGTAACAGGAATGGGAATGTGGCTAAAGAGGCACAGAACACTTCTGGGGAAAAAAGGAGGAAACCTTTTAAGGAAATCTTCTCTACACAGTTAGGATATCTCCTGAAGGCTGTGCTTGAAGCCCAGGTGTCAGGGTGTTTTAGGTTTTGTGTTGATCTGGGCAGGCAGGGGATAGATTTTCTTGCAGGTCACATCCTTTCGCTGTGTCTCTCCACTGTCTGGGCTTTAACCAGGCTGGAGCAGGGGCTCTGTGCAACCGCTGGATGGACAGAGTCCTGGACTGTGATTTTAAATTACTGGCTAACTTCCCTTTGATTCAAAAACCCCTTCTGGTATAACATCAATATAAACACTTTCCACGACTTTTGCTTTTTAAAAAAATCATTCTAAAGTTCTTCCTAAAAAAAGCTGCAAACCTTCTGGATTGTGCTTGGCCAAAAATACTCAGACAAAGAACCAATTGATTTCTGGTGTTCGCAAATTGAAGAGATCAGTAATACCACAGTCTGGAACAATACTGATAAATCATATTACCTGGTAATGTTGCACATATTATTTTATTCAAAGTTCATCCAGATTGGCTGCCTTCTGTCCTGCAGAAGCTGATATTCACTCCCAGGTGAACAGGACTTTTTCACTCCAAATCTCTTTAAAGAGCTGGTTAAAAATGCTCCAGTGCCCAAAGAAATCAGGTAGATTGTTGTCCTAACAGATCCCCGTATATTTCTGTCCAAGTCAATCCATGCTGGAGGAAGACTCAACCTGGACGCCTCTTCTGCTGCCCTTTGCGATAACTAGGCACTCTGATTTTGCCTGGCATATGAGACAAACTCCAGATGAGCTGCACCCAAGTGGGATAAAATGTCCTAGATTTTCGGAGTATTTCCTCTGGGGAAAAAAAGGGAGGACTGGGGTACTTTCACTCTGCAAATCTTGATGCTGGCAGCGCATCCTGACACAGGATCTCCCTGCGTGATTGTCCACCACTGCAAACCTGGGGTTGCTCCTGCCTGTGGCTTCGAGTTCCTATAAAAGTCAAGATTTATCATCCCCTGACGATCGATTGGCCATTCGTGGATCAATACTTACCACTTGGGTCAATTAATCTTGATATTCACTTTAAGAGTAGTCAGTATCTACTTATTGATTTTAAGAATAATGAAAAGTATGTACATGGGGCCCAATCCCTGGGCTCTGGATGGGGGTAAACCTCCCACCGCAGTCAGGCTTTGCCGGGCTTTGGAGCAGACTCCCTGGGGGTTACAATTCCCATTTCACTTTTTAAATTCTTGACCATGGCGTTGCCCCTTCCCAAATGTGTCGCGTCATTCACAGCTATGAGGTCGTTGTGCGATATTTCCAAAGTGTACAATGAATAGTTGAACAGTGCCTGACTGAGAAAGCTTCTTCGGTGCTCATGTGAACGTTCTGAAGTAACTGACACCTGTTACAGGAGGTATTCTGGAGTTAAAAGATTAAAGAATGTCATTGCCAAACTAGGCTTTGATGCTTTACAGTTTAGACCTCCCACCATTTCTGCTTAGCATGTTTAAAGAGGCACTGTGAACTCATAGGTGGTATTTAACCAACAAAATTAAATTAAACTACTCATAAATATACTGCAATTTTTTTTAGGCAGTTCTTGATCACCTATGAGAATTTTGCCTGATAAAGCTCAATGAACTACAAAATTTGGCCCTCTATTATTAATTGATGTGTTTGCAGTAGAGCAGTGCATACAATTTTACGCATGAAATGTAAGAGTATATTTCTTTGACTTGAAAACAAAACAGTGATGTATCGGTAAATTCTTCCATGACTACAAATTTATATCCTGGAAAGTGTTCATGAAAAGTGTAGCCATTTGTATTCTCTGTAGTATTATTTCTGTATCTTCAGAATGCTCTGAGAATAACAAATGAGCTGCCAGTTTAGACTGACAATATGTTCAATAAGATGGAAATGGGCTATCTAATATTTGCAAAAATAAAATAAAAAATTACTCCCCAGAGGTAATTTTTAATTTTGGAGTCTTGTGCAAAATAATACAGCAGACCAAACCACCATTGTAATGAAAATACACCTCTCTTCAGTTAGGTGTCAAAATAAGATTTTTGTTCTGCTACAGTGAAAATTGTTCTCTCTTTCTCCTTTCCTTTCCTTCTCCTTTCCTTTCCTTTCCTTTCCTTCTCCTTTCCTTTCCTTTCCTTCTCCTTTCCTTCTCCTTCTCCTTCTCCTTCTCCTTCTCCTTCTCCTTCTCCTTCTCCTTCTCCTTCTCCTTCTCCTTCTCCTTTCCTTCTCCTTTCCTTCTCCTTCTCCTTCTCCTTCTCCT
>Ga0181612_138422_pt1 | contig 17890 bp, 8 predicted proteins | sample HoacroProtozoa21_FD_119630 | JGI IMG/M metagenome (GOLD analysis project Ga0181612, IMG submission 119630) | Hoatzin crop microbial communities from Cojedes, Venezuel. Combined Assembly of Gp0051906, Gp0051904, Gp0051908 | reverse complement strand
GTTTAAGCCAGTCTTCAAATCTGTGTGCCTGAAGATCCTGAGTCATGAGAAGGAGCAGGTGAGAGGGAGAGGTGGGAGCGAGAAGGACAGCAAAGGATAATCTGGGAGGGCTGTAGGGCAAATAGAGATGTTATAAAAAGCAGTGAGCATTTTGCTTAACTGCTCTTCTTAGACTTGAATATTATGATTTAGTCAAGCAGTACTCCCCATATCAGTTGTCTGATATGTGCATGAATAATTCAAGTGACTGGAAAACAAGTTTTCACATTGGATGCTTTGAATGACAGTCTGCAAACACAAACAAAACCAGTGCAGTATCATCAATACAAGAAGGGATTTATGGGAACAGAAATGATTTGAGGGAATGTGGACACAGATTGCAACAGGAAGGTCATAACCAGTAAAAGCTAAAAGGGTTGAGGGCTAGATAAAGGGAAATGCAAATGTACTTTGATTACCATTATATGTATAACTATCCCACCAGTTTTACAGTTTGCTAACTGAAACTGAAAGTTTGCTAACTCAGTGCTGCACGTCTTGCGTTTCTGTGCAGAATTTACAAACATGAACACTGTGTGTTACTTTGTCACAGCCCTCATAGCCCATGGCATCATAAATGGCTGTTGCAATCCTATATCGGTTTTATGGCTTTTGTTTGTTGCTGCAAGTATACAATAGATGCGATAAAAAAGATACACAGAAACAAAACAATGCAAAAAAGCCCTGTTGAAATTCATGCGAACTTTTGGGAGAAACACAAATTCAAGCTAAACCAAATGTTTCACTTTGCTCTGCCTCATATAAATAAAATAACCCAGTGGGACTACATCCCTGTAGTGAGACACAAACTTTACCTGCCAGTGATTTGAGGCAGATGTAGACTCAGCTGGTTTGGCTGCAGTATGATGTGAAAGAAACACAAGCTTTTCAGGTTTTATAGCTGGAGTTTGCTGAGTGCAGCTGCTCCCTCAGCATATTGTTAACTCAAAAACATGTTCATTTAAAAAGAAAAAAAGAAAGAAGAAAAAGATTCCTGGCACTTCTTTATCATGCAGGGAATCTCTTGAACTTTTCTGAGGGGATGTATTCGAAAATTACTGTGGAGGATGTGATGCACTAAGTTTAGTAGAAACAAAATGGAACCTAAAGAATAGTAGTGAGAGTAAAAAAGAAGACAAAATGGGAAATAGTGTATCCCTCTGGAGCTTTCCTTAATAGGCACGCAGGACCGTAGCAGGGACTTTCTTCCAGATCAGTCACAAGAAACTTTATTAAAAAACTCATCACCCTTCTTCTCCCTCTATTTTATTTCTGTGGTGGCTGTGTAGTTTCTAAAGAGATTAATAATGTTATGATGGCAATAGTTTTGTAGAATCACAGGACAATTGAATTTAACACTGGAAAAATATGTCCTGAGATCTCTCCTGCCCCAGTGGGAGAATCAAGTACACCTGCATCACTTAACACGTTTGTCTTCAGGGCTTCTAGGGAAGGAGGGTCCGCACTCTCCCTGTGCCCGGCAGATAACTCTATTAGCTTTCCCCCAGCGCATAACTTATCTTCGCTGCTGAAGTTTAAGCCCATAGCTTTACGCCTGTTTATTGTCATAGCTCTAAATAGTTTAATAGCTGCTCTCTTTTCAGTTTACTTCATTGATTTGAATGCCACTGTCACTTTGGTCCTGTCTTGTCTTGGTTGAGTAGCTTCAGTTTCAGCCTTTCCTTTCTCCGTCTCCCACTCCCCTGTCTCCTTGTCCCCTTCCCCTTGATTCTTCACCCTTTCTCATTCTTGTCACTCCTTTTCAAACTCTCTCTAAAGGGTGAACATCTTTCTCAGTTTGGTGTTTCCAGGGCAAGTGTCCAGATGCCTCCTGGCACAGTCACAGGAAGGGCTCCTTCTTCAGTCTTTCACAGCAATGTTGTAAAATACGTCCCGATGTGATGCCTGCCTCTTTCCACAGAACAAAACTTTGATTTCTATTCAGCTTGTGATCCATGGCACTCCTTAAAAATATCTTCTTAACAACAGCTGCTTAATCATTCCTAATTCTGGTTTTGTGCACACAATTTTTCTGATCTAAGCTAAGTATTTTGCACCTGACTTTATTTGATCGTAAGTCACTTCTTTAATTGTTTAAGACTGTAATGAATTTTTACCCTATCCTAACAGGCTATCAGTTCCTCCCAGTTTAATATTTTCTGAAAGCTTAGTAAGATTTCTGGGACGGTGTGTCTTGATTTACTGGAACTACATGTTTCCTTCCACTGAGGTTGTACTAAATGCACTATTAGAAACTGACTGTCATGGAGTGGAAAATGTTTGGAAAATGGTATATGAGGATGATTCTTGGGATTTAGCTCAAAAGTTTACTGTTTGGGACAAACAGGGACAAATTTATACGGAGGAAGATGCCATAGTGCTAATATCAGTGGGCATGGTTTAGTATTTGTATTTACCTCAGGAATCATATGCCAGACTACTTTGTTGAGAAGTTTTCTTGGGTCAAGGCAACATTCATATGTACTCTGCCTTAAGAGATCTGTGATGTGAAAATTAGGTTTGTATGCTACCTACTTATTCAACACTGAATAAAATAGGCTCTGGCCTTATTACAATGTAAAACATAAGCATATAATGAGGTGAGAGTTTGAAAAAGTGTGATTTTACTGAGTTGATCATTCTACTGAGTGAACACTCTCAGCATTGCAGTACACTACAGCAAATCATAGCACGTAGTGCCTCTCAAATTTGCATAAATTAAATATTATGTGTTGTTAGAGAGCAAAACTATCTTCTCCACTACTTCTACAATTTTTGTCAAAAAGTCTGGCATGTGTGTTCTGTTTGTAACTATGTGACTGCAAATCTAAGTAATTTTAAAAAACAGTTTAAAAGACTTCAGGACAGATCTTCTGATAGCCCTTTAGATGTCACTGTTTTAATGAAGAAGTTCGATTGATTGACCAGTTAGTGACAGACTCTTGGGGTAATGAGTGTGACTTTTGCAGCATTTCCTGTGATAGTTTTGTATATACCTGTTGGTGAATTGTACATGACTTGGAAGAAAGAGTTTCTGTGGAGTGCCCTTATGCTGTGGCATACACGGGTCAGGCAAGATGAGGTTTTGGGCTTCACTTGCTATTAAATTTTCTAAGCAAGCTTGTCGTTGTTTTGCTCTATCCGTCATTTTTTTTCTATGGCAGTTCAGTGATATATTTTGCCATCTTAAACCAGAAAATATCCTAAATGTGAGTACTAAGCTGTTTTTGATGCCTCCTGACAGCACTTGACTAGTCTACCTGTATAAACACTCATATATTTATATATTACTCACTCTTAACTACTGCATTAAAACATACCAAATATTGCATGCATATTACAGAATCACTGAATCACAGAATGTTCGGGGTTGGAAGGGACCTCTGTGGGTCATCTATTCCAACCCCCCTGCTGAAGCAGGGTCAAACATTGACACATTATGCATAAGGTACACATACAAGGGTGTTTTACTGAATAGTTACAAGAAGGGATGGTGATAGTAAAGTTAGAACAAATATACTTGCTTTGGGGATTTACAGGGTACAATTTAGCTGATTTTGTTCAGTCTGTAATAACCCACACCACTCCCTCATGTGAAAAAACTATTTAGTACTAGAATCCACACACCTACTTTCAAAACCAGCTTCATTCACTGTTTGATTTATTGATCCATAAAGTGGGTTTTCAGACCTAACAAATAGCCGCAGATAATAGTTTCACTCCCACTTTTCCTCTGAGACAGCAAGGGTTAGTTTCTGTTGTAAGCTCTTAACTCTTAACTCCAATTTAGAATTAACTGGAAGTCATTAACACAGTATAAATTCAGCAGCAAGCTTAAAATGAGCTGGTAGTCCGACTGGGATTATACAAGACCTCCATTCTTGAAGCAGAGGTAGCTCCACCTCAGCTAACACTCTTTTTGTGTCAGAATTATCTAATGATATTGTTGCTGCTGTAACAGAGAGATATGTATGTGAAGTTCAGACTACTGGTTGTTTTCAGGGCTCAAAAAAAAAGAAGTAATATCGCCCCATGAAAGTCTCATGGTGTACTTTTACAGGAATACTTTTCAGAGGAGAATGTTGAAGTATTGGGATCCATTGCAAACAGGGATTATGTCATACTTTGTAAAATCTAAACCATTCTACTGAAGCGGCCAAAAAAAGAGTAAGATGAAACGGTATATCTTGTTTACATATACAGATACTTAATCTGCAGGGATAAATCGGGTGTTTCACCATAAACATAACCTGATAGGCAGTTAGATGGTCAGGTACATGCTGGATTTTATTTTCTTGCTTACATGCCCATACAAACACCAGTCCCACTTATGCTTCGGAGGTGAATGATGAAATGGGAGTCTCACCTTTCATGCTATTAGGTTTGTTACCATGAAAACCCACTAAATTAATGAATAAAGTGGCAGATCCTGAGTCCATTGTAATTTGAGGGCCTTAAAGGCAATGACATTCTGTCGTGAAACTGTACTAGCTGCGACCCAAAATACAGCAACTACTCACAGCACGTGGGAAAGTGTCACTCAAGGCGATTGCAAGTTTGGAAAAGTGAGCAAGAAAACTGCCTTTTGTAATTTTATTTTACTTGTGCTCAGGAAGAGAACACCTTATAAATTTCTGTAAATAAATAAGGCAGCATCAGAGAACACCTAGGTCCCCCACTACTTTCCCTTTTTAATGGCAACAGCTTGCAAGAATTTTACTTTTTCGCTCGTTGTTCAAGTGAAAAATGGGCAATGCTTTTCTTACAGTTTTGCATAGTACATAGTACATAGTACATTTGCTATACTTCACTTTTCCTGTAGCATAAGGGAAAGGAAAAAAGCTCAGGATTGCTGCAAAAGTAAATCTTACGCCAGGCAGACATTTCCTGTTGAAAGATGAAACCTTAAATTATAGCAGTGCTTTTACTTTGCTGACCTGAAAAGTAACTCAGAGCATAGCTTAACCTTTTCTGATTAGAGGGAGGGGGAAAGACAGCACATACTTTGTGCTATGAAGGCAAAAATCTTTTGTTTTTCTTGAAAACTTCCAAGGACTTAGGGAAGTTTCCATACACCATTTGTGATGCCCAATGACATCTTTTACTTTTTTTATAAAATTCCTATTTCTTTTGATTAAAGTCAGATTTTTCAGAATGCCAGCTCCTGAAATGTGGTGTAGCACTTGGAAAAGCTTATTTGTTGTTCACCATCACAATATTACAAAGTTTTTGAGGCTTTTAAAATTTCTTCTTATGACTTTGAAAATGGCTTGGGGAAGTTGGAATGGATAGGACAATTTTAAACTCAGTGGTGGTCTTGGGCTGCAGTTTGTATCAGTTAAATTGCAAGATTTACCTATAGATGATATCTGCAGATTATTTCTCAGGTGTAACGAAATACGAAAATAGAAAAACAATCTCATGCTTGATGACTTTCTCTTTCCCTCCTAGTCAGTACAGAAAGCTCAATGTGAGTATTTTATTTTATGGCAGTTCTTTCTGTTTAACAGGAAAAGGAAAGCAGTTTAAAAAAAGGTATTTTTTTCCATAATAATAAAAATAAATGTTTCTTCTATATTGTCTGTTGATTTAGGGGCAATTCAAAAATCTGAAAAATTTTGGCTGAAATCTCTGTTTTGGCTGCCATTTTAATCTGCCATATTTTGGCCTTCAGAGAAGAATGGTGGTACTTGATGAAGGTTTCCAATAACTTATATTTTGTAGTCTAGGTAAGAACCCAGTCCTTGGGAGTGCAAACCAACCAACTTAACTTATGTGGGATACCAGGAAATGTTCTCTAGAAGGAAAATGATGTTTGGATATTTGTGTGTTTTTATTTTTTTTTTCAAGAAAGCCAACCTTTTCTGCAGAAAGAAGACACCTAGTGCTAAGATTTTTTTATGTGAAACTCCTGGTTTTATTCATAGATAATGGGAAATATCATAAACACTTGGTAATGTTACTCCTCGGAGGTAACTCCATGCAATCTCACAGCCTGTTTTGAAGTATATAGGTGAGCTGTGAATTCAAAGAGAAATGGTGATAGGAGTTGGAATATAATGTCCAAACAGCTTATTTTAATTCCACAATTTTTCAAGTCCTACGTGATGATTGGTCACAATGAAAAGCAGTATGAGATGCGTCTTCAGAAGTGATGGATAGACTTCAAGCATCTCCAGTTTCACAGATGCATCCCCAATTCAGAAACTGCGCTAATTTTACAGGACATAACAAGTATGTAGTGATTTAAAAGAGTAATATATTTATATGTGTATATGACAGTCATGGGAACTGGTTGATTGGTCAATCAGGGAGCATGCTCATATGTGGAAATAATATTTTCTTCCTGTAAACCTTCAGTAAATAAGATGGAGTTTCCATACTGCCTGTCTGGTAAGAAAAAGTATGAAAGGGAAATTGTTTCACTGGCTTGGATCCTACATATGGACAATTTCTTTGTAATCCTTCTTGAGGAATAACATGGGCCCAGACTATTTATTTCATCATAGATGAATCTGAAAGAAGTGCAGTCCAAAAAAGGCGTAGTCCTCTAAAGTCTCTCAATATTTGAATGAGAGCACTGAGCTTTCATGAATCCTGAGAAGCATAACTGGGAGTAGAATAAAGTAAAATGTAATAAAATTCTTCTTTGTGTATGGAAAGTTTGCACAACAGAGAATATAACCTGAAAGATATCCTTAAAAAATGAATGGAATTTATGTATGGTTTGTAATGTTCTGTACAAAGAAATCATATTGTGAAAAAGCCTGAGACAAGGCCTGTAAATATTTTTCACTGAAGATATATTTTAGATTTGTTTAAGTTGAATTACACTGAAAGCATTCTCAGATACTATATCTCATTAAGATAACTGATTTTGAAATTCAATCATGGTGAAACTTGAAAGCAGAAAACATAGCAAGACCAAATGATTGCAACTCCGAAAATGTATTTTAAGTTACAAGTATATAAATATATTTCGTAGCATGGCAGAAATGTGTCCTGGAAATGGTCAAGACACTGAGATTACTGTAATTTTAGTATCTTCACATCAGAAGGGTCCTTCAGTGTTAATTAATGCAACTTATCATAATTATATGGATAAACACTTCAAAAACACTTTGTAAGAGTGGTAAAAAAAGTCTCCACCTCTATCCCTGCTTATTGGACCTGCCAAAATATTAACACAACACTTGAACAGTCCTGCAGTCTGCTTGGTCAAATTGCTGATACATAAAAGAAATAACCTGAGGGGTATTTAATAAAAGGAAATGGAAGGACTAGTGTTCCCGTGTGTTTCTATGATTTACTTTTAATAACTTAGCGCATGAATAATTCAGACTCAGCTGCTCAGATTTAATATTGAGCAACAGTAGCAACTCTACAGGTTTTTTTTTTCACTTAAGCAAATGTTGCTGAACATATATTCTGAGTTTACATTTCTTCTTCACTCAGTGATTCTTCAGCAATACTTTAAATCATAAATACAAATTAGACTACCTATTACTATTTACTCTGCATAGCCATGATTTAAAATGTAATTGTATTCATGAGGGCTGGTGTAAATATCAAAGACCTATATTTTTGAACTTGTTTTAATTTTTGTTTACCTTTCAAAAGTAAAAGAAGTCTTTTAACAAATTTTTTACCACCTCTCACAAAAGTCTATATCCTTTCCCACTTACCCCCTCCCCTTTCTCTCTTTGCCCTTTCCCTTTTCTTTTCCTTCCCCCTTTCTCCTTATGCTTATCCTTGTAATTTTGTTTGGTTGGTTTGTATTATATTAGAAAGGAGGGAAGGAGAGGACTTTGCTGGTCCCATGGAGGTGTTGGGACTTTTTTTTTAGATAAGTTATGTTGCAACTATATCTGCAAAGTGGTGTAACAGCAATCGAAGTTCTGTATTCTTCAGTTGCACCTGAATTGTACTTTAAAAATGCTATAGTTTTTCTGTGATGAACTGTAAGGAAAGATAGTTTCCAGACTGAGCTAATAAAGTAGAAAATTTATGTATAGATGAGTAAGAGAAACACACAAAACTGGTAGATTCTGCTTTTTTAGACAGAGCAGATCTATACTTTAAATAAGAGATCAGTCCTTTTAACAGTTTATCAGGCAGTATCCAGAGGCATGGAGCAGTGACTCCTTGCGTCCACATTGCTTTAACATTAAAAACCTCTATTCCACATTTCTCTTGATGAGAGCTGGCTGGGAGAGTCCAAAGTGGAGCCAGGGAATGAACTAAAAGTTATGTGGACAATCAGAAGATTCAGTCCTCAAATGAGACTTCTGGTCCTCTTTTCTTAAGCAGTAAAGGTAAAGATAATGATTTGTTAAGCAGTAAATATATGTTGCATGATTCCTAGGCAAAGATGCCAGAGGAGGCTGGGATGAAAAAGTCCATTGCTGTGACGTGAAGCGATCTGTCTGGCATGATCCACTGTCCCAAGCGGCCAAGGAAAAGGTGGATCCCTCTAAATGTGTAGTTGACACTCCCTATAAAGTGAGACTCAAGTTTAACTTTCTCTGGGTGTGTACTATTTTTAACTTAAATGAAATTAGTCCATCTGCTGCTTTTACTAGGATTTTTAAAAGGAGTCTTTCTAAAGAAAAGAAAGAAGTGCTCTGTTTTCTGTTTTATTATAGGCGTGCATTCACCCAGTCTTCATTTTTTCTTATTTTGAACTAAAACTAATTACATACCTTTTCCATATATAAAAGAAACTTATTCATTTTATTATGTTTTCATATGGATGAGGCATTCTTTTTTCACAAAATACTAAGTGGTGAAAAAAGAGAGTGCTGAATGCTGTTTAGAGCTGCAGCCATATTTATGAACCTATTTATTAATTTCCTACCTTTCTTTTCTCCAGGGAACCTTGAAGGTGGCCAGGGTCATCGTAGCAAACTGAAAACTGGTTTGAAGCCTCAGAGGAGGTGATAGTACTTTCTCATTCCTCCTTGTTTAATCTTGACAAACTAGCTGTAACTTGCTGTGGATTGAATTAGAGACATACAATCTGCCATGGTAGCACATATCAGATTTACAGTGTGTTCTTAAACTACATTAAAGATCTTCCATTCCCATATGATTAGAAAGATTTTTGTTTGAATCTGAGCTGCAGTAGAATCTGGGTCATTGGGTTAATGGACAATAAAAAACAATTAATCTATAAATCCATTAAGTCACGATATTTCTGTGGAATAGATATTGAAGTCTGTAAGGATTTAGAGGATGCTGTTTTCCCTTGTTGTCTCTTGTTAAGGTAAAATATACTTTGCTCATTCCAGTTTAGGAGACATTTTAACTCCCTAAATAACCAGCAGTGATTTAATTTGCCCATGTTATACATTTTCTTCTGAGCTATGTAAATCCTTTGGCTGTGTGGTGAGTATTTGTGAGCATAAGAGGTAAACCACCCTCTGAAAGTACGATTTTACGAGTGTTGAATGGGTAACCAAAACAATAATGGTTCTCTTCCACTTCAGAAGAGTGAACAGAGATTTTGCATTCAAGACAATTTAATCATATCACTATTGTACTGTGCCCTTTATCTAGAACTAAATATCAGCCAAAGTTTACTTGAAAATGAGCCTAGGTCTTGCTCAAGTAAGCTAATGAACCTTTGTGAACTTTTAAGACTGGGCTGAATTTCAACTTTGGAACAATACTTGAAACCAGGTGAATTTTACTGTAAATATTTCCAATGTGCTTCCAGCAACAATCTGATCTTGTTTAACTAGTTTAACTAAATGCTTGTGTAACATTGAGGCCTGATGACAAGCTTTTTTATAAAAAAAAATTGAAAAGTAAAAGCAGTGATAACATGCTACTGTTGAAACTGTGTGCTAAATTTCTAAATGTGCAGACTGAGATAGTGTGACATATGACTATTCTGTTCCTTCATCTACACATATTCATACATAGATACCAAGAGGAAGCAGACGCTCTAAGTATTTACAGGACTCTTCAAATTTTGTAGCATACTAACAAAAATACTGAATGTGCTCTCTGTATGTATATAGATTTGTGAAATCTAAGACAAAATGAATGCTACTAGTTACACTTAATCAATCGACTATTGCTAATCTCTGTGGCTATAAACCCCTTTTTAGAGGGTTTGAACAGCAATATAGCTGCTTATGGAAAGGAAAGAGAATAAATGGGGCGATTCAGTGAAAGAACTAGAAGTTCAAGAGACTAGATAGCACCTCACAGTAAATAGCAAACTGCATACTTACGGTAAATAGACAAGAGCATAGAAATCTATGTCCACCCATAAATCTCCCTTTGCCTCTTCTCCCCTGCCCCAAAACCCAGTCCAAAACATTATTTGGTCTTATAAGCAGATGGAGCTAGCATAGAGATGCCTTCACACAGAAATGCAATTGCTTCAAGATGGACCACAGTGGTTGATCAAAATAAATAATGAATAAATAATAGTATACGCTGTGCTCCTGACTAGCCTAAGATATAGGGATTTATAGGGAGATCACCCACCATTTTTCTGAAAAGTATTTGAAATCTGTTCCAAATAGCCAAAATGTAGTAAATACACAAAGCCAGTTTCCGAATTTAAGATCTGTGAATATGTAGGCGAAAGATCAGATCAGTATACATGCTGTGAGTGAGTGTAACTCTGATAAATACACTTACACTGAGGCAAAACTGGTGTGACTAGATGAAATTAGCAGAGTAAGGCAAACCTTCACCTGGAGCTTTTATTAGGTGGTGGTATTGTAGCATTCTAAGGGTTAATGTTTTGTAAGCTTCTTTTAATTGGAAGTGAAGATTATGTAAAAGTTTTCTTTTCATAGCATTAATCTGTAGATTAATGTTTCCTGTGTTTTAATGACATGTTCCCCAGCAGCAGATGAGTGGTATAAAAATGTTTAATTAGAGTCAGTCATAGCCTGCTGGCAAGCAATGACCTTACCTTCAACTCAACGTACTGGAAAAAGAGCTTTCAGTCTTTTTCATTCTTTAACAAAAGTTTTAAGCATAAAAGGCATAAGGTATGTTTTTTTGCATCTTCCGCTGAATGTTGACCATAATAACAACACACTAATATCTGTTTTCATTAAGCAATTTTCTTTGTTTCCTGGTTTGAATTTACTGAGAGGTGTGCATTTCTCTGCCTGGGAAAAGGGAGATGGAGACACAAAGAGGGCTGAAAGTTCAACAGATTTTCTGAGTTTTTGACTGCAGCTTCTGTGTTGTTGCCTGTACCTAAAACAGAATGTTAGCTACTCTAGGCTGATTTTAATGTAACCACTGCATTTAAGCAAGGCTTCCACTCACCGCTAAATATTCCCTAAGGCATTTATTAGTTCAGGCATGTATTCTATAAATTATACAGAGGGCGTGCAAATATGTTTCAGTATATCATCTAGAAGTGTAAGCATTTTAATCTATCTCTGTTGTAGAATGGAAGTTAGGTTTTTTGCTCCCCTTACCTTGCACTGTCCTGTTTAGTATGAAAGCTTCCTCACAAACTGCAGCACAGAAAGGAAGAAAATCTGTCTACCATTTTATGCTGATACACTTCAACGCACAAGCTGGCTAGCATTTACATGACTTGGCTTCAGGTCAGGAGGGTACCCATAAAAAAAATAAAAAGAACAAAAATCTGTGTGTGCGTGCATTCATGTATGCATATGTATAAAATAAAATGTAACAGGGACATGCCAATTATTTTTCTCCTGGTTTTAAAATGCATTCCACTCTCTTATCACTGCCAAAATAAAATAAAATAAAACAAGTGTTTCTTTCAATACATCTTGCAATCTTTATCAGCTCAATAAGCATACACTGGGAAACCAAAGAGAAACTATTGGTGTTCTTGAGTGCAGAGAGTGAAACAAAACCAGACATTCTGAGAGTTTATGAGAGTATGTAAAAAGATCATTTCCTGAAAAAGTCCCTAGCTATAACTGGGAGATCAAAATGTCCTGATTGGGAGATTGTTTTAGTCACAAAATATGATATACACGTTGCATTTTGGAGCTATCGTCTACTTAACACTTACTGTTGCTGGACTGGGAAAAAATAACACATATGTTGCTACCTTATTGAATGTAGCAATAATAATGAAAAGCGTAGAGGTGGTGGAGGGGAGACGAAAGTAGATGCTAGGAGGAGCCAGCATTGTGCTGAGAGGACACGCTACAGCGTGAGTGAAATTCCCTTCCAGTAACCTCTGGATTGACTTAGCTCCACTGCCTATGAACTTCTGGCTCACTGACAGAAAAATAAGCTGTGCAACCTTCTACTTGCACAAAGAATAAAACCATCTCAGCCCCTGTCAGTACATACTGTTTTGCTCTACTGCCGTGATGCATCGGATGCTTTTATTTTCCAGTTACTAAACTTGGAAACAAGGTCTGGTACCGTTCCCAGGTTATTCACCAGGCCTGTCAGAACTATCTTGCAGATGCTCAAGAAGCAGATATGTATTTCGGTGTATATATGATTAATCCAGGTATAATATCATCTCCTCAGCACACATGGAAATACTAAATGTGTAATAATGAGTAGGACAGCTTGAAAATTATATATCAAAGCTGGCTTTTTTATCTAAAACTGTGCATTTCATGTTTTACTTGGAAATTAAATTATCTATGGAAAGAAATCCAAAGGTACACTAATGCAAAATCTGTCTGAAAGCGCGGATATGATGACTAGTGAAAACTACATTGGATGTTTCCTACATCCCTATTCCCCTGAAGGCCAGGGCTCAGCCATCTCTCGTGAAGCACCAGGTGGTTCAACAAAAGAAGGGCTTGTAAGGCATCAAAAGAGAGGTTGCTTGGTTAAGGACCCTAATTTGGAGCAGATAATATGGTGATAAGAAATCTGTACCACAACTACGGTAATATTTTTTCAGTTCAAATATTTTTTCAGCAAGTTTCATGCTTTTAATTTTTAATCAAATGAAAAGTTTGTCTAACAAACATGGATGGAAGCTTCTTACTTTTATAAAAAGATTCTCAGGAAAAAAAAATATTTCCTGACATAATAGTAACCAAAAAAGCAGAACTTAATTTGTGTAACAGTTTTAACTAGAAATACTGTTATTTCTGGTCTGGTGCATATGAATGTGATGGACTCACACTGTGAAGAAGAGAGAAACTAGAGGGAATATAGGAGCTGCCACACTAAATCAGACCCAAAGTCTGTCATCTACAGCTGCTGGTGTTTGGTGGTAGTCCACAAAGAAATGTGTAATACTAAGTAAGCAAAAGGATGATGAGCTACACCAAGTGTGATGTTGATAAAAGCCAAATTTTTTTAATATTAATTTCAACTCTTTATATTTGTTGTTCACATATATTGCATAACTTCTTATTTTCAGTTTTTATCTCCACAGCTTCCTGTTGCAACAGCTTCCTGTGGCACTAATGTCTACAATTACATCTTGATGGTGGAAATATTTTTTAGTTTGCTTGTGTCTATTTGCAAGCAGGGTGATAGAATCTTCCCTTCTTTATGAAAAAGACAGCAAGAGTGAGAGGGTGAGAAGAGAGTGCAACTCAGCAAAATGCACTCTATCCTCTTGGGACATAAAGGAAAACTTCTAAGATTGCCAGCACTAAAGGAAGCTGTGACTGGCTAGCAAAAGCTGTGGCAGTCTTCCTCAGCCAACCTTGGTAAAAGCATGTTTGTCCCATCTTGTTCTGCCTTCAGGCTGGGCTTGGCTTCCCATTTTTGGAAGACAGAAATGTGCTAAATTACAGGAACCTTGAAAATTATTTTGTCAGAGATGGATGCATGTATGCTGCTTTTTCACTTGTGATTATGAGAGGACAGTTAGAAGTGCTGACGTTTTATCCTTGTATAATCTCAATCTTATATTTAAGGAGGACCCCATAATTAAGGAGCAGAACTCGGGTTACAAAAGATTGGTTTTAATGTAAGAAACATCTTGAGAAACGTTCTTTGTGATCTATTGCTCACTCACAGTTACTCAAAGTGCAATTCTAAATAGCAGAGTAGGTCTCCTTTTCTTTACTTGCATTCAGTACTGTACATTTTCACTTTCATGTCCTGTTTCCATTAATCCAAGTAAGCAGCTCATTAATCTGGTATTACTATTATCAGCATACTTTGAGAGAGACCAGATATCCACCAGAAATTCTGACATATAAGTAAATCTTCTACCAGTTAGGAAAAGAAAAATAAAACAAAAACACTTTGGTGTCTATAGGTCAACCCTACATTCTATAAAACAAGGTTTAGTGTAGTTGAGACAAATTAAAAATATTTCCATTAATCCGTTTAAATAACAGTGAATTTTTTAAATCAACATCCTTTTGATTCAGATACATGACTTACTGCCTTTCTTGAAATTTTAGTGCTAAGGAAGACAGTATATCTCTGTGTTAACTAAGAAGAGGCTGCAGACTACTTCAGAGATGATTTGTCCTCATCACTGAAAAGTCCAGCATAGTACTCTCCATGGGAGGAGGGTGGAAAAAGTGACTTAATACTGCATTTTCTTCTCCTGCATTATTTCAGAGTTTCTTCATTGTAGAAGGTATAGAATAAGAGTTAGGTTTGTGGGGGTCCAGGAAGGTATTACAGATATGCCCTTCACTTTCCAGTTCTCCTCCAGAGCCCATACTGCTCGGTCTCTGCCAGCACCTGTGAGGCCCTGGGGTCAGGGTAGCTGTGGTGATGGCACTGTCATAGAGCACCTGAGTGTTTACTCCTGGGCATAAGGTGCTCCCCAAGTTCCGGCAGCAGAGTCTTGGGTACTAGTACTGGATTTGCTCCAGTTTGCTGCTGGAGGTGCATATGCAGTCAGCAAAGATGGGTTTTGATGTGCTTCCTTGTGAGTAATTTTGTAAATTTGTAAAAGGTTTATAATGCTTTAAATATAGTAGGGATTTTTTGAGCTGCGTAACATGGGACTAAATTCAGTGCAGAGTCTTCACATCTCTGCATGGGAGATTGTTTTCCATGCCACATAAAAATGCTAGCAGTTGACAAAAAAAGTCCCATTCTCCATAGAGCCTGACCCATAAACTTGCAAGGTGGATTTCTGGTAGCACAAAGGTTCCCTGGGGCCAGAAGGATGTTGCTGAGATATTGCAACAGCATTAGTGTCTGATAGTTTTGGCATTGTTTGGTAGAGTGTGTATTTACAATTACAGTCCAGCAGGGAAATAATAATTCCTAGGGCTACATCTCTGCTAGCCTGTGTACAGTGCTTATAGTAAATTACTCTAATCAAAGTGCCCACACCTTTCCTCTATCCACACAATGAAAAAGAAAGTTACAGGCAAGCCATAGCTTTCTCTATTCTCCGTCCCTTAATCCTGAGGACAGTTTGCTGATTTAGGCTCTATTTTGTCTGTAGCTGTACATTTAAGGGCCTGGACTCTGGGTGATAAGGGGCTGGAGGAATCTTTGCATGCCAGAATGCATAGCGGGCCTGCAATACTGAGGTATTGTAGAAAAAATAATGTTATGAGACTTTGAAAAATAGCCAGTATTTTCTGCAAATATTGACTCTCTTTACATTTTCAAATATCAAAAGGAATTTTTGTAATACATCATAAGAGTCAATATTTTTGTAATGGTGTTCTAAGTTATTATACATCTCATTATTTTGCAATTGAGGGGTCTTGTAAAACAAGTCCAAAATTTATTCCACTTTGTTTTTTAATCTTCTTACTTCTGTCTTCACAGCATAGCGCACTGACAATTAACATTTGGCACCTGCATAGTGCATTCACCCGTATGATTATAACTTTGGTACACTTACCATCTAGATAGCTAATTATAAAGACACGTACACAGTGTTAATATTCAAAATGAGAAAGTGTTAATATTCAAAATGAGAAAGTGTTAATATTCAAAATGTCTTTCAGGTAATATGCACTTCCATGTAGGTAATTCCAAAAGAAACTTATGCCATCATCATAGTAGAAGGTTATTAAAACACTGTCATTCACTGTCAACAAAGAATGTGTACAATCCAGATGATTTTACTGGAGGAAGACCTTTTAAAAATGAAAATGCTTGAGATGGAGTTGTTTCTCTTTGGAGGAAACTTCTTGTTTTTCATAAAGTGATTGGAAACTAAGGACTATTATTATTATTATTGCTTTTATTTTGTTCCCCTGCAATGACTGGGAGTCAGGAACCTCATCTGCAGTGATGTAAGTGTTGAAATTGCAAGTGGTGTTTACAGACAGAGCTTCCTTCACTAGAGCTCTCCAACCTGAAGGGGCAGCCGCTCTGGTTAGCTGACGTACTGAAAACTGAGCATCATGAACACTATTATACTACCTCTTCGATCAGCCAAGTGGATGTATATTCCCTTCTCCACACCCCAAATTTCCCTCTCTTTTTCTGGGACATCAGAAACCAGTTTGTCAGCAGCACTGGCGAGCCACATCTGCACGTAAAAACTATTCAAATTAATAATAAAACACACCTCAGCTGAGGTTTTCTCTCTAGTACAGGACTTTCTAGCACAGTGTTTCTTTTTAGCAGCTCATTTGACACTGGACGCCTGACCTCTGCTACCTTAATAGCTGTTAATGGAAACTTCACCTTGTGCAATGATAAAACGGATTTTTGGCAGCTGTGAGAGTTTATGAAGAGTAAGAACAATCTTAGCTGGAATCAGAAGAAAAGCAAGCATTTGTACCTTGAGAAACAGCTGGTTTTCATTACACACCAAGCCTTTATTTATTACAAAGACTAGCCAAGAGACAGAAATTGATAGGTCTCTGCACTCAGAGAAAGGAGACTAGTGTCAGCTTGATAAATCCTTCCTTTCTTCTTGGTTGTATCAGTACAAGTGACCAGAAGTGTTCAATACTACTGGGGTTCTGTCTTACAGACCATCTTTTGAAAGCGTTCTTCATCATGTTTTCCTTTCACTGTTGTTCCCTCATCTCTAGCTGTCTTTCCCTTCTAAAATGGAAAGCAAAGGAGGTGAGGCAACATGAGGAGAAAAAAGATAATTGTTTCTTTTTACAGTAATTTTACATCATCAGACATCAAATAAATTAATCACTTTTTAAAAGTCTTTATCACTAGTAACCTTTTTCCTAAACATGTTTAAATAGTGAGAAACATCTCAGGCCACAGAGAAGAGCAGTTAAAAATCATCGTTTGAAAACTCAGTCCTTAAAAGTGAAAAACAGAAAACCTCTGTTTAAAGGAGTCTTTGGTAAAAAAATGAGGAAAAATGTCCATGAGAATGAGAAAAATTTATTTTATTTTCTGTCTTCTGTTCAAGACTGGAAAACACCAGAGATCGAGCTAGCTGTCACTAAAGATTAGGAGACAACAGCTACCAACCACAAAATGTTTGGAAGTGTCACTAAAGGCACTGTAAAGGAAGCCAAGTGAGTCAAGTAAACAGAATGCTGTGGCAGAAAACTTTGATTTAGTTATAACTGAGTAAACATGGGAAAATACTGATGTAAACAAGTGTGGGGTTTGGCCACGCGTCCTTTACATTCGAAGTGAAAATGAAATTACACCAGGCAAATGGGATGGCCCTTCAGAATCCTTTTTTTTCCCCTGAAATTAACTTGTAAATTCAAAGAGTCAGAGAAAGGAGTTGTCTTTTTAGCCCTTCCAAAAAGGATGGGAGTTGGAAGAGTAGTTTAGAGGTTTCCGCTGTACCTGTTTTGTCTGTTGCAGCTGCTCCTGGAGACACTTGTTCCCTTGAGATGGTGGGAGACATTGTAGTAATCTTTTCTACACTCCTCTGCAATAACCTGTAAAGAAAGCATGGCACACAACATGCCTGCCACCAGTCCTCTCTTTTTCTGACTGTCTGCTGAGGTTTTTGAGCTGTACGCTCTAGTACAGTGGAGTTTAAATC
>Ga0181612_100274_pt1 | contig 17890 bp, 15 predicted proteins | sample HoacroProtozoa21_FD_119630 | JGI IMG/M metagenome (GOLD analysis project Ga0181612, IMG submission 119630) | Hoatzin crop microbial communities from Cojedes, Venezuel. Combined Assembly of Gp0051906, Gp0051904, Gp0051908 | reverse complement strand
GGGTGGGGGTCTGCGCGTGTGCGGCCAGCGGTGCTCATTCACCCGAGCGAGGAGTCGGGGCGATCTGGAAACACGGAGAAAAATGGAACTGTGGGGCAGGAGCTGGGCTACCACCCCCATTTGCCCCCCGAAAAAAAGAGGGAAAAAAAAGAAGGGGGGGAAAAAGTGTTTTAAAATATGAATAGAACGAGGAAACGGGGAAAGGCTTTTTCGTGATAGTGCAAGTGTAAATAAATACGGTCTGACTTGCACGCTTTCCCCCTAAGCTGGTGGCTGCATCTATTCGTGGAGGGACGAGCAGAGATAAGCGGAGTGGATTGGATGTGTTCTAGCGACGACGCTTCACTGTTGGTGGGGTTTATTTCTGTTATTTATAGTGGCGGGGCATAAAGATTAGTAAAACGTTGGAGTTGGGTTGTTTTTTTTTTTTTTTCAGAAGGCTGAGAATAAACATGCGCAGATGGTGCAAGGGAGCGCGGTGCGGGCTGACGCTTTTTTGGCTGAGCGGGGAGTTTTATTTTTGTTAAAACAAATTTTCGCGTATGGGATATTGCAGAGGTAGAGAGCCGGGTGTGCTGCAGGAGGTCAGCGCATGGGCTGCTGTATGTGTGTACGTTGTAATTAAAGTTCAGCTGTACGGGGAGCGTTCTTCATTGCTGTCCCCCCGCCGCTTTAATTGCAGCTTTAAACGTGTCTCAAAACGAAGCGTCGTTCATCCCAGGTAGTGCCTTTCATACTCTGTGAGCCACTTCCAAAAGACGGTTGAACAAGTTTCGACTGTCATATTTCAGTTTCTTTCTGCTTCCAAGGGAGGGCTCTCTATAAACAGAGTATTTCTGGTTCCCGGGCTCACCGATTTCTGACGAGCGAACCGTGAGTACGAATCCAGCTGGCCACTTAACATGGAGGTGGGCCACGCAGCTCCGCCGTGACGAGCCGATAGCACAGCACTCACAAAAACACTGACTTAGCAAATCAAATGAATGTCTGCTCAGGTCTTTGCAGAAGCAAAGCGCAGCGTGAGAGCTAAGTGTTACGGCGTATTCTCGCCACCTTCACGGAGTTTTTGCTGTCGGAATTTCACTCTGGGAGAGACCTGTCCCTGCTTGTCACCTGAGGTGTGCAGTTGCCTTCCTGAGCGAAGGGGTGATGGGGAGGAAAGTCTTAATGCGAAGAGACTCGTTAGAGCAGCAGGGCAGTTTGCTGTGGTTTCCATTATACAACTCTGCGTCATCTTCTTGGTTGTTGTATACGAAGCCATCTGCGAGGGTGAATTTGTGCCACTGAAGAGGTCCAGAAAGAATTAATGTTGTGGGCCACTGAAGTTAATGGGAGCAGGTGTAGGTCCTGAGAAAGGTAAAGTTAGTCAGAGTTAATAGTTATGCATATTAGCATGGCTGTTGCAAACGAAACTCATTAAATACAGCAAATTAGTGCCTCAAACTATTAGCCATTGCCTTAGCCTTGCAGTATGGTTAGTAAGTCCTTTCTGATGAGGGTGGAAGCTGTGAAGTGTTTAAACTTGACTCAACGGTCGATGTAGAAAGTTTTAGAAAATTAGAATTACTGGGTTAAAAACCTGGGCCTGTATAAAGAAAATAGAGCTGTTCTCTTTTCCACAACTAGGCATATTAATTATGAATGTATGCGCATTTAACAGCCTACACATTGGTTTCTTCTGGTTGTGCGTTCCATAGTTTTGGAGAGCAGGCAGATAATTAGAAGATTTCAATCTGAGTTTTGGTTGTCTCCCTGGCCTCCCACCAGCACAGCAGCTGCTGTTCCTACCAGCTCTGGTGTGACTTACCAGGGCGTGAAACTTCTGAAAAATTTAGGCCATCGCTGTGCAAATCATTCAAGTACGTGTTCCATTCCCACTGGAGGCAATGGAGTTCTGTTCGCTGACTCGATCAGCAGATACACAGGGTGCAGGAGTCCAAATGATGGGACACATTCTTAGTTATTCATAGGAAAGTACTTAAGCAGGAATTAAGCAAAAGTCTAAATGCCTTTAAAGCCTCTGGACTGAAATGCTTTCCTCTGGCATTATTTAGGAGTGGAGATAAAATCTGCTTTGATCCCTCCTGCGCTGTAACGCTGAGCCGTGTTGGACATCCATTGGTCGATCTCACCACCTAATGGATTTTTCTCTAGCATGGATGGGCTTGGAGTGAAAAACTTGGCGTGCCAGATGAGATGCACTGGATTAGTGTAGTAGCTTTATTTTGCATTTCTCTGTCACCTTTCATTTCAGGATGCCGAAGTGCTAAAAGCACTTTTAACAGAAAAGCAGCACTTTTTCATGCAGCAGTCTGAACTGCCTGTGGTAAAATTGGTTAGAGAAAGGAAAGCACTAAACCCCCAAATCAGGGAATAAAGTAAAAGAGAAACTTTAAAAACAAATTTTATTTCAAGTGCATTGATTAGTGAATGTTAAATCTATGTGTATACTCTGTTAATGATTTGTTCTCTGAAAGGAGTCTTTCATCTGCATAAAAGCTTTTCAGCAGATCTTTAACATGGGAGAGTTGAAATTGCTGGAATTATTAAAAAGATCCTAACTCAGTTAATCATTATATCATTTGTGCTTCAAGAAACCTCTAATGAGTACCCAGCTCTCTCTTCCAGAGCGGGAATTAATTATTTACACGTCCCTTTAAATCACGTCCAGCCACACTGATACTGAAATAGGCACCTAGAATTGGATGTCACTTCCAGATGTAGGAAAGTAGTGTTTTCCACCCAAAGAATTGTTTGCTTTGGTGGCTGAGGTCTGTGTTGTTTGCTCTGCTCAGTGCTGTTGGGCAACAGTGTTTTCCTAAAGAAGCTGGCTGGCTCAGAGGGTACCCAAACCCATACTTACCCTGTTTGGTGCTTACGCAGACCCTAAGCAGGTGCAATCTCAGTTTGTGGCTGCAACCTCTTGGGTACCAGAGTGTCAACAAAACATTTTGGTAATATTAATCAAGAAAATGTAATGCATTGTAAATAATATATACATACAAAAATTTTTTTAAATACGCTGTTATGTATAAAATATATATAATGGTCCCGATCCATTCTTGGACTGCTTCGGTTTGGCGGTGCTGGTCCATGTGGGGCTGCAGTGACGTGGCAGTGAACCACGCTCTGTGGGTGCAGGTTCAGTGGGCGCCTCGGCTGGAAACTGGACCTGTTCACTGCTGAGCCACCGAAAGTGAAATTACAGATCATGAAAAAGTAGCTAGGAAGAAATACAGAAAGTAAATCAAGGATAAAATAAAATCAGAGCAGCAGGCCTGATCCTCAGCGGATGCAATTTAGAGTCCCTTCCAAGTCAAGACAGGTAGGCTTGAAGAAAGAAGAGGATCTAACTGCTTATCTTTTTAAATTTCCACAAATTCACCTGTTGTAGCTCCACTGAATTTGCAGGCCTGCCCGGAGAGCGGGATTTCTGCCCCAGCCTTTAAGAGATGTAAAGTTTCACAATAGCTGAAATCTGATAAGAAGATGAGTGATGACCGAAATGTCATTTTTTTCTCCATATTTCAATGATATTATGTCTAAGGCATTTTAAAACTCAGGTTTTGACATTCCAGGAAGTAATAAGATACACCATGTCATCCACCAGCCGAAGAGGAAAGCCTCCAATCATTTGGTCCGCCTAATTGGATCAGCCCTGCATTTCTAAGGTGTCTGTGTCTGTCATTGGACCTTATTGACATTAGAGTTATGATGAAGTTGTTATGTTTAGAAAGACTCAAGCTTAATAACTGTGGAAATACTGGCACTGCCCTTAAAAATGATGCAGTAGATTCCTTGAAGCTTAGTAATGATAACACAGGGAGTTACATGGATATAGCCATAACTTAGTAAGAGCCGGGTGGGAAGACAAATATGCTTCAATGATGTGTTCAGTACTTTACTAAAATACAGTACAGAGAAAACTTCTAAGTGGTTCTGTTTTTCTCAGGGGCTCTACCATAATTTTTGGTTCATCTGTGCCCTGTATCTCCTCCACACTCTCACACCAGTTGATGGGCTTCTGGCACTCTTCATGACTCTGCTACGCACCCATACGTGCTCGTACGTGCTGTGAAATGAAGTCGCTCCACATCCTGCTCTCACATCTGTTTTCTTTCTCACACACACACAAACATTGTCACGAGCTCTTATATGCTGTCTCCTCTGTTCTTGTCCTCTCACGTCCTTCACGGTATCTTCCTCTGCGTGCAGTCTCACACTGACACTCAGGCTTTTCATGAGCTGGTCCACCTCATGCTTTCATCTGTTCTTGGTTGCTCAGACCTTCATGGAGGACAAGGCCGATGGAGGTGATGCACCGCACGCCAGGCAGTCAGCCTTGACTTCCACCATCAACAAGATGCTGGTGGTAAGGACAGGTCCTGGCAGAGGTGCCCCATGAATGTGAGTTGCTGTGGAGAGAGGAGGTGCTGGGAGATACCAGTAGGCTCAAGATCTGGTTGTCTCTGGTCAAAGATCTTCCCTTCTCATCAACTGGGTGCCATTTAACTTGAGGCGTCATGCAAGTTACTCAGTTGTTTTTCCCTTCTGATTCTGGACATTCTCAAGAGTTAAAGAAACATGTTGATATTTGTGCTTTCTCTGGCTCCATACCCTCAGTGAAGATTGAAGAGTTTGTCTGATTTTCATGCTTCTGCTGACGTTACCAACAATTTCTGCCTCTCTCACCCCAGTGAGACAGCAGTGGATCTGTTAGACTCTTTCATCTTTTCTCAGTTCAGTATTTTCCTTTTTTTTTGAAATTACACTAAAGAAACATTTCACGCTAAAAAAATGTCTTCAGGGAAGAAAATGCAGGGTACCAGAGGGCTGAAGTTAAGGCACATGTTTTCAGGAGGAAGGTTGATGAACCACTGGGGCGAACTGTGAAGGTGAGCGGTTCACATCTCCTCTGGGATGACTTGCTGGAAGAAAACCAGTTGCCATCTGAAAGCTCTCAGGCTTCATGCAGGAATCACCAGGAAGGAGCCTCTTGTTGATGTTTACAGAGGAAGAAGTTTTGTGGTCATTTCTGACCTTAAAATCTGTAACTCTGGGAATCTTACCCTCGAAACCACGTGGGGCTGAGGATAATTTGTGCTAAGAGGTGCATGGTACCTACAGCACCTCTCCAGCATCTGTGAGAGGAGGAGTGAAAGCTGGGGTCTGGGTATTAATGTTTAACTTGACCCTGTGAAACAACTCAGATGTTTGGGCTTGCGCACTCTGTATGAGGCAAGCATAAAAATACTGTTAGGACTTTGTTAAGGTGATACATTTGTTTTAAACAAAAAGTAATGCTGTTTTGCTATCGTGTGGCATAGTTTACTATCCAGTGTATTCTTGGAGGCTTAAAAATAATGAGCCCCTACTATTTGCAATGTGAATTGTAGTATCTTGTAGTGTAGATTGTTGGTCTCCCTTGAACAGTTACTGAAAATAACGGGGTTTGAGCGTTCAGCTGGAATTGAAATGGGGAAAAAGGAAAAGCAAGATGGCCAATGGATTCAAAGGCCAATGGAGAGTATTGGGGAAAAAAACCTGCAGCCATTGGTGAGAAGGGATTTTTGACAGCTCTCCCAGCATGGTTAAGGGGTGCACTTCAGACGGCGCTCGTTTGGAGGAACAGCATAGCATAAAGGTCAATTTTCTTTCATTATCTGAAAACAAGATTCCAAAATACTCCATAATCAAAGGCTTTCAGGTAAATACGTAATTCTGAAGACACACAGCTTGCTGTATTGTCACCTCACATACGTGGTCAAGCTTTTTTCGTGAGCCTTATTTTCTACTAGTTTTGATGCCTTACCTCTTTTTGCTCTGCTTTGTCTCTTTTTCCGTGGCCGTTCCCTTTCAAGTACGTCTTTGTACCGTCTGAGGTCCCTGCTGCTGCCGGATACCTGCTCACCCGCATGCCTGTCCAACCAAGTGTGCTTGTCCGGCAAGGTGACAGCGAGATGTTTGCGTAGGTTTGGAATGGGGTATTGGGCTTTTTCCCCCCCTATTTTTTTCACAGGGCTTAGGAAAATGTGATCCTTGCCTAGTCCAAAACTCAATATTGCTACTTAGTACCTCGGGATCACCAATACCAAGTCCACAACTGCTCTTTGTGTAGATCCGAGCTGAGGGCAAAGCATGCATAAAAATATTGATATTTTTTGTCAGCCACCGAGGTAGCTGACACCCTAAATCTTGCAACAAGCAAAACCCAGAGGGTCTGAAGACCTGGTGGAGGGGTAGTGGGTGGAATTGAACCCAACTCTTTGGAGTCCTATAGTAATCCTTTAACCAAAAATCTATTCTTCCCATTGCAGCCACAACACGGTGGGTGTGAGAGCCTTCTTCGCTGCCGCTCCCACCATCTGGAGCAGCCTGTCTGCTTCCTTCACCCTCCATCTGCTTTCACATAGGAGCTGAAATAACTCTTTATGTATTTTTTCCTCCCTTTTTGTCTCTTTCTCTCTACCTCGGTGACTGACCTCAATTATTTTTGTTGCCCTTCACACACAATTCTGCTGGCTACGTGCAGAATGTTGGTTGGAGTTATCTAATCCTTTCATGGATCCAAAGACACAATTAATATTGAGTAAAGTTGTATTGTTTTGGTTTTCTTGACAATAACAAGCATTTATAATAGGATTCTGAATTTATTGCCAGTAATGGTATTCACTTAACCTGTGAGTCACAGTTTACATCCATGATTACTTAATAGGACCTAATTTTCTAGTCATTTTAGATAGCATGAAAACAAGCTGGAACTAAACGGGTACCGTTAGCAAACAGGTAAAGAGTGAAAGGAAGGATAAAAAGTTCCTTGGGGCAGCGATCAGTCATTTTTGTTGGAATTCAAACCACCTTGCATTTCAGTGCTTTTCTGTAAATAATAATTAACAACAATAACAATAATTTGCAAACATATGTCTGTGATTGAATGACAAATAGCTTAACAATCAGAATGTTTATCTTTTCTAGAAATCATACTGTTCCTTAAAACCTTTCTATCAAATCTTAACACTGATTTGTTTTTTTGTTATCTGACTTGGCGGTTCCTATAATTTTCCTCTGAGTGTTGTGTCAATCATTTTTTAAAATGAAAACTATAAATAACAGATTTTTAATAAACTTTTCAAGGCCCTTCACTGATGTTTTCATGTTGAAAGCTGTGTATTGAGTTTTATGCCAGAATTACTCACCAAACAGATTGTATGAGGTTAAGTTAAAATAATACTCTCCAGCAGAATATTTTGGCTAAGGTAGAAAGCTTTTTGTTTTTTAACACTGGATGTGCTAAGGAGAAGCTACTGGGAAGCTCTCTTTTGGAACAGCTGAGCACAGGGCTGGAGATACTCTGTAACAATATATTGCTGATTTTGCTTGCTCTTTTGCTGTGCAATATCATATGTCACATTTAAAACATCAACAGTTTTGGACAAGTGGACTGCACAACCACGAAGCCCGTTCTTAAAACACCTTTTTCAAAAGTTGAAAGGGGAGGAAGTGCGTGAGAGGAAACCTGCTGGCTTAGATGTATTGAGGATTTATTTTGATTTGTGTTGTGGTTTTCTTCTATTCCAAATTGGAGATAAACTAAACAGTTTCAGTCTACTTACAGTTTCCAGGAGGAATAAAGGGGAGGTGCTCTTAACCATGCAAACAAACAGGAGCATTTATCCCCAGCAGCAATAGGGTGCGGCGCCGTGACATCTCTCCACTAGACCCTTTGCCTTTGCACTCTTTCTTCTCGCTGTGGATTCTTCTCGTTGTCCTGCTCTTAACACTCTCCCTAATTTAGTCTGAGCATTTCAAGGTATGCTTTTTCAAGCCTGAGCACCCAAAATTTGGGAATTACATCCACTGCTCAGTTGTCAGAGTACAGAGGACCTAGAAATTTCATCCGTGGCTGACGGGAGTGGAGCGAGGTCAGGATTCATGGAAAGTTTGAGGTCTGGGAGCCTTTAACCTCCACGTTTGTTTTGGAGGGGGTTGGTGTGGCAGTTTGGAGAGTAAGGAGAGTAATACTATTTTGTTCATTGTCAGTGGGATGTGAAGGTTTGCAGGCCTTCTGAGGAGCTCCAAGGGAAGGGTTCCTCAGACATGGCAGGTGTCTCCCTTGAGACAGTACCACCCAGTGCTGCAGAGGCATTCTGTGACGTTGGCGTGTTTTAGCTGAGCAGCATGTTTAAAACCTGCCTGCCCACCTGATGGCACGTGCACTTGAGAAATGTGGCCACCCTTCTGCCACCAGCTACGTTACTGGTCGCAGAAATGGGCGGGCTCTCGAGGGCAGTACAAGGTAGAACAGCATAGCTGCTCATTCTGAAGTGTAAAGATTTGCAAAGGCTGAAAAGCCTGTGTGTATTTGAGGGTTGGACACTAGCAAGTGAAATATTAAGGGTCTAAAATATGTGGGGGTTTTATTACTATGCCTTTTATTGGCCTCAAATGAGATCAGGCACTGTTGAGCTAGGAATATTGCAAACACCAGAGTAAAAGACTGTTCGTACCCAGAAGAACTTATAATCTAAATAAACACGACAAAAATGCTGACACTGTTTTGTTAAAGATGAGAAAGCGTGTCACTTGTAAACCCAGAGCTGAGCCCGTGTCTTAACTCCAGCCTTACGCTGTAGACCATCCTGCTTCTTTTAATAGTGGGCACTGTGTCAGCGCCAATGTCTTCAAAATGTATTTATTCATATGAGATTCACCCAGGGTCATTGCATATAAATAGTTTTTACTAGTTACAGTTTGAAGATGCAAAGCACTGTCTGTATGCTGTTGGTAACAGCGCAGGCACTTTACTGCTGTGTTGTTTCACAGACGCTCAGAGGACTCGAGGTCTTCCCAGAGCTATAAAGAACTGGAGCAGACCAGGCTGTTCTTGGGGCGATGTGGGATTGCCTCCAGCAGGATCCCATTCCCCGGTCCCAGCTTAAATAATTCAAGGGACCAGGCTTCAACATGGCTTCAACTTCCCAACCAAACTCATTAGCTTGACCCTGCCATCCCCCCTGTGATGGGCAAAGGTCAAAATGAGGGAAACTATTGGAAGAAAAACTGTGGAGAAAACAAAACTACATAAAGGGGAGCCGGGTGAGGGGGAGAAGAGCACTTAGAGGATTTGCAGCTGCGTGGAAAACTCCTCTGGGGAAGGCACAGGTTGCTAATCAAATTCAGCCGTAGCTGAGAGAGGCTGCCGGAGCATCCCTGAATAATCCTTCACTGTTACATCGAGCTGGCTTGGAGACTTCCTCCCACTGCTCGTTCTTGTCTTCTCCTGCCTCTCAGTGTAAGTAAATCAGCATAATATCCCCAGCCATGAAGCCTGCAATGTTTTGGAAATTTCAGGCATAGCAGAGTGCTTGGTGTGCGCTGCCAATGATGGAAGATGCTGTGAACATATTAAACCTGTTTTGTGCTCCCTGCCCGCTTTTCTTGCAGAGTACCTGAACAAACTCTTCTTGACATTTTGTAGTTGGGTCCTGGGATACCTAAACTACTATCGAAAGCTCTGGGATCATGATCAGCAGCCTCACACCTCTGCATTAATGGGGTTTCTTGGTGTAGGGGTGTCATTAATTTGTTCAAGAGACACAACATTTTTTGAGGCAAAAATTTGACACTGTGGAGCTTCTCCATGGGCTGCTGCTGATCATCATAAAAACACCACCTCCTTCTCTAAGTCCAAGCCACAGTGTTTTGAGACACCTTCTCTAGCATAATTACATAGCAACCTGAATATTGCAAAGCAAACAAGCTCTCCTTCTCAATATAAAATGCTCCCAAACACCACCCCCCCCCCCCCCCCCAAACAACACAAAACCCCCTACTAGAAGACTGCTGCATATGTGCCCTTCTTTAGGGGGAGAAGAGGGAGCCAAACAACATGAGGCTTGTTAGCCAAGTTGCTTGATGCACTGTGAGAAGATGCTTAGATAAAAACATTTATGGAGCAGAATCATGTGACTCCTCTTGGCTGAATGACCCAGGCACTAGGGCACAAGAGGAGTAACTTAGAAAGAAGGGAAATGTCTCATGTCACAGATTTAACTTACGGCTTATGCTTTCTAGTAAGCAGAGGTCTGTATATTTAGATGTTGGGGGAGAATGTGCCAAGAAATGAGCTGAAAAAAACGGGATTCTCAAAAGCATGTGGACACAGGACATACAGATGCTGCAGGCTGCAGGGTGGCTTCTGCTCTTGGGTACATTAAGGTGTATCTGGAGTAATTTTACTGATGAATTTTCCTGGCCATAGTCAAGTGATTTTTGTAATCGATATAAATCCTATGCTCTTAAGAGACAGACCCTGAAAAAAACCTCGCAGAGCTTTGTAGGCAAGTTCATTGAATGAGTTTCGCTGATGAATCTTATATTTTTAATGGAAAGAAAAGAAAGGATTCCTGAGTGGCAGCTGAGATGATTTGTGCCCAGAAAGCAAACATGTGCCCTTCTGGCACTGATGAAAGAGAACGTAATGAGTCGTAAAGCTGAGGGCAGCTGCCTCGTTCTTCAGGTAAGTGGAGCTGCACTGGGGGAAAGCCAAAAGGGAGAGGTCTGGGGCAACACAGAGAAATGGGATTCAGCTACAGGTAAATGCCAAGAAAGACTCATCTAAATGGTGTGCTTTTGACTTAATTGACTCTAGAGACAGCTGGGTGCCCCTACTTGTTCATGAATACAACTGCTTGTTCGTGAGATATACGACTGCAAAAATTCATAGACATGGGTCCTTTGGACTGGATAGCTCATGCACTGCACCAGGCAACGCTTACTGATTGTCAGTCATGGGCCACTAAAATGAGCAGCAGCTTCAGTGCCGGTGTTAGCTCAGGAGCTGGTGTGATGCTGTGACATCTTTATCTTGCACTGCCGTGTGGTTACAATGAAGGCGTAGGAGCCCTTTATATACATGTAAATAGATATATTGTCTATGTGTGTATATACATATATTGTCTGTAAATCCACACATGAAAAATACTATTTATATAGTGATATATAGTGATGTAGTGATATATAATGCTAGTTTCTTGCCACAGAGCATGTTGTTTGCCTTCATTAATAACTGCATAGAGAATAACCTGTACCAGTTAGTAAAAGCTGTTTAAGAACATTGTGAACATTGTTAATGTATTCTGTAGTTTGAATTTCTTGTCTTATTTGGGTTAGATTTAGGTGAAGGCAGAAGAGTCATGCTTGCTTACATCACCTAAGCTTCATTAACCTTGATAAAGGGTCTAATCCAAAATGCAGTATGAGGATATCTGCAGAGATGAGGAGGTATTTGTCCTTTGATGCGAACTGGCTTTAACTGATTTCTAAATGCCTTTGTCTATGCAGTGACTTCTTGACAGACGCTTTTCCGTACCCTTGTTGTGTCCTTCCACCTACTGAGATAAGACTTGGTTCCAACCAATGGCTCTGTGTTTCTACTCTTGATCACCAGTCAGTTGCTCTCAGCGATGGAAGGGGGATACTGGCTTTTTCCCACTCTTGTCATCTTTAACGGGGAAGACTTTGGTAGTGCTTCACAGCTGCTCAAATACTTCATGTTTCACCTTGCTTCATTTGTGACCAGAGACTATGGAAAGCTCTCTAAGGTGGGAGGTCTTTGCTCTGTGATACCCCAGGTGCCCCATGACCCTCTATTTCTGAGACACTTCTGGTAGGTCCTCTTCGATATCAGAAGGAAAATGCTCACTTCGCCTAAGATTTAAACAGGAACTGTGTGGTGCTCCCTTGTTCATTTATTTCAATGGGGCTGAACCCAGTCCAGTAAGAAGTATGAGCATGATGGTGCTTCCCTCTCTTCTCCTCCATCTCCGCGTTATCTCTGCTACACTGAATCACCTCTGTCCCTCTCCTTTCTAAATCCTGCACAACCCCCTCGGCTGGGTGCAGTGCCGTAGTCACATCCTGCAGGTGTGCACAGCTGGGAAGCACAGCTGGAAGACAGCAAAGTGTCTTCCTCTGGGTCAGTTAAGGGCTTTATTTGTTTAGATAATACACCCTTCGTGTGGCGAAATGAAGGCGGTGCAGAGCAGAGTCAGTTGGAGCTTTTTAGGTGCAAATTTGACTGCAGCAAGTGAAGGGTGAATTAACTAATGGCTTGATGTTAGGAGGTCTGTCTCAGCCCGTGATGGGGTGGCTGAAGCATCTTCACTGACCACGTTCAACTCCAGTCTGCACCACTGCCCACAGGGTGATGGGAACTGCTTGTTGCCCTCTGCTGCTGTACGGTTATGGCTTGCAAAGTTGTGTCGATTCAAAACCCGCCCTGCTAATGCCGTTGTGGTGGTGGGTACAGTAGTTTCTGCAATCAATTCCCTTTTCTGCTATTATTTAAGCAGTACCCCTAGGGATGTAACAGTGGCTTAGATATTCTGGTACTTTAATACTAAGGCAAAATATGGAAGATAAGAAGATTGGTAGCAAAAATAATCATAAAAACAGTTTTGGCTTTGGAAGGTGACTGGAAGATGTCTTCCTAGAGGTCTTCTTGTGTGTTGGCTTAGCACTCTGAATGGATATTCCTGAAGTCAGAGGGCAGCACACAAAAGCACACCAGGCCTGTTTGTCTTCTGACTTTCTCTTAAATCATTTGTAGCAACTCAAAGTGACTGTGAAATTCTGCCTTTGATGTGCACAGCTTGGAGTTTTTCCTTTGGGAGTCAAGAAAAGCCTATACTACTCAGCAGCACACTGGAACAGCAGCATTTTATGCTCCTTACACTCGTGTTTCAAACAGCAATATAAAGTTACAAGGCTGTGGAGGAAGAGGTTGCAGTTCTAGGACAGAAGAGGAAGGGGCTGAGCACATGCCATGGGGCGGTTTGCATCTCTTCTGCCAGTCCAGTTGTTTGCAGGGATGTGCTGTGAATTTATTTGATGAAACTTTACAGGTTAAAAATAGTCCTCCAAAAAGGAGGTGGGGGAAGGGGAGAAATACAAAGTACAAGAAGTTTTATTTCTTTTCATTCCATAAATCAGCAGGGAAGTCAGTTGCTTTTTTTCTTTTTTCCTTCTGTCTTGCATTGTTAAGAAATCATCAGCCACTACACTGAAATGGTTTGCAAGAGTCCCTTCGCCACAAACGATTTCTGGCTGAGAACAATAAAAAATTAGTGGATGCCAGGTTGAATTCATGTGTCAGCGGTTGCTGAATTCAACTTAAGAGCTGTAAATGGAGCCAATCATCATTTCTTAATGAGATATATGAGAACAAAGAATCACAATGCTTGAATAATCTGTCACATCTCTATCAATGCTGCTTAAGCAATTATTCAGTTTGTTCAATGGTTTGACAAGGTAACATGACAAAAATCAATTTACAAAGCAGATTAAATATAAATATGCAGTGCTTTTTTTCCCAGGAATGTCATTCTTCAAGCCTTACGGTTTTTGTCCTTACAATCCTTACTCAGTCATCTGTTTTCAGTGGTACTCCTTGGATGAAGTCCTACATGGCCCGTAGTGACATTATTCACCAGATCATTTCTCACTTATCCATCTCTGGCCTAATGAGACTGTCGTCTGCGCCTCGGTAAAAATGAATGATGCATTGCTCTGATATACAGTGCAAGTATGTTTTTTTACTTAGTGCGAAGGCTGTATTTTTCCAAGGTCCTTAAGAAAGCCTGGCTCTCAGCCCTTATTAACACTTAATGTAAATCTTTCTGAATATTTTATTTATTTGGCAGCAAATGTAGGAGAAACTTGGTATGAGTTCCCTAGGAGATAAATAACAAGCATTGTACACGGAGGTGATACGATCATCTATTTTAATACCAGACCCTTCATCACGTTGCAGTGAGCTGCGATTGGGACGGTCCTGTGCCTGTTTATAGTGATGGGTTTCTGCAGCAAACCACTGATAACAACGAGTTACAGGGACTGTCACAGTGGACACTAAATACCATCTTCAGCAGCAGGAGTTCACCGGTCTTACCCTTTTCTTCCATAAATGAGTCCCCATCCTTTGAATGTGCTTGTGTAGCATGGTGTAATGAAGCTGTGTCACAAAAAAGATTACTTTTTTCCCCTCTGTGAAATGTTTGTACCTTTCATCTTCTCCACAGGTAACTCAAGCTTGTAAGATTTTTGTTGCTTGTACAAATACTCTGGGATTCTCTCAATCCATTTTTGTTCTATATATAGTCTACAAGATGCCATCGACGTACCTGGCTGCATACCTCATTATGCCTCTAACGTTGTATGTCACTGGGTTCTCAACAGATATGTTGTAAACAGCTTCTAGAGAATCATGAGCACTCTTTATTTCAGACAAGGCGACAGGGTTCCCAACAGCCTTTTAAATATATCAGAGGATTGTGTCATGGAAAAGAATAGTATTTCTTAACTTATCGTTGCCATATGATCCCATTACTATAATTTCTGAGCAAATCACAGTCCTTACAAAATCTGTGATACCAAAAACTCGTATGTTTATATTTTTGCTACATTTATGCATGACATATGGACTTCCAGTATCTGGTTATGCAGTTTCTGCTCAACATCTTGTATTTCCTGGTGACGAAGAATATGAATACATCCGGTATTTCCTTATCTCTTATTGGTGTTGCTGCAGCCTTTATCTTGTGGTTTGTTGGCTAGCTGTCAGATACTCATGGCTTCATTAAGAAACAGATGTACAGGTCTAGGCTTTGTTTTTGTAGCTGCACTTTTGACATACTGTAAATGTCCTTAATTGATTTTGTTCAGGATAATACCATCTGCTGGCATCTGTTTCTGCTGCGGCTCTTGTGGAATACTTGTGTGTGTTGTGGTCTGTAAGGACAAATTACAGAGTTTCAGCAAGGTATTATGTTGATTTTTTTTTCTGAAATAAATGACAGCAGAGTTTGAACATTGGATGACCTTATATCTGCATAGTTTTAATCTAGATTAATACAGTTTATTCCAAAAGGCATGCTTCAGGCAAGAATTGGGTGCTGTGTCCATGTGGGCTTCTCTTAATTTATTGTTGGTGTGTCTGCAAACGTATCAGAGCTCTCATACTAAGAGAGAAGCATCCTTTGAGTTTATATTCAGCTGCCCTTAAACAGAGAGGGACACAGAATAAACTTTTATCTCTGCCCGAAGCCTTGACATGAAATTCTGTCTAACCAACCGTCAAGTTATCTTTAAACATCACTTACTGTATCTATATGGTTGATGGGCTTCTTGTCAGCTTTTAACATCGCCAAGTGTGTTCTGATATGAAGTTTTTGGTGGCAAAAGCAATACTGGACAGGCACTGGGTGAGCTGTCTGCTTAGGGTGCAAGTAGGAAAATGTGTGCTGTCTCCTGAGAGTCCAGAACAAAGTCCTGCTTTTTGTATAGCCCACTGTCATGCTGGGTTTAGCTCTCCATCCTCATCTCAGTCCTTTTTATTAGATGGCATCAGCACTTACGGTAGATTTTATTGCAGTTGCCGTGTCCGTGTCTGAATTGTGAAACGCAATAGAAATTCCGTTTCCTGGCACTCTCTGTCTCTGGTCATGACAAGTGCAGGCAAACATCAAAAAGTACCTAGGTCGGGATTTATCTGTAGTGGCCTAACTCTGCTCCCAATAAAAACAGTGAGAGTTGGCTTTTGATGTCAATGAGGCAGTGTTAAACCAATTTTGAGACGATTGTGAAGTCTTTCCTGCTCCCTGTGCGGCTCACATGCGGCGGTGACAGGGAGGAGGAGTAGTGTCATGCAGGGAGATGAGAGTCCCCAAATATCACTGAAGACAGGGAGAAGGGCCTGCTTAGTGTTTTAATAGAAGTGACCTGAAATACCTGGCATCCCAGCAGGGCTGGATTGTCCTTGAGCTGGAGTTATCTTTGTGGTACTTCATACAGGCAGGATTCAGTAGAAAACTCAAATATGAAGAGCCTTCCTGGCCGTGCATGTGTGTTAGAGCTCACATGAGGGTAATTGCAAAAGCACGGGTTCTCTTTTTACTTTGCCAACCATTTTCCTTGACTCAGTGTCCTTGCTGTTGCTGTTCTCCCAGTATTGATATCCCAGTATTGGCATCCCCATACTGGTACCTGCAGCTGATCAAAGGTCGGGAGTCAGACTTTGTAAAGTCCTGAGCTTTGGAGAAGATTTGGGAGACTTGGGTTTCATTTCTGACTGTGCCACTGGGCTTTTTATGACCTTGGAAATGTTGCAGCACCTCACTGGCCTGGTTTCCCCATCTGCCAAACAGTCACAGACCTACTTTGCAACTTACTTTGAGGTCTAACTAATTAAAGCTTGCTAGGTGAGATGTTCAAAATGTGCTATGTAAGGTGTTGTTTTTGTCATGGTAATACAGTAAGAATCTCCTGTTGTACGTAAGATGTACCGGAGTGTGTTGGGAACTGGGCTGTGACACTTGGTGTCCTGCAGATGATGCTTTGCGTGGAACAAGCTTCTGCAAGAACCTGCTCCTTTTCCTAAAAATACCACTGACTCCAAAAAGCAGTTGACTGCCCCACCTCAAAAAAACACTAGAGATCGGAGAAGAGAGTAAACTCAACTGAAATGAGTTTTGTTTTCTGAAACCATTGTTGTCTTTCAGTGTGCTGGGAATCCCAGCAGGGCAGAAAGATGTTCCAGAAATGTCTCTGAGCTCTCAACTCCAGCCTGCTGATGGGTTTTCCAGTATTGGTTCACTGGTGGATGGACATTAGGGAGACAACGGGGAAGAACTGTAAAGCTGCCAGGCAGTTTTCCTCTCCTGTGCAACCCAGGTTATAAGTGGGAGTCAGAAAAGAACAGTGGTTTTAGCATCATGCTGCCAACAGCGTGGGATTTGCAAAGCAGTGGATAAGGATTTCTACTGCCCTGAAGAGCCCTCTGGTGATAAGACAGAGTGGTCTTGCCTCGAAGATACATCTGTAGCATTAGTGATGTATTAGTTAGTTCTGTTTTTTAATGTCTAACAATATTTGTACCTTTTGGAAATCAGCTCAGTAACTGAAGTCAGGATGGCAGGTAGCCACAGTGACCCTGAAGCGATAAGCTTTTTGACACGTTTTCAAAAAACAGTCAAAGCTATTGGAGGAATGTCTTCATTTCCATGTCTTCACGAGGGGGAAAAAAGTGGTGCCTGTGAGATGCAGCAGGAACAGAGCTGTGTTTCCAGTCACCACAGTGTTACTGTTTTGAAAACCCTTTTTGTAGGCAGAGTGCGTTCATTTTTTGATCTGATTCTTGAAAAAAAAGTAAAGTTAGTGCAAGAATTGGAAAGCAGGCTTTCATTTAAGCTGCAGGATTTAGGTCTGCTGGTGGAGGCTGCTGCTGTAGAGTATTTGGCATTCATCAGAAAAAATCTCCAAGTCTAAACATTTTTATTATGCAAAGTTATATAGTTGGAAGGTAAAACACTCTGTCTCTTTTCATGTTGCAGAACAGTGCCAGCTGACGAATGTCCTGTCAAATTTCTCTTAAGCTTGCAGGGAAGGTGGACAGCTGTAGGTCTCACTCTTCAACCTATGGCTGCTATAAGCAAGGAGCCCATTGGGGAAAAGGGTGCTCAGCCGGGCCTTGGGTAGGAGATCAGCCATGCTCAAGAAACCATGTGGGTATTCTCAAATAATGTGTTGCATGAGGTGTGATTTAGCAAACCACCGACGTCTTCCTGAATTAGGGTCCCAATATTTGGATCTTTCCGTTGAAGTTTTATTATTTCAGGAGGATGGGGCCAAACTCTTTTCAGTAGTGCCCAGCGACAGGACAAGGGGCAATGGGCACAAACTGAAGCACAGGAAGTTCTGTCTGAGCGTGAGGAAGCTCTTCTTCACTCTGAGGGTGACAGAGCACTGGAACAGGCTGCCCAGAGAGGTTGTGGAGTCTCCTTCTCTGGAGATATTCAAGACCCGCCTGGACAAGGTCCTCTGCAGCCTGCTG
>Ga0181612_156028_pt1 | contig 17891 bp, 7 predicted proteins | sample HoacroProtozoa21_FD_119630 | JGI IMG/M metagenome (GOLD analysis project Ga0181612, IMG submission 119630) | Hoatzin crop microbial communities from Cojedes, Venezuel. Combined Assembly of Gp0051906, Gp0051904, Gp0051908 | reverse complement strand
AGCTGGTATGGTCGTGTTGGGTCGACAGTTGGACTTGACGATCTTAGAGCACTTTTCCCACCTTCATGATTCTATGATTCTGACACAGTACACACTCTTGCTTTTCCTTCACCCTGCAGCAGATGGGGAGGCACATTTTTCTGCTTGTGTTCTCCTGGATCCTTCCTCTCTGTGGTACCAGGTCTACTGATGTTTAACAGTGGCCTGCTGCGGTGTGTCATGGGACATCCTGGGGTCCTTAGCCCTTGGTCAGGCAGACTAAGCCCTGTTGGCGCAAACCGCACTCTCAGTTTTTCTTGCTGTGGAAAGGAGGGTGTAGGAGCAAGGGCAGACAGCTCGGAGCAAAGCCAATGTGGGTTTCAGGTCCTTAAGGAGCTGGGATGTACCTGAGGTGCACAGCTGGAGCTGAAGAAGAGGGTTGTGCTCCTGATTTGTGGAAGAGGTGTCATTGCTCAGATCTTCTAGTCTCTATTCTTCTATCTTTTTAGCCTTCTGCTTCCTTGGACTTTCTTCCTGCTGGTAGCAACTCTCCTGCCAGCCTTAGATGGGCCTTTTTTTCCATACACATTGAGGGTTGTTACCCTTTAGCTCCTGTGCTGACACTCTACCAGCCCATTACTACTTGTAAAAGTTAGAGGTGAAAGTCCATAGTAAAATATCAAGTAGCTAATGTTAAGTTTCCTCCCTGAAAAGTGTTTCCTCCTCTTTTGTTTTGAAATACAATGGCCATGCATCTCCTACGTGTTTCCAGGACTAGTTAAATGGTTTCAGGATTGCTCTTGTTCCAGGAGAGGATCCAGTACCCCAATCCTTATTTGAGGGTTGAGATCTAAATTAGGAATGTTGGTGTCTCTCAATTCACTGATACTCATGAGATATTTCCAGAGAGTGTCCTGGCAGCACCCAGGTTGTTCCCAGCAACAAGGCTTGTGGATGTTTATTCAAGGCACTCCATCTTGGAGCTTATTCTGCCACAGCCTTTTATTGCTGTTGTTTCTCCAGATTTTTCCTATGCCTTTTCCCTGCCTGTTTCTCTTCGGTTTTCCACCTGCTTCTTTATAAATTTCCCCTTCTCAGAGGGTTTCACTGACCACTCCCACTCCCACAGTGTTCAACCCCCAGATTGCTGGTGCTGACACTACAGTGTTAGAACTAAACCTGGTTTTGCTAAAACCAAATGAGCAAAATCAAATGCACGTTAGCTCACCATTTCAGGCTGCCTGTGGACTGCAGCTAACAGCTCCAAATTCATTAGTGTTCAGCCAGCAGTAAAACACTTTTCATCATATCTGTGAGAGTTAGAAATGCATATTAAAAACCATGTGGTTAAGGCTCCTGAAGATCCGAATGCCTCCTCCAAGCCTCGTAAATATGTAAAGTTGTCACATATTTCATGCTCATAATTTGCCGTGGACATGAACTACCAGTTTTTGCTTATGTAAGTTGAAGCAAAGATGAGAACTTTCCTTTTTTTTTTTTATTTCAAACTGTTTGTTAGGGAAGAGGATGGAAAGAATCGGAAGAACACTAAGTGAAGGGTGATTTGTGCTTTTCCTTTTTTTTTTTTTTAACCAACTTTCCTTCCCAGCTAACCGGGGTGACATTTATCGGCTAATAGGCTGACTACTCACTTTTATCAGCTGCACTGTCATAGCTAAATACCTCCTCAAGTCAGGGCGGTGACAGTGGTTGTGTGATGTCTGCTGTGTTTCGAGGTGCCCTGGGGACCCAGCTGAACAATTTCAGTGCTTACAAGGAATCTGCCTTTGCTTGAGGTGAAACATCAAGAGTTCATACAGAAACTAGGAGGCAAACTGTAATATAAGCTCACCTGGGGGTTACACTTGACCTAACATTCATCCAGTTCTGCATAATGAAATTGAGAGAGAGGTGCTTGATAACACTAATTAGGAACTTGGTATTAAAACTGATATCACTGAACAGCAAGTACAGTTGCAACAGAGAGGATTAGAGGAACAGCCACAGTTCAGAACTGAAATATTCACCTAATTATTTCCAACTCCAGTTATGCCCAATGCATGCTCTGAACTGAGTCTTTAGCAGCACCTAATGTGTCTGCTACCAGCTGAGCTCCCCCAGCAGCAATGGTTTTCACTCACCTGAGAGATTTTCTTTTTCAGGAGATGTTAAACTCTATGGTAAAGCTGCCCTTGCTGTAAACCCAGGGACAAAAGAATCCCAAAGTGTCCAATGATTTCCATGATCCCTGTGGCAGATGGAGCCCTACATTTTCTAGCTCAACATTAAAAATTACAAAACCAAAACTGAAACTTTTGTGGGCAGATGATATCCAAAACACGAGAGCAAAATAATAATGTTCTTGATAAAGATTCACTTGAAAAACACTAACAGAAAATATTGCATTTTCCTGGAAGCTGTACTAATAGAAAACCAGTAAGCAAGTCTTCAGTGTTTTGCATTTCTACTGGGGTTTTATGCATTTCTGCTTTGAAAACCCATATGCCCACAAAGATGTTTTGAGGGTTTCATGTTTTGCACTACAGGCTTTATGCAAGTATGTTCTGAATATACATACACCCATCCTTTGTGGAATACTCTCCAAAGGTGATGCAGAGAACTCAGTACAGAAAGAATAATTTTTTTTTGTCTGAATAATTCAAAAAGTGATAAGTCAAGCATTACATAAACATTAATTTTAGAGATTTGCACGTGATTACACAAAGTTTAAAAGTCCTGCAGAAGAGCAGTGGTCTTTTTAAACATAGTTTTAAAAATGAATTTGTGTTTTTTTTCTATCAGGAAAGGCAGATTCAGTGTTAACTAATGAAAACACAATTGCTATAGGCATTATTCGTCCTTACAAAAAGGATATGGAGAAGGGAATGTGTGTTTTGATCCCTGGTGAACTGAGTTGATACATGTGCTTCATATTACCCGTCTAGTATGTGACTCTGCCTTTCATGTAAAGGGTCCTGTAGGCTTTGCTGGAGCACCACTTTGTTCCCACGAAATGAGGACAAATTGAAAACTTCACTTTCTAGAGCTCCAAATTCTCTACAGCTTTTGTGACTGCAAAAGTGAAAGTGTTACATACATATTTCCTTTCTGTTTTTGTTTGCTTTGGTACCCGCAAGGCAGCTAGTGTGCTGAATACAAACCCCTTGCTGTTCCAGACAACTCTAGGTTGGAAGATGGGGCTTGCAAAGCCAGTGTTGAGCTGCAGTCTTGGTGACGTGTTTGCCCTCCTTGCTCAATTCAGCTGAAGTGGCATTTGGTCTGTCGTGCCCTCCCGCGAGCCCTGGGGCTGCCCAGCCGCATTCCGGAAGGCCTCTTCCAGTCATCCCAGTGGGCGGAGATTGCTTAGCCTGACTCATGTTGTTAAAGATCCTGAAAGAACAGCCAAAATGGAGCTGGATTTGGCCAAGAGAGTGGAATACGCCTGGGGGCATTTTCTTTTACTCATTTAGGTACAAATGAAAGTCCAATAAATGTCATAGAAGCCCATGGGCGCAACCTTCATCTTTCCTCAATTTGCTGTTTGAGACCTGATTAACCATGGAGACTCACTGCAAGAGTAGCCTCTCGTTTGTGGAAACGTGATCTCTGCTGGCATGCTGCACTGTGCCGGTTTGTACATTAGAGAACTGAATGGGGGTGGAGAATATCTAGAGGCAGTGCCTGCCTGATGCTTTTTTAAATTTAGTCATGCCCCTGGTCCCCACAGCGTGCTGTGACAGTGGGTGGCACAACACATTTATCTGTTTTTCATGGTGAAATTCAGCTTAAAAAGAGAACAGGTTGAAATCCTATGCCTCCCCACGTCAGTGAAAACACTCTCATTAAGTTCAAATAGCCTAGTATTTATTCTCCCCCTCAGGCACCAAAATTTAAAAAGAAATGATCACTTTTTTTCAAATTGTATCTTGCAAAATCATTTCCATGCCCTGTAGCTGAGACGTAAATGTGATGGATGTGATGGATGTACTGAGTCGACCAACAAGAGCCCATTAAGTAGCCATAATGAAACTTGGATTAGTTGCTTGGGTACATTTGTTTTCTCAATTTTTTTTACTTACGATACCATAATCTGTGTGCTGCACTGTTCTTATTCTCCCATCCCTCTGTGAAGAGCTTTGGTCCCTTCCCTCTTAAAATGGGTGCTCGGTCACACAGGCAGTTGGGTATGTCCTTTGAAGGCTGTTGCTCATACAATGAGCAGAGAGAATGGGAGAAAACAACCTGCAAACTGCGAGCGTGTTGAAGACAGAAACAGGAGTTCACATAAATTAAGCTTATTTGAGGAAGATGTTCTTGGAAATAAAGGTAACCAAGTTGAAGACGAACATGTGCTGTGTTATTTCAGCCCGTATTTAGAAGATGAACGAACAGGTCATTTTGAGGGCCTGATTCCTATGGTGATCCAGGTTCAACGCATTTCTCTGAACGCTGGGCAAAATGCACATTGTATGGAAACAGTGGGATGCTGATACCTGAGGCTGGACCCAGAAATAGATAGGAATGGCTGTGAATATATAGAAATGCAAATTTTCTATGTGTAATATTTTTGCAATGGTCCAAAATTATGTGATATGGAAATCAATGGATTTCATAATTCTAATGAGAAAAGTGATAAAGATTACTGATTTTAATGAGTTCTTACAGGAGAGGCTGAAGGCTTTGATTCTACTATTTGTTCACATATTTTAGAGGCCAGGCTGCTGCTTTGCACACACATGTAGCATACTAATAAGGTATTATTTTCCACCTCTCAGATCTCTTTTAAATTCAAATATATCTATTAGCACCTTTACAGTACAGCTTATGCATATCCCAAACCTACATAATTAACTATTTCTACTGTACCATTTGGTGGGTGGCATTGCAAATTACAGTAAAATGCAGGGAGACAGAGTTTTCTTCTTTGGGTCTTAATACCCTGGATGGAAAATTCAGAGAGAAAAAAAGAGAGGCTTACAGTCATTTGGACCTGCATTGTTGGAGCTGGCAGAGATCCAGGCTTTGTCATTTTAAGGCTGTGTGACGGTGACTGGTAGAGGGAAGACTTCGGTAAGGGTTTTGAAGGCTGTTTTGAGAGCAGAGGTCAGTACCAGTAAGATCAGTGCTCGGTCTGGTGGAGGAAATGTGTGAGTACGTCTGAGAATTGCTACCCAAAGGAAGATGCAAAGAGAGAGCTGGCTCAGGACAGTCAGCAGGGTAGGCATTAAATTTTGCTGACTCCAGGCTAAGGTATTTGGCTGTCCTGCTATGGCAAGATGATGGTAGAAGATGAGGACAGACCTTGCACAGGAAACCGAGGGAGGAAGAAGAGGGGAAGGCTAGGAAAAAGAGCTTGTTTTGCTGCTGCTGTGAAATGCATCAAAGTGGTGAGGCACTTGCCCCATACTAGCCATGAGCCTGCAATGCCCCGATGCCACCTTTGGGACCACCCGCCTGTCTGGCTTCTGAGGGCTTTTGATGTGGGTAAGAAAGGCGGTGAGCTCACTCTGGTGCTCCTGGTAATTGCTCTTTCTCCACGTGCTTTGTGGAGGGCTGGGGCTGTCCTCACCTGGCCTCTGAGAGCAGCTTAGACATCCAAACTGTCCTTTTGGGTTTTACATTTCCGGATGACTCTGAAAGCTGCACTCCAGTCCTGGGAGGGCATCAGGGGTCTTTCTGCTGAAGACAATGAGAGCTGAATCAGGCCTGCAGGCTGCATCGATCTAGGGGTTTCTCCTATTATATGCAAATTTTTCTAATAGCGAAAACTGAAGCATTGGCTTTTCTGAAAAATACAGCTGGTGTGATGACCCAGCTCTGGCAGGAGACCTGGGGAATGGCAATATTGATTAACAACTGCTGCATTTGTTCTCAGGCCATTTTGAGGTTTGAGGGAGCACTGCATGGATTGTTACCTCTCAGAGGCATCTCTGGATTGAACATCTTTTTCTCCTAGATTGAAATTCGTTAACCAGTTGCAGTGCAGTCGTGGGATGTGTCCACACTGGAGCTGGTTCTAAGTCCATGCTTTAGCAAGCTCAGGTACAGCTGGCAATGTATGTGGTGAGAAGGAACTCAGCACAGACTGCAAAAGCAGGGCTGGTATTTATGCAAGCTCTCAGAGTCCCAGCAACTCTCTTGCTAGTGTCACCTAGGCTAGCTGGCTTAAAACTGAGCTGCCTTGATGTTTTACTGCTCTGAAATTTTGACATAGGGGTCAAAGAGGGGAAGATCAGTCTGCCAGGTGGCGGTGCCTGTTAAGTAATGGTGTATGGGTCTGCACCACTTACTGCAGGGGTACGAAAATGGACCATTTCCTTACCTCTCTGAATTTAGTACTCAGGCTACACTGTTTTCTGGAGCGGTGACCTACTCTGCCTCTCCTTTCTGAGGGCTGGCTTGGGCAAATGTCCTTTTGACCCCGATCTCTAAGTGTTGCTGTTCATTACAATCCAGATGGGTCAAGGACAATGTGCTCTTCCATGCTTTCTTCCAAAGGACTATCCAGAAACTTAAAGGAAGTGTTGGCTGTGGTTTCTAGCTACCTGGATGGGACAGATGTTGTAAAACATTTGGATCCTGTCCTCAGATGATGAGGTCCGTTTTGAAGATATTACTTCTTTTCTTGTCCTAAAACTCTGTGTTGCCGATGAAGCTGCTTGACTGGGATCTTTTATAGCGTAATGTTGTCTTTTCTGTTGTAACATGCTGACTATCTGTCACCATGAGCCATTGCCGTAGAAAAATGTCTCACATTTACAATAGTGATGCTTAATGGATTTGACAATTAACTGGATTTGCAACATGAACAACCCTTGCAAGTTAGATAAGCCTGAGAGACTAATTGTTATCCTAAACTCCATTAGCTGAGTTTAGCTTGGATGCTCTTTAGTCACCTTCTGGTATAAGACTCTGAAGCCAGTGTCAACATTTTAAAGTATGTCCAATTCATGACTTGTCAGATTATAAGAATAGCCCCTTTATGCCAGACCAAAGGCCCATCAAGGTCAGTATCCTGTTTCTGGCAGTAGCTGATAATTACGGAAAGGGTTTTAACGGCAGGGAAAGTATTGAGTGATATTTCCCCAATATGCTCTCTCACCCCTCAGCAGTTTATGGCTTAAAAATTTTCTGATCTTTGTGTTTAATAACTCTTTGTGGCTTTTTTTCTGTAAATTTGTGAAATCCTACTTATGCTTTCAGCATCTGCAGCATTTTGTGGCAATGAGTTTGGCAATTTAATTATTATTCGCTCTGTCAGAAAATCCTTGCTTTTGTTTTTTAAAGCCCTGACTGATAGTTTCATGGGATGCCCCCCTCCTTCTTGTATTTTGAGAAACAAAATTCCTTATCTCCTTCATGCCACTCATTATTTTACAGAACTCTAATGAGGACCTAAACTGAATGAGTTCTGCTCTATGATTTAGGGCTCTGTATTATGGCTTATACTTTCTGGGTGTTTATATTCCATTTGCCTTTGTTTTATGTTTATTTCATCTTTATTTCACTAATTTAATCAGTTTGAGAAGATTATTTGGTCTAATTAAGGTAGAATTAATCCAGAGACAGTGATAATTTGAGAGCCAGGATTTGAAGGTAGTTTATTTAATCTATGTGTCTTCAAATCCTTTGGATTCAATTTGGCCAGCTTTCATACTGATGGATGCTGTATTAAATTATTTAAATAGATGAATTAAATTTGGAGCAAGCAGAGGCTAATGCATTTCACCCTCAAATAACATGCTACTGTAGCCAGAGAGCTTTTCTAGAGGAACTAAGGAGACAGTCGTGAGCTGGAAGCACTGTATGCAAAACAGGGGGCAAGGGCCACACGCAGACCCCTTTGATTTATCCTCTAGAACTAATTTGCCAATTCTTTGTGGTCAGACTAGCAGAACGGAGCCAAGAAAGAAACCTCACAGAGATCGACCATGTCAGATGGAATAATAAGCTGTTACTCAAGAGAAAGCTCAGACTAGACTTGCAGAAATGTAATTAGCAGTGCACTGGCCGAGCTGTTTGCACGCCCAGAGCTTGCACAACGCCCATCTGGTGAGCAGTGGTAATTTTTAGTCTCTTATTTGGTGAGAAGAAAAATTCACCAACTTCCTTCTCACTAAGAATCAGGAAAGGGACAAAAGAGATGGAAAACAGCAGAATATGCTCGTTAGTACTCAGGGACACTAGATGGGGATATTTGCTCACTTTGCAACTCTTTGTACCCCACACAGCTTCGGCGTGGTGGTGATGTTACTGAGACGTAGGCGAGGAGCACACTGCGAGGTGGTGGTAACTCCGGGCTAGAGTTATCCCAAGGAGGGACGGTGACATCCCAAGGAAGGGATTGATCAGAGGTGGTCGCATGGGGCTCTCAGGGCGACCTACACCTTTTGTTGCCAGTTCTCACTCTTCAGTCTCCATCTCAAACAGAGCTGGTCCATAGAGCTCAGGACATGCTGAGGTCTCTCTTTGGTTGTGAAACACAGCTCAGCAGCATGGGGGAGGGGGTGACCATTGCTCTTCCTCTGGAGCTGCAGGAAAAAGGGACAAATGTTGTCTGTGGAAGAGGGAGAGCCATCATCATGGCACATTACCTTTGTGGACCTGAAGCACTGCTGCTGCAGGTGTCACTGATGTATTTTGGGGATTGGGGAAGGGACCTGAAGCTACTCTTTGTACTCCTTTCCTTTCCACATGTTTGGTTTGCCAAGGGGACGTCATTCAAAGCAGAAGGCTCCTTCCCTGCTTCCGAGGTCTTGGCTGCCCATGATGCCTGACCCCAGGTGAACTTGGCTGCTGAGAAGGCTGGCTCACAAGGACAGCACTGCTGCCTTTGCAGGCCCTTGTGGAGCCACTGGGCTAGGGTAGGCTTCGGGAAGTCCCAGAGAAGGGCACAGACACAAGCGAGTCACGTCAGCAGTACCTGGGACAGGTTTCAAAGCTGACCATGGGATGCAGGATAGATCTGACACGTTCTGGCTCTGTGGGATGCTGGTGACACTGTTGGTTAATGCTGCCATGCATGTTTTGTGCATGGTCAGGCTGCAAAAAGGGCCCTAAAGAAAATAAGAAAGCCTTGAATTCTCTTGTGAGGCTGATGAGTGGAAAATGAGCAAAAAAGATGTGTTGTTGCCAGTCTTCAAAATCCATACAGGATAGGCCATGGGTCTTAGTACCACCTGTGGGATGGACATAATAGAAATAACTCGGCTGGATCAAACATCTGCAGTTAGTGAATTAGGAAGCTCTGTTGACTGGGTTTTTTTTTGCTTGCTTGTTTAAAAGCCTGTAGTATGCAGTATAGTGGAAATCCTAGAGGAATAGTACCACATATTTAACTTAATACTTTATGACTTTCCACAGACTTTAGGAGGGTTGTATGAGAAATTAAATTAGCGCACAAGTTTTACACTAATATAGAATTCTGAGACCTTGTCCAAGTTGCTTTTTGTATTGTAGATATTTTAGACAGTTTAGGCTTTGGTATAGTAAAAGGCATAACTGGTTTTCAAAAGTAAAAAAGTCTCATTTTTTTTCCACATATGTGTACTAGCCTCATTCTGCCTCTCTTAAAGTTTCTCTGTTGTAGGTTTTGTATACTGACTAGCATTTCAGCATTTGAATCCCTTTTGTGGAAAATTAACAGCTGAGGTGAAGCCCTCGGCTGAGCTAGTAGAGATTTTGGCATTTCTCTCTTCTCAGGATCAGAAGGCTGCCTGAGCTAGATTATTTTCTTGGTTTAGTTTCCGACTCTCTCATTTTTGGCTTTTCTGCTTTTGCTTTGACAGTAGATCTTTAGAAGAAAAAAAAAAAAAGGGTGATGGTGGAGGTTTGTGAGTGGCTCCTTTGATGAGGATTTGCAATGTGAAACTTTAATTGATATCAACATGCACAGAGTTAAGCAACTGCTATCACTGAAATAGGATCTCTAGCCTTTTTGTATAAGGGCTTGTATTTCTGAAATGGATTTCTTAACTTACTTGGTTTGGATTTTTTTTTTTAATGGAAACAGAGCTTTCTCTTCAAAAACCTCCAGTCTCCAATCCCTGACTTTGGGCTTGCCTACATTTGGAAATGTACCAAAATAGCTATTCCAGAATAAGCTCCCAAGAGGATATTTTAGAACTAGATTAAATTAAATTGGAAATAGGAACTCTTATTTTGGAATAAGAGTGTCCGCTTTGGGATTTATACTGAAATAAACCGTCTCGGAATAATTGTAGCTATTTTGGTATATTTCCAAGAGCAGACAAGAGCTTAGCAATGTTCTGAAATAATTATATTAAAATCTCACAGATGAGATGGATAATGGAGAAAAATGTCAATACCGAGTTAGAAGAAATCGGAATGAGTGTGTCTGATGGTGTCATACACTTGTTCAGTGGTTTTTTTTTCAGTTTAAGCAAAAGGTCCCACCCTTTGGGATATGTATATAATTTGTTACTAATATTGTAGTAGCAACCCCACTGTGCCAGGAACAGTCTTACAGACACTGGTCCGACCTCTACACAACTTGCAGTCTAGAAAGAATCCAAATACTTTGTAATGCTATAGATGTCATCAAGTCTGTTTTGCAGATAAAATATAGGTTCTTGACTCTTTATAACACTCCTTGTTTATAACACTTGTTTATAACACTCTTTGTTCAGGCAAAACCGCTACTTCTGCTTTTTTGCTTGAAGAACAGCAGAAGAGGATAGTTACAAGAAGACAGAAATTATAAAACCCACACATTTGTTCCATATTTGTAGTTGTTGTGTGACTCCTTTCTGCTTAGCTTACTATAGACAGCACATGAGTCATTATTTACAATGGCAAATGCAATGTGCTTCATTACAACCTGTGGCAATAAACGAATGTAGATGTGAAATGAATATGTCACCTGTATGTACATACACACAGTATGTATAGAGAGATAGTTTAAGGTAACGCGTTCTCGTTCGATAAGGAATGTTCATGGCTGAGAAAGTTTTGCTGTCTTTCAGGTACATTTTTTTTCTCCTCCCTTTAGTCACTTTCATTTGTGCCTTTTCTCCCAAGGATTGGAGGTCACAGGGGCTTTCTCTGCACAAAGAAAAGGCCACACTCTGCATTTACCTGCATTCTTCCTCAATTTAATCTCTCGTGTACTTTCAACACTATTTTGGTCCCATCCTGGGGATCTAACAAAAGATGTAGAAATTCAGTGGCACAATTTCAAGGTTATCCTACATGCCAGTAAATCCATAATGTGATTTTTTTTCCCTTTATGGTACATCATAATAAAAGAAGTTGATACAATATGAAAGGGAAAGGCAGTTTCTACTTATCAAATTATCATATCTAGCATCAACCTCGTACTTGAAGGTAATTTCAGCTAATCCTTTGTAGCAATAAATATCTATTACATTTATCACATTGAATTTGTTTCCCCTTCACTTCATCCAATTATCTTTTCTACGACTAGAAAATATATCAGAGCTGTCTCCACATTTTTTTTACGGATATTACCTCACTCTACTCTTCTTGATCTTTTGTCAAGATGTGCTTTAATTAAAATGTTCGTGTAACTTGTCCAGGTTTATCCTTCAGTATCCAGGTAATTGTTACATTTGCTTTGAAAAGTGGAATACAGCAGTCCCAAGAGCTGGGCTAGAACTGAAATTCTGTGGGCATAGAAACTTCTATGCAGGTTGCTATAAGGCCACAGTTTAGGATGTTATAGCCAGAGGTCTGTCAGCGTTTCTATTATAGATCTCCTTATCTACTGGTTTGCTGTTTGGCTATTAAAATTTGCATAGGAAATACGGATATAAACAGCCTCATGCAGGCAACCTTTTTTTAAATTAAAAAGACATATGGTTTCACAGTGTCAAAATGCAGTTGGTGCTGCTCACCAGATAGGTAGCTGCTACTCAATAGCTCAATAATGGTGTGACGCTGTATCAGCTTCTTGAAGAAAACAGATTTTCTCACTGTTTTCTTACAGAGCCTGAGCTGTATGTTCCTCACATGATGGCATCCCAGGGATTCCTATTATTGAAGGGTGAATGTTTGTGTGCACAGTGTGGGGATGATGCTGCTTTCTCATCAATTGTATGCCATGCTTCTTGCAGCTCCTTATCCACAAACATGCAAACTATGGCATTACAGTGAGATGTATTGGTTGCTCATACACATTGCTTGCATCCCATATGGGCTTTTTGGCTGGAGTGGTATGGAGCCAGAAGATGGATTAAGACAGAACGAATTGAGTGACTCAGACATATGTGATCGGTAGAGTTGTCGTTAAATGGGGGAGTTTTTATTGGACTCTGCAGCCCTGGCTGCTCTTCTCCAAACTACTCACCAGTCCTAACCATAACAAATAAGGTAAAAATCTTTGTGACAGATATCTTGTAGATATCATGGAGATTTCCCCATGCTGAGTAGTGATGAAGAGAGCGCTGCTGGGCAGAGCCATCCAGACTGCTTGGCTGTACACATTGCTTCACCAGGTATACGCAAAGCTATTCTGAAAGCATGTTGGAATAAAGAAAGAATAAATCAGGGGCTTGTTTCAGCCAAGACATCTTGAAAGAAATGTCTGCAACATCTTACACAAGTGACAAAAAACTAGCTCCTCCTTAAAGAGAGACAAAAGAATAGATGACCACAGGATCAACCATCACAGGGTTGTCAGCCACCAACGCAAAATTTCTCTCGTCCTTAGGGCCAGCCTGAGGAAACAAGCAAAGGTATAGGCAAAAGGGCTAATACCTTTGAACTTCTTTATTGCCTCCTTCTCAGTGTATGTCCTTTAAAGGAGGTAATACAGGAGACTAATTGCTAAGGTTAATGTCCTGAAGTGCTTCCTTACTTAAGATTGTGTGGTTGAGGAGATGTTAATATCTGCAATCAGTCACAGGCTCACAGGGGAAGGTGCTGACCTTTTGGAGACTGTGGGGCTTAGGCCCCTGATTTCAACAGTCAGGTGTTGCCCGAAATTCTCTTTTTATTTTAACCATCACGGAAATATTGAAGCGGTTGATTACAACAAAACATTTGCAATATGAATGCAAAAGAAGGTAAATCCTGACTAAAAAGGGATGCATCTGCCCATCTGCTGTGGTGTTTATTAGAAATGTTGATGTTTTAGGCAGGTAAAGGCACTTTCCTTCAGCTGGGAGGGCTCCAGGTGGTTACTGGTCCACCCTGGGTTCATTCAGAGTGCGGCACCATGGAGGAGCTCTGCTGCTCTGGGATCCTCAGCTGCTCGGAGAGTAGGAAAATCACCCTAGGCAAGCTCAGCCTAAAGGAAGACTGGGCATGTACCAGAAATGGCTATTCCCTTCTGCTCTCCTGATGCTCACCTGTGTATCGTGATTCGCAGCATGGAGAAAAATATTTGGAGTATTCCAGTTTCCTCCTACCATGGCAGAGTGGTTTGTTACTGGAAAGAAAAGCCCTTCCAGGGATACTAGTTCCTTAACTCAGGAGCATCCACCTGGGAAGAGAGGCCGCAGGAACAGACCCACTACAGTCGAAGTCTGTGAAGCTCTGCAATTTATACCGATACTTTTTACAGGAAGACAAACGCGGATATGTCAATCCACATTATTGTGGTTGCGTCAGTTAGACAAAAAGGCAGAAAATATTCAGAATAATCTAATTTTTGTATATGCAGACACCCAGACTGCTGTGGGTGCTGGGTGACATTGTGGTCTGCAGCTGTGAAAACCAGGCTCCAGGAAAGCTGGTGGGACCCTTACAGCCCTGGTTACAAATGACTGCCACTCATGCAAGAAAAAAAACCTGCATTCTTGATACAAAAAGCCAGCAGAAAACAAACAAGCCAGACTCCAAACTCTTGAAGCTGTCTTTAATACACCAAGAAGAAGCAAGGAAAGGGCACGAGCGCTATTTTTTTTTTTCCTAACAGGTTGTCTTTAAACATTTAGAGGCACCAGTAGAGGAAAAGTGCTTAAAGCAGTCAGGAGCAAGCTAGAGTAATTCAGTCTGCACCTTGTCTTCTTAAACTGCCTTACCTCTAGAGCATCACGCCGATGCAGCCTGAAGCGTCTGAATCAAACGTGCAGCAACTTCAGCTTCAGCATCCTTCACCTTAAAGCTACTGAACTGAGCCCCTTCAAATGGGAATCTATTTTTCTTCCGCTGGGAGGCCTATGCCACACACTTACTTTGACGTTAGGACACCTGACCATTTTTTCTGTTACATAAATGGACAGATTTTAGTTGGAATATATGGGAAATGGTATTTTCATCTTTCCACATTTTTCATAAACATAATATTAGACAAGCCACTGCTTGAACTGAGGCCAAATGTAGAGCACTAATCATTTTGAAACATTTCAAATATCAGAAATGTGTAAAATGAAAATTGCATTCAAAGCTTTTTTCCACTCTTTTACGCCCCCGCCCCAGAGCCTTGAGCACAGGAATAAGTGTAGCTTCAGATGGGAATTTTAGTAGAATTCAATTTTAAATTCAGCAGTCACTAACATTGTTATATCCTTTCTGTGGTAAAGCTCAAATGCCTGACGCTGTCTCCGTGATTCCCTGGCTGTAGGCAGCATTCACCATGTACTTTTCCAGAGATTAGAGACAGAGGCACTTTCGTAATACTGACTTGGTGCATCTTCCCTGTTTCTTTCCTCCTTGAGGGCAAAAAACAGTTTATCTTGTTCTGAGGATATCTGACAGTGACTATTCCATGTCTGGTAGTCACTACAATCTAATTCTGCTGGACTTAATTACCATAATTTATTCCCTGTAGGTGGTTTCCAAAAATAGAAGTAGGTATGATCCTTGCCCTACAAGGCTCACACAAAAGACTGAGAATTATAAAGACTGGCAGATAGGGGAGAAAAAGTAAAAGGAGCAATGGCTATGGAAAGCACACAGAGAGAGATAAATTAAATCCAAATTACTCCTTTGGTATGATAGTGAGACTTAATGAGCAAGTTTATTAAAGGGAAAAAATATTATTCAACTAAAAGATAGAGATGCACAAATAGCCCTCAGAATAACACACAGAACGGCAGCGTCCTTGTGGTATAAACCGTACTCCGCAACTGAAAAGGCCTTTTCTGTGGTTCAAATCACTTATCTCTGGTGTCATCCTGTCTGTGTGATCCAGCAAGTAGCTCTGTCCTGCCTTAGTCACCCTGTGTCTTTCCTACAGTTGTCTTTCAAATGCTTCATTGTCTCATTTCATTGCCACACCCCAAATTACCTTTAGAGACTGTCCTGCTCTCCGCAAGCGATGAAGGAGCCCTGAGCACACGCCCCGGCGTCCAGACCCCTCAGCAGGGCTTGGGTCACACTTCGCTCTCCAGGCTCGATGCTCTTATTGCTTGAGGTTTTCCTGGTAGTAAGGTAGCCTTTTGTAAGGTAAGGATGGGGATGCCACAAATCCCAAACCTGTTGCTTCTCTCAAAGTTTTCATATCACTTATTTCCTGCTCCTTCAGGCTCATGTGTGCTCCCACGTATTGGTCTTCACCCCGTCCCTGTGATGTGTGGCCCCGCTGTTGTCCTTCTCTGACAGACGACCAAAAAGAGTGCTTGAGGTTTGCAGAGGAAACCTGCAGTGGAGCAGGCTTGAGCCTGGCTCTTCTGTGGTCTCATGTGAGCACCCTGAATATCGCAACCCACCTCCTCTCCTTTTAGCCTTCCCACAAAGGGATGGCTATATAATGCAGCAGTTGTCAAGATATATAGGGTAGCAATGCCCAGAAATACATGTGATTGTGTCCCAGAGCTGGCCAGGTTTAGAAAGTGACGTTTACTGCGTCAGTGGCTCCACCAGCCTTTAGCTTGGCATGAGCTGCCTGGAGGGGATGACACTGCTGGTGAAGACTCACCACACTGTACATAACCTGCCCTCTTCCTCCAGCACCTCTGGGGCCCACACAGCCACTTGTGTGAGGGGATGGTGAGATGGGGCTGATGATCCACTGCTGCCATCCCAAGACCATCTCTACCCTGGCGAGTGTTTTTTTTCCTGGGGTTGAAGGGACCCCACTTGGAGAGGGAAGCAGGTGCTGCGTTAGGAAAGAGGTCGTCAAATTAGAGATGTCACTTGGTGGTGAGTGCCAGGCTCATCATGGCAGTGCCAGGACTGGAGGACATTGTGTGCTGTTGTCACCTCTTGCTGACTGGGCTGGAGGGGAGATTGTGCCTGGCTGAAGTAGGCACAATCACACACAGGCGTGAAGGTACTCTGGTGGTCACCTAGGGGTCTTGTCCCCTGCAGCGCTGGGTGCCACCCTCTAGGCTTTGCTGGCTGCTCCTGTGTTTTGCATTTCTACATCCGGAGTGTTTTCTGATGTTTAGGGAACTTCAGACTTTACTCATCTCGTTGCTTCCTGCGAGGCTCTGTGCATGTGCCCTCGGTGGTGGTATAGCCACCTGCCCACGTCACATGCAGCACTTTTTACCTGGTGGGAAGCCCGGTGTCATCGGTGCAGGGAGTCTTGCTGCCTTCCTTGGCCTTTGGAACAGGTTGATCTTTGGGGAAAGGCTTATATTGTAAGGAAACCCTCATGGACAGGGAAAAAGCATCAATAAAACAATTTAGTTCTCCAATTCTGAAATTCTGCTGCATCCTGTACTTTAATATATCACTCTGTTCGCAAGTATGTCAGTGGTTTTCTCATCCCATAACTCCGTGGAGTTTTCTCCTTTCCTTTGTGCACAGGAATTTCTGGATAATCTGGGGACAGGCAAAGGGACAGTGCTGATTTTGCACTTACATTGAATCGCTTTATTTGTTTAGTGCCGTCTTTTGTGTGCTGATTTTGGGAGCAGTCTCCAGCCTCCACGTTAAAATGCTGCTCCCGACGTTTGTGTTCTTTGTTGCTTCATGTCTTCCAGGACAGTGAAACAACTGCCCCAAAGGTATAAGCTGCTACTCCACAGCGAGCATACCAATGACGGCCAGAGGGGAACGTGCCACCTTGTTGTTTTCCCTGTGTCCCCCCTGCATACTTAGGAATGCCACGCGAGTGGCAGCTACAGCGTAACCCGTGCCCTGTGGCAGTGGGACTCGAGCGGCTGTGTTTGAGAGGGAGCTGAGGGCTCTGCATCCCGCCGGCGGCTCCCTCGCAGGCGCCGAGCAAGGGGAAAGGACGCATTGGGCAAACGCAGGCTCTGCCTGGCTTAGTGTGTGTGTGTGCGAGTACGCCATAGGTGTCTTGGGCTTGCTGATGAAACTGAGGGTATGAATAATGCTCAATTGCTGTTGCCTGATGCTTCTGCCCGTGCAGCTCATTGTAGCAGTGGTTGGGTGAGAGCGGGGATGTTACGGATGCACAAAACCTTCATCCTCCTGCCATCTTTACTTTCTACTTCCGTTCTGCTGGGAGTCCAACAATTACAGAGTTTTAATTGAAGGACATTTTGACAGAAGTTTTTCTTTAGGAAACAAAGAAATCTGTGTGATTAACTAGACACAACTATGGAATGAAAAAATTTAATGGCTTTTTGGGGTATGTTCCATTGATGGTAGTGCAGTTCATTACTCAGTTCAAAATTATGTCTTTCTTAGTGCGGCACTTATTTTCTTACAGCTTTTATATGCAAAAAAAATGTTAATTTATTTCTCTTTTAGGTAAACAGATAAATGTTTAGATAAATAAAATAAGAGAATATTTACATTTGTAGCTTCTTACTGTGTGTTTTCCATGATAGAAGACTACAAAAGAGCTTTCTGGAGAAGAAAGTGACCGAAAAATAACTTTTGAGGAAAAGTAAACAGTGAGGAGAAAGAATGCGCTGAGCTAAGACTTCACAAAAAACCCACCAACACCAGGGAGATGGAGCTGGCTACAAGTACAAAGCACAAACACAAAGCAGTCTGGTTAATCAACTAGTCTGCTTCTTAGGTTTATTAAACATGACAAGAAATTTAATAGAGAATAAAATCAAGGT
>Ga0181612_130637_pt1 | contig 17892 bp, 17 predicted proteins | sample HoacroProtozoa21_FD_119630 | JGI IMG/M metagenome (GOLD analysis project Ga0181612, IMG submission 119630) | Hoatzin crop microbial communities from Cojedes, Venezuel. Combined Assembly of Gp0051906, Gp0051904, Gp0051908 | reverse complement strand
ACCCAGCTCCGTCTCCGCAGAGCTGCTCTCCAGCAGGTCCACCCCAAGCCTGTACTGGTGCATGAGATTGTGGTGGGGCTGCTGGGAGCTCAGAGGACAAAGACCAAAAATCTATAGGAAAGTGCATTTTCTTTTTTCTGGGACTTGCCATTGACTGTGTTTTTGTCTCTTAATTGTTTCAGGATTTAATCTCCTATAACTTTCTCTTTAATCTGATGTCTGACAAAAATGTCCTGTTTGTCTGTTTTGAATACAGAGCCTTAATGAATACATTAAGACTTTGAGTTTTCTGAAACATCTCTAATATTCCAAGACGTGTTTAAAAACTTGTGTCAAGGGAGAGAGCTTGGCCAGCTTGGATTTGTAAGCTACATCTGCACTCTGGTGTATTGAGCTTCTAGAGCTCCATGGCTTGAGCCAGTTGTGCCTGTAGTCCCTGGAGCCACCACATTTGAGAGTCTTCTCGCGCCTGGAGAGAAACGCTCGCTCCCCGTGAGGCTGGAGGCAGGGAACAGACGCGGATGGGGCGGTGTGGATGGTCAGGGGCTTGGACTCAAACAGAAGTTCCAACCAACAGTGACATGACAGCGCGCATGTTTCCATGAGTTGAAGTTGTCCAGTCACCTGTAAGAGAAGCTGCTTAGCTTCTCACTTATTACTGGACTGATCAGAGTAATAGTAGTAGTTCTTATCTGAGTGCAAGTCATGCATCCAGTTTATTCCTGAAAAAGAAGAAAAATCTTTAACAAATGCTTCCTTTTTATGTCGCATCATTGTTGATAAATAATTTTTCATTGTAAAATAGGTCAATGCAGCCAGTAACTCTAGTATGGTTTTGGCTTAAAATGTTTTTTGTAAAGTTTTTGCCTTGCCAGGACTCTGCTGAATGATGCTAACTCTGAGTGTGTTTCGTTACTAACAATTTCAGTTTATGGTAATTATGAAGTATTTCATCCTCTTTATTTGCATTCTCTGTTTTATCATTACCATGTTTATTCCCTAGGCATGATAGCCTTTTAATTAAACTTGTCTGGTGATTTAGAAAGATTTTTCGTACTGATTTTACTTGCTTTTGTTTCCCATTTTAGCTATATGCCGTTACCCTTTGGGTATGCATGAAGGGACAATACGGGATGAAGACATCACTGCTTCCAGCCAGTGGTATGACTCCACAGGACCCCAGTATGCACGGTAGGTTAATCTCTGGCAAAGAAATGCAATTCTTTTTGTCTTCTAGATATCTAGTATGTGGTTGAGGAAAGAGTTCCCTCGCCCTTAAAGCAACCTTAAGTTTGCTTAGCTCGTTCACTGCTTCCATATTAAATCTAATTAGTGCATAGTGAAAGACCGATAGGCAGTGGTCATGGTCACAAGCTGTAATACAGGCAATTCTGAATCAATATTAAGAAAAAAAAATCCTTCCCCATGAGAATGAAACGGTGGAGCTCTCAGACAGGTACCCAGAGATATGGTGATGTCTTGGTGTTTGGGGATTTTTGGGATGTGGCTGTACGAGTCCTCGAGCAGCACGCTGTAGCTTTGGCATTAGCCCTGATGTGAACAGGAGACTGGACTGGAGACTTCCAGAGGTTGCTTCTGACCCTGGTCTTCCTATAGTTCCGGGAAAAAATGTCTAATGGGTTTATGACTTACAGGTCAGCTAAGGACAGTGTCCCTGGGATTCTTGTAGAGCATTTTAAATCGTAGGAAATCGTTTACGAGAATGAACTTTTCAACAGCATCATATTGAGGAAATGGGCTGTGTCCACTTTGACTCATACCTGGAAACTGCCGAATCAAGGAACTGTTGAAAAGCAGCTAAAGGATTTTCTTTCTATGTCAAGCAGTCTTTCTGATAAGCTTGGCTTTTTATTTTGTTTTGTCATTTCACTTCTGTTAAAGCTACTAACTGATGATTCGCAAATACTTACAAATGCAAATTTCCTTAGAATTGTTTATGATGATGATATCAAACATTCCTACAGTTTTTGGTATAAGTCAGATATGAATTTCAGGTTAACTATGATGCTTACATTATTAATGTGGGCGTTCTAAAATCATAAAATTCTCCTAGTGCTTGATTGGGTTTTTTTGTAATCTATGGTAGAGCAAAGATGCTAAGTGTCATGTGTTTTAATGGAGTTTGAACAAGCCCAAGGGTCTAAAAGCTGAGAGACTTACTTTGTTCTCTGAGGTATGGCATGTCTCCAGTTTTGCAAATACTTTAGGCATCACTTGCCATCTGTTACCATCATCCTTTGACAGGGCAGCTGGATGTCCACAGGGGGAAGACACGAAGGCTCACTTCATTTTGTTAAAGGTCATAGTTGTCCTATGCAGGTGTCTGTCCCTGTTATTTCTGTCACCCATCCTGCCTTTCTTAGAACTTCTTTTACTTGCCACTTCACCATAAGAAAGTCTTGTGCAATGAGCTGACCAACCTGAGACAATCATCTTCTGTAGCCTGTGCCTTGACCTTCAGTGTCTCCTTCTGGGTGCTGCCTTCCGTAGTCCACGGGGCTTGGCACTGACCGATCCCATCAGTTAGAGATGGGGTAGCTCCCCGAAGGACAAGGGCACTTCAAGGGCTTGCTGCTTGCTAAGAAATCCATCGTGCTAAAAAGCCCACATGGTCTTTTTGTGTCTGGATAATTTTTTCATGTTTAAAACTCTGGCTGCCTTGCGGCTTGCCCAGCTGAGCCTACAGAAGCCTGGGCAAGGCAGTGTTCCCGTCGGTGGCTCCACGTGCTGCTGGCTGCAGCAGTCGGCCTGGTGTGCAGTCTCCAAGGGGAAAAGCCTTCATCTTTGCAGCTGGTGCCGCAGTGCTCAGAGCAGAGACCCTCACATCATACACCTAGCAATGTCCTGCACAAGCAGCTCTGCTGAATGAAGGAAAGGTGAAAGATGTGTGGAGATGACCCAGAATAATTTGTAGATTTAGAAAGAAGCTTTTCTTTCTAAAATGTGTTTTTAAGGTAGCTCCTCTTTGTGCTTCTTAGAGCTGTAGGGGGTGGTCAAGCAGAGGTTCAGGCCTTACTGTACGGGGTTTAGAAGAAGTGAGTATGCACTTGGTGCTGAAAAGTATGCAGTATACTATTACCTACTGAACAGCATAGTAGTTTCTGATCAACCCGAAAGTATATGTCTGGGAAAGAAATTACTCCTAACAGTTGATGAAAGATACCCGAGACAGAGGAGTTGTTCTGAACAGGAAAAAACTGGCTACAGGTCTCTTAAGTCTCAATTGACCATTACCCCAAAGGGGAGAGGTATTTGGTAGCCAGCTGTCAGGTCTTGCTTCCTGATTTGGTTTCTTTCTTCCAATTCTCAAAGTTTTGAGGTGTTTCCTCAGTTACTGGGAAGGCTGGATCCTTGGAAGTGACATTTTTGGATGTGTGTGGTTTTCCCCTTAGGCTGCAAAGGGAAGAGGGGGATGGAGCCTGGTGCCCGGCTGGCTTGTTGCAACCAGAAGACGTACAGTTCCTTCAAATTGACCTGCACAAGCTCTTTTTCATCACCTTGATTGGGACTCAGGGACGGCATGCCCGTGCCACAGGCAAAGAATTTGCCCGTGCTTACCGAATTGACTATAGCCGCAATGGAGAGCGCTGGATCTCCTGGAAAGGTCGTCAGGGCAGGAAGGTGAGTGTAGTAGGAAGTGAATTGTGGAGCGCGCAAAAGTCAAGTCACAGAGAACTAGACTGTAGAAGGCACGTCCTCTACGTGCTGCCTAGTGCATCATACTTTATCCTGACTCTTCTCTGTCAGGCATTCTGTGTCCTCTGCTTTTAGTCCTGTGTTTGCTGTGATGCTGGACTGTTATTCCCCTGACCTGCTCCCCAAATCCAGGCCATTGCCAAGACTGAAAACTGCAGCTACCTTTCTGTCTATGTTCAAACATCGTGTGAATGCCCCTCTACCAGCCAGATACTTGCTTCTAAATTAGAAGCCACAAAGCAGATGCCTGCTTTGTGATTAAAAAGGGAGGGGGTGGCAGGGAATGGAGATGAGTTTCTGGATGTCTGATAGCAGTGTTTAATGTAGGGGGCAGGAAATGTGCTGAGCACACACACTGAGACGCTTCCCCGCTCACCGCAGTTGTCTCCTGCTATCTCCAGATTTGAGCACACAGCTCGGCACTAGCTGTGCTCTGGTCATGTTCCTAAGCCTTGATTAAACTTCCTCTGGGAAGGAATCCCCTTCTCTCATCTGCAGCTCGTCTGACCTGATCACCCTGCCTCAGGCTGGCTTGTGACGTCTGAAGACCTTAGCCAGACTAGAAAAGGTGCTGGGTGTGGTGATGTTTTCTAGCCCTGGGGGTGCTTTGGAAGTCACAGTGGGGTCTGTATTGCAGTGTTAAGTAATAGCTTCTAGCTTGTTAATGAGTTATTTGCTCACTCAGACTTTTGGCTATTTGGCCGTTTCTTGCCCATCCCTCATGTTTTGGTGTGTTTGCAGGGTGGGAGGAGAAGTTTTAAACTCCATGGGGCTAACTGTTCTTCATCAGAACTTTCCTAGGTGAAGTCTGTCTGCATCTCGAGTTAGATCAGAATTGCACTGGTTACACTGTCAACAAGTAGTTAAATGCTTCTTGTCCCCCACCACAGTCCTGTGCAGAGCAGTGTTCTTGAGCACTCAGGACTGTGTTAGTGCCAGGTGTTAGGATTTAGGATCGGTCAGTTTTTGCAAGATCTCCCCCTTAGGCCATGATAAGGTAATAAGGATATATTCAGCTGTGTATGATGCTATAATTTGAGCCATCCTCTATTCTGTGCTGTGTATGTGGAAGTCCACATATATTCTGTTAGTGTATGTACCTGCTCCCCATCACGAGACCCAAAAATTTTCCCTCCTGGTATCCTTAGAGAAGAAGCTTCTGTTCCTCTGCCCCTGCTGTTCTGGATGTGACGTACACAATGGGGTGCAATTCCTGCCATTTTGGCTCCTCTGCAAAATGACTTTCCATAAAATATATTTTTCAAGATGTGTCACCATTAAGGGGCATATTCCATTAGTGAATCGATATTTTAGAAGCACTGCTGTCTGGTCAAATAATTTGGTAAAAGTGTCCTGCAGAATCATTCAAGCCTTGGACTGTGGTGCAGATGGAAGTGCAAGATCCTAATCTACTTATTTGTATGCATTAGGAAGGCCTCTTCCAGTCCTGCAGCTGATAGATGCCCAATCGCTCATTTTCAGAGTGTGATTGTGTAAGACCATCTTGGCACGTCTCTGTCCAAGGAGGTCATGCAAATGGTCTCGGTCAAAAAAACCCCAAGAAACCAGCAAACCCCTTCACCGTGCTGCAAAGTTTCAGAGCTCGCAAGGTATTGGGTCATGAGACAAGTAGGACGTGTTGCTCCTCACTAGGATAGTCACCTCCAGCTTTAATGTGCGCGGTAAAGGCAGAGGGTCAAGTTGCAGTCGCCTGGTCTCTGACACCAGTTAAGAATGGTGCTCTCCATTGGCACTAATGTTGCACGGTGCAGTGGCTGAGTCCTGGTCCCTCATCAGCTTCTGTTATCAGCCGCCCACAGTAGTTTGCCAGTAGTACCACTTTGTTCCTGATGTTGGGAACACTGGCATCAGTGGTGGTTGGTACTGGAAGCCGGTGAGGAGTTTGTTCCACACACAGCTGATTCACGTTGGGATTTTTGGCCCTGAGAAGCTGAGTGCTCAATAGCAGCAACCCCACCTTGTGGAGGTGCTACACAGAACATCTTCTCTTTTTCTTCTCTCAGAAGATGTCAGTACAGGCCAGGCAGAAATGTCAGCTCTTCCAATACACACCTGGTGCAAAGGTACCTTCTTCTGAAGGGGATGGCTGAAGCTTTTTTCCTCTGACTCTGTCCAGCTCTGTCCATCTAGGACTTTAGGGCTTGACATATCTGCTACCTCAGAGATTCCCTGACAAATGGTCAGCTCCTGAGGATCTGTCCGACTTCCGTGGTGAAAACGTGGGATATTCTGCCATATGCTGTCTCCTCTTGTGTTTTATCTCCTATCAGCAAGATCTTGTGGAACCAGCCTAGGTGGCTTCCAGGTTTCCGGTCTTGGGCCATCTGACAGCTGAAAGGGTTAACCACTGTCACTTGGTTCCTGAAGACAAGGATTACTTCTGTGTCCCTACTTCGTTGGAAGAAGTCATGGATGTTGCTTCTAGGATGAGAGATATTAAGAGGCTGCAGATTAGAAGCCTGTTGAGGACCTGAAGCAGATGAGGAAGCAAGCTTACTTTTTGCTTTCCCCTCTGTTTTCTTTGGTTGGCTCCTGGGCCTGTGCACCTTTCTAGAGCTGTCAAACCAGGTGCAGGAAATTTTCACAGCTATCCTGGTGCAGTCCAGTAGACTGCCAGATGTGACTGGCTCTTCTTCAGGGAGATGCAGTCTTCTGAGTGGCTTCCTTTCATGGTACAATAAGGTCTTTCACTTCTCAAGGGAATCCAGCCACACTCGCTCTCTGGAGGTCTTCCCTGCTGCCATGAAGGGGAAGCTACTTTTCTGCTTCCTTGTTGGTGTCACTTGTCTTTGAAGTTGCCTGTACATCAACAATTACAATCCATGTGTTCTTTTGAGTAAGCTCAGCCTCTGATACATCCTTCCCAGCAACAGCATCTTTGAACAGGAGCCCTCACTTTGAATTCAGACTTTTTATAGCAAAAATGTACTTACTCTGTTTCTATAGGTCCTACCTAATCCTTTCAAAAAAATGCCTTGGGTGCTTAGTGTCCACTGCTGAGGCATTGACAGCTTCGGATGATTTCACACACGGACTGTGGTGACAATGAGGGGAAGGTGAGGGTGAAAGTCCCTGCTATATCAGACTGCATTTCAGCAGGATGGGGTGACTGTGGCAAGGCTGAACCCCTCAGTTCCTCTGCTATGCACCTGCTTGCACCTTCATCCCCCAAACACTGCAGCACCTCTGGAATTTTGTTGGCTCAGAAAAAGGGCATCAGGACCCCCTGCCAGGTAACTAATGAGGAAGGCAAGTGCTCAGTTACTGCTGTTAAGAGTATATGTGGAAACTCACTTGAAGAAAGAAGGTTACAAACTAGTAACTGGAGCTTTCTGCAATGTGTAGTCCACGTGTACATTCATCTCCCACCTGCCTTTCTCCTCTCCCTCAGAATACTGCCTGGTATGGGTCTGCAGTGGGCAGGAGGTGAAATGGCAGCACGCTTCACCCTGTAAGCCATGTACTGGGCAGGAGGAGGGGAGCAGCAGCAGTTAGTCCACTGCACATGCTGCATGGGAAAGCTCCCCAGCCTCGAATGATAGGGTACCAGTACACCGCTGAACAAGAGAGCAGCACAACAGGGAGAAGTTGCTGGCAAGGATCTCTCTTCTCCAGGTGATCCAAGGCAACATTGATACTTACGACGTGGTCTTGAATGATCTTCGGCCTCCCATCATTGCACGTTTTATCCGGGTGATTCCTGTGACGAAGATGCCAAGGACTGTCTGTATGAGGGTGGAGCTCTATGGCTGTGTCTGGTATGGTAAGTACCAATTTCCATGCCTGTCACTGAAGAGTAGTCCTTAACACAACGCTGACTGGGACTCACCTGTGTCCCCACGTATGCAGAGGGAATCCCAGGCCTGCAGAACTGCTTCTGTTGGTCCACATCATAAAAGGATCATACGGACAGAGGTGATAGAAGGCGGCTGCTGCTGCTGTATTTCTGAGGTATATGGCCTTCTTTTTTAGATGGTTTGGCATCCTATAGCATCCCTGAAGGAGGGACAATAGCGGCTCCTGGCTTCCCCATCGTTTATCTGAATGACTCGACCTATGATGGCTACCAGGAGCGCAGGTGGGAGAAGTCGTCCTGTTCTCTCTCGGTCACTGTGCAAATTACCTCTTCTTTCCTACTTACCTCGTCACTAGTGTCTTGTATCACAAACACTTCTCTAAGACCTCCGGAGCTGCAAGCTAGCCTAATAGTTCTCGAAAGCTTTGTAACTTTGTTATTCCAGGGCCTTTGACATGTTGTTAGTTGCTTATTTAAAGGAGGGCATGGGCTCAGGATGCATCAGATTTGCTTCCCCCAGCTGACAAAGGCTGGCAGGAAATAAATAATTTATTTTGTTATTGGGAGTTGTTGTTGCTTCTCTTTTAAAGAGAAGAGTGTGTCCTTATACAGCTAAGTGCAGTCTTTGTTCATAGCTTCCGTCTTTGCACAAAGTGGTGACGCAGTCCAGATGTGTCCAATTGCCTTAAAGCCCTCATCGCTCTTGGTCTCTAATTGTGACCATATTCACTGCACTGATTTCTTTGGTTCAGGTACAGCCTTAAGCTGTTGATACTGCAGATCATAAGGTGCTGCAACTCTTATGTTGCCCCACATTGGAGTGGGAGAGTGGGCTGGACCTTCTACCTGTGCAGTCTGTGTCCCTGGAGCAGGTGAAGGTCCTTCCCCTCTTCATTGCCTTTGTTGTTTCTGCAGTTTGGTATCTGAAATGCATTCTCTAGCAGACTGCATCTTAAACTGTTGCAGGAGGTCTCCAGGGTAAAGTGGGCATCCAAGAAAGTGAGCAACACCTGAACTCTAGGCCTGCACTTGATGCCTGTGAGCTTCTGGACAGATTTGAGATACTGTTTTTGAAAACAAAGCTCTGATGGACTTGAAACTTGGAAAACTGCATCACTCCCTGTGAGAAGCTCCAGGTCAGCAGAGACACCACTGCTAATGTGGTATGAGAGGAAGGTGGCTGATTACTCACTGTAAAGATTTCTTGGGTAGGATGCTTTTCCAATTTGGAGTCAAAAAGCCTAAAGTAACTGGATTTTGACAGCTCATTACAAGGTCTGTTAATTTGAGTGGCACGTTGCTGCCATTTTGAGGTGTCTCTGGTTTACCCAATAGCTGACTGTCGTGGAAGGAGATTTCATTAAGAGTCTGTATCTGAAATGTTAAATAACTGACTGAACTTTCAGACATTTAGTGTGACTACTTTCTTTGCCATAAGTACAAATTTGAGGATGTTTCAACAGCTTGAAACCTCAGACAAACTTGGGTGGGGTATCCTTTTGAGGCATCATGTCCCTGCCTGTGCAGGAATGTGCCTAATAAGTGATCTGACAGTGTCTCTTCAGTGACATGGTGACATTCACTGACCTAAGGTGCTTTAATTCTATGTCTTGTTTCAGTTGTCATTAACCTCATGAAAACTTTTCCTGTTGCCTAGAATTTTTCCTTTTTTTTTGCTTAGAGGTCATTTTTGGAAACTTATTTGTGTTCTACCGTGCTGGAGGTTAAAATAGCAGGGTGGAAATTCTTCATGCTTGTAGGATGTTGCAAGATACCGGGTAACGATGACTTAATGTAAAAGTATCTCATGCTTTCAAGCTGCATTGATATAGTAGGGATTGGATATTAAAAAAACAAAAGGGGGGGTTTATGTTCAGAGAGATGTAGGTGTTGCACTTAGCTGTCCAGCACTAACTTAGGAAGCTGGGTGTGCTGGGGAGTGTCAGGGAGCTACAGATGTCGGCACAAAACCCAGTGTCCTAAGCAAGGACTCTTTCAAACTGCTTCATCTCTCTGAGGTCATGTGCCTGACTGGCCTGGAAGCAGGAGTCTGCCTCTTCCAGCTGCTAACCCTTGTTGGGGTCCAAAGGCATGCGTAGCTGTGCAAATCCTGGTGACAGGAGGGCTCACCTGGGACGGACTTGCAGAGCTTCAGTGCACGTAGCAGCAGCCCAGCCCGGGTTACACAGACTGGCTGGAGGCAGCTGGAGGAAACGGGTCCCGGGAGCAAGGTCAGGCCCTGGTGCAGCTGAGCTGCTTGCACTTTCACTGCTCTGGGAGAAGGGATGTGGCAGGGATGGCTGCTGGAAGGCAGGGGGGTCGGGAGCTGGCACAGCTGGCATCTGCTGCTCTGGGACAGTGCTGGGAAACTGTGTAGCGGGCTCTGCACTCTCAGAGAGGAGGTGGAATGGGGCAGGGTCTTGGGCAAAGAGTCTGATCAGCCTTGGAAACAGAGCTGGTAACGTTCCCCTCTTGCACAGGAGCAGTGCCAGAAATGATCCCAGTTAGAACTGTGGGGGCTGGCTGAGCTGCCCAAGGTCTCACTGTTCTTTTTGCTGCTTTTCTGTGCCTGCCTGCAAAACTTTCCTCGCTGGCTCCCCCAGGACAGGATGGAGCAGTGTTCCTCCCATGCAGCTCCATGGTGAAATGCTGCAGTTAAAGCTCTCTGTTTGGAGAGCGTATGGCATCACTTTCTGTGGTCTGTTTTTGTTCTCGAGAGACTCTGCTCGTAGCTTGGCTTTGCTGTCAGCACTTGATATCAATGCAAAAACTTCTGCCTTTTCCCAAGCAGGGGAAGATTTTAAAAGCCCAGCCCAAACAAAAAAAAGTGATGATGCGTAAGAGCAGGGAATGAGTTCTTGTCCAGGATGGGTTAAGAGTAAATAAACTAATATTTTCCTGGTACCAGCTGAAGGACTGAAGTGCTTTCACGTTTGAGCTCTCCTGGCTGGTATTCTACCTGACTGTTGGTTCTTTCTTGCTAGGCACTTGTACGGTGGTCTGGGCCAGCTGACGGACGGTGTGCTGGGACTGGACGATTTCACGCAGAGCCACCAGTACCGTGTGTGGCCAGGCTATGACTATGTGGGCTGGAAGAACGAGAGCTTCAGCACGGGCTCTGTTGAAATGGAGTTCCAGTTTGATCGACCACGGAACTTCACCTCCATGAAGGTAGTCAGCGTTGTCCCTCTCCAGCAGCCTGGGGCAGGCTTTGGGTCTGGGTGCTTCCAGGCTGCCCCTTTGGGTCCTCTTCCCAAAGCAGGAGGATACAAGGTGCCTGACAGCAGAGTCCACTGTAGGCAGAATTTGAGCAGATATCCCAAGTTTGCCAATGTAGAAAGGTGAAGCAGGGGAGCGCTTGCTTCTCCAGAGCTCAGATGCTCTCTGGTCAGTGTTTGGCTTAAAGGAGTAAAAAGCAGACACGTGAGCAGTGGTTAGGCAGCTGAGGTGGGTTTAGGAGGGAGGCTATGTACTGTCTCCAGAGGCTGCCTGACCCTTGAGGTGAAGGAATGCGGTTGTGCTTCTGTTCTGACCAAAGATTTCTCTGGATGCCTCAGTCTTTGCTTGTGCTGTGGGAAATTACTTAAACACACAGGAAAAGGATGAACTGAACTTTGAGTCTGTAGTAAACAGCAGAATCCTCTAAAAAGAACTGGTGGCTTTTCTTGTAGAGATTTCAAATGAAGGAGAACCCACCACATCCTTAAGTAAATTATTTTGGTGGTTACTTACCCTGGTTTTATTTGTGTATTTTTAACTTGCAACCATTGGCTCTTTGCCTGCTTTTGCTGGCAAAAATAAGAGTCCTGCCTTCTCAGATATTTTCCTGCTTCTACACTGGGATTAAAGCACTCTCATAATCTTTGCTTCAGTAAACTAAGTTGGCTGAACTTCTCAATGCCTTCCCTGTGAGAGCCAGGGTCACTTTTGTAACTGTCTTCCAATCCTTTCTTTCTGTGCCAGTACTCTTGTGGAGGTATAGAAACTGGAACTGGATGCAGGCTTTCCGTCAAACTGCGTAAAAGAATGGTACCAATTTCCTGCTTTTGGATGATTCTTCTTTGTTTGAGTCTTGTGATCATACTGGTCCTCCTAGCCAACGGATAGGGAGCCAGTGTTCATTAAGACTTTGATATCATGCTTAAAGTCAGAGTAACTGGTGTCCAGGACAAAAGTCCAGTGTAGAAAGCATCACTTACTACTTGTTCCTGAGTTCACTACCCTGAAATGAGTCACTCCTAAAAACTTCAGATTATTTTAAGGAACTTTGATTTATTTTTTTTTCCCCATGTGATTTATTTTATTGCCTATGATTCTGCTGTCTCTTTCAGATCATTTGAAAAAGGTCGCAAATAACCTTGAGCTAGGAATACATTCCTGCTAGAAAAACACCTACAGAAGAATTTGTGCCCTAAAATTTGTAAGACTTACTAGTTGACCATTTTTAATCAAATTAACGTAATTTGTGAGTTCATACTATGCTAATTGGAGTCAGATGTTGTAATGAGTAAATCAAATGCCTTATAAAAATCTGTCATGTAAACACAGCCATCCTGATCAGCCAAACACGTAAGCTCATAGAAACAGCTGCTTCATTTAGTATTTCATTATAAAGCTGTATTGATTAGCATAAATTATTTTTCATTCTTTATTGACTGTTGCCTGTTTCAGCTTTGCATTTACTTTGTACAGGCTAGGAGGTCTGTAAATACTTTTTTTGTATCTTCATACCTATTAGCTTTATTCCAGTTTTCTGAGCTTCCCCAGTATCTAAGAAAGTATTAAAAATAAATGCTAGCAAATATTGCAACTGCATTGCAAATTACTTAGCCTTGCATATTATAAAAGTGGACATTAGTAGGCGGTGTTTGGAGTAGCAAGTGTCTCTGTATCAGTCCAAGATATGAACATATCCAACTCTGTCCAAATCTGGCACAAATTTTATATTGCAGGCGTCAGGCTTTCCTGCCTTGTTATGGATGACTATTTCTCCTTATTGAATAACATTGTCTAAGCTTCATCTGTTCCTAATTACATGCAAATACCCTTCTTTTGTCTTTTTACTGCTCGTCAGGCCTGTCGTCCTCATTACTGCTTCACTGCTATTCACTGCAAGAACTCACAGAGGCCAAGCAATTAATAGGGTTCAAAGTTGCACTCGGTTTGGAAACTGCTGTTGTCACAGTGCTAATACTCCACCATCATTAGGAAGTAATTTCTGGAGTCACTAGGGAGAGTGAGACCACCATGACTATGGAAACAGAGTAGGCTGAGGGGCTACTGAAGACTTTAAGGGTCACCTTGTTCCTTCTGATTCCTGGTCACTGGCCACAGTGCCAAGATATTGTGGTCCAGGTCTTCAGGACTGCGGGGCAGAATTTAAATTCTCATGTTGGCTTGTTTAAAAAGGCACAGGGCAAGGTTTGCACTGAAGACAGTGGAACAGTGTGAAAGATTCTTACGAGCTGCGTCCCTCTTTGTGGAGCCTGCTTCCCTGGAAGTGCTGGAGGCCTGGGAGAGTGCTAGGTGTCTGCTGTTGGCGGCTCTGCAGTGCCCCAACCCAGGGAGGTGGAGATGGTGCTCTTGTGCTGGAGCCTTTTGGCTTGGGTGCAGCCCAAGAGCAGGAAGGCAGAAAGTTGCTACCAGCTCTTGGGAGGGCAAAACAAACCTCCCAGATACAGAGGCGTGAAGTCAGCCTGACAGCAGTTTGTGAACTGGATAGTCTGAAGTGGGCTATGTAGAGCTGTAACTCTGAGAGGAGAGAGGATGCCTTTGTTTTAGTGAGATGTTAGCTTGGCAGCATAGTGATTAGTGATTGCATTTTAAGTTACAGCATCATTAGCTACACCAGTGGTGCCACTGCAGCAGGGACAACCTGATGGTGAGCCACCGGGAGAGGCTGATGGATGCAGGCTTACGTGATGGTGTTAAGAAAACTTAGATCCTTAGTTGTCTTCAGGGTTCAACCACAGGAGAAGAGCTGGTGTGTGTCAGGGGAATATCTGCTTGAGCTTGTACCATTTTGGGGGGAGGAAATTAGCTTAGACTGCAGATGCTGAAGGCTTTCTAAAAGAGGCTAGAGCCCAGGTGTGGTTTTTCTTTCCCCTCTTAGGATATATATTCAAGGATAATTGGTCTGTGAGGCTTTAGATTAGTACAGGGTTTGTTTGATTGATTTTTATATGGGCCTTTTGAAGAGCCTGCTAAAATTTGACCGTTAATGTGGTGTTTGCATGCAGGGTTAAGAGCTATTTCAGAATCACTTTTTGCACAAATGTTCTCATTGCACACTGAGTGATTGAAGCTATGCTGGAATAAGGCACTCTTGTTCTGGGCTAAGAGTATTCATACAGGGAGGTATTAGAAACAGAAAATTTTCATGAACAGAAAATCTTTGAGGCTTGATTCAGGTTTCAGTAAATCTTCCTCCTCTCTGATTGATCTGTTCTCTTCTTCCCAGGTGCATTGCAACAACATGTTTTCCAAGGGGGTGAAGATCTTCCAGAAAGTGGAGTGTCTGTTCAAACCACGCCTGATTGCAGACTGGGAGTCTGAACCTGTTGGAGTGGCAACTGTCTTAGATGACAAAAACCCCAGTGCTAGGTTTGTGACGGTCCCCCTCAATCAGCGCGTAGGTAAAGCCATACTTTGCCGCTTCTACTTCGCTGACACTTGGATGATGATGAGCGAGATTTCCTTCCAGTCAGGTGAGTATTCCTCCAGGTCACGCAGATCTGGCGAAGCACAGAGAGCAAAAGAGATGATGTGGAGGTGCAGGACACATGGGGTTGTCAAGCACAATCAGGGCAACCAAAAATTGGACTGTAGAGTATTCCTTCTTTTTGAGACAGCTGCTTGCGGGGTTGATTTTTACTTCTCTTTACCAAGTATTCAGTTATGAATAATTTAAATGTATCTACAGATGATGATCAAGTTAGCAGATTATGAAAAATAAGAGGCTGACTTTTTTTTTTCCTGAAGTCTTAACTATGACGCAGAAGTTGGTGCCATAAGATGCTTTAAAAGGCACTAGAAGGGAATGGACAGAGTCTTGGAGGAAACTGCCAGCACTGGCAGTGAAATAATCTGGCTGTAGCTTCCTGTGTGAAGGTCCCCAGTCAGCTATAGTGAGAGGACATTCCTGGGGAAGGAGGGCTCTGATTGCAGCTTGCTGCTTATCTAGCTGATAGCAGCCCCTCCTGGCTTCCCTTCCGTGTCATGCATGGGACTAGGCAGGCTCTTGGCCTGGGCTGGGCTGACTACGCTTATAATCATGCTAAAATGGAGCAAAGAAAAGCTCCTCCTGCAGCTCCCTCTGGGTGAGCCCAGGGCAGGCTCCTGCATGCACTGGCAGTTTGCTGTGGCCAGGAAGCACACGCTGCGCAGGGGAGAGGCTCGTTCTGTGGGTGTGCTGGGAAGTGCTGAGTCAGCAGGTATCTGCTCTCGCTGTGGTGTGCCTGACCTGCTGCGTGGGCCTCAGCCCAGTACTGCTTGAGGAGGCAGGGGTGGTGGCTGGGGTTGCGCTGACTGTGGGCAGGAGCAGGGAGGTTGTTGGGCTGACACCTTTCCTTCCCCTCCACAGACATGGAGAGCATGAATCCTAATTTTGTTACAGTACCCACAAGCACAACGGATCTCCTGGAAACAGAGTACAATGTTACTGAGGGAACCTGGGGTAAGGACTTCTGTCACTTAGCTATGCCAAGGGCCCACGTGTCAGGGGATTTCACGGTGACATCCTAGTTAACGTGGTCTCTCGCTCCATTTCTGGAGATCTGGGTATGGCCTGGTTATCGCCCTCATGCACAGGGCTGCATCTTGCAGACCTCCGAGCCTCAGCTGTTTTTGTATTCCTCATCTGCCTCGGAGCAAGTGGGCTGAAGGCACGTGTGCAGCCAGTGAAACTCTGAAACTGCTCTGTCGTGGGTCCATCGCAGGAGTCTGTTCCAACACGAAGAACAGTCTTTGGCTGCAGAAGTCCTCTGCATACTTCTTAGCTACGGGCCTCCAACTTGAGAATTTCTGATGGAGCAAAATGTGAACACAGCTAATGTTAATGGTCAGGAGACTGCCAAGGATCTTCTCTGTACCAGACTGTAGGAGGGTGCACGTAGGAGGTTAGCCAGCACAGACAACGCCCAGTGCTTTGTTAACTCTGGATTCTTCTTCATACCTCTCTGATTGCAGAAACCACATCTTCTGTAACCAGCACCTGGATAGGAGAGAAAGCAGATGACTCCAGTACCTCCATCCTTGTGGGCTGCCTTGTGGCTATTATTCTTCTGCTCCTGATGATTATAATCATTATTCTTTGGAAGCAGTATGTTCAAAAAAGGTTGGAAAAGGTAATACAATGGGGCTATTTTGCAGACTCAAGTTTGGTATGAAGTACGCACCCTGATGATCTGACAAGTGGAAAGCACAGGGTTTCCCCAGCTCCACAGAGCAGCTGAAGCTGCTCTTGCAGCAGGGGAGGATGCCAGCCCTATCCAAGATGTTACTGGAAATTGCTGCGCTTGCAGCCAACACATTACTTGACAACTGAGCATCGCCTAAGCAGTTTTTTCTCTTTTGCAGGCCCCACGTCGAATCCTGGAGGAGGATGCCACAGTTCGCCTCTCCTTCTACAGCTACACCATTGCCAACAACCAGACCCAGATCCACCAGTCAAATCCCACCTATGAGCGTGCTTTCCCACTGGATTTGGAATATCACCAGCCAACTATGCTGCTCCAAAAGCTTCCAGAGCTCTCCCAGAGTGCAGAGGATTCAGGTAACGTAATCATCAGTCTCCAGAAGTTATGCAGTTATTCTTTTATTACTTCCACTGGATTTTAAAATGTGCTGCTTCTCAGTGTCTAAGTAATCTTCTCTGACTCCTGTGCAATACAGTATGAACCCAGGGACCTAAGACAATATTCTGGAGCTCTGAAACTTTTTAGCACATAACTTTGGCAGGTGGAGTACCAGCCCCACTAGAGGGTGGTGGCCTCTTATTGTTCTCTTTGAAGACTGTGTTTATACATTAGCCAGGTCATCTTTTAGGAGCTGGTTTTGGCAATCACACATCGTTTGTCTCATCAGCCCCTGGGCTCATGCAGCACTCCTGGGCTGGCTGATGGAGAAGACCTTTAGCACCTCTTTCTGCAGCAAGGGATCTTTGAAATGCCCTTAGAAAGAGCAGAGGGAAATGCAGCAGAGAATTGTCAGTGGTGTACTGGCTTCCAGCCTGGGGGGAGCTTTTGGACGCACGCACAAGGGAATGTTTCCAGCAGTGCTTTGAACTCAGTGATGGCAGTACTGGTTAGTGACTGGAAGGGAAATGCTGCGTTCCTCAAGCACTGACAAGTTGCTAAGCTCCAGTGTTATACTGCACGGGGAGATTGATCTGGATTGAGTCAGGATGTGAACCTGAAGCAGAAGTGTTCTGTGTAATACTGACCATACAGGGCGTTAATTATGAAGAGTTATCCCGTGATATTTCTGTGAATAAGCTATAAGAGGTGGTGTAGCATGCTAACAGAGTACATGGGAAATGGAAACCTCAATCAGTTCTTGTTGCAGAAGGGAATCCAGAGCAAGTTTGACGTTGCAGACAACATCCTCGTGTCAGGTAAGGGGAACAGATCATATTTAGGATGAATCAGAAACAGGAAATCACTTCAGACTCATATCTCCATGTCTGGGCAAGAACTTTAGCTCTCATAACTGGGTAGAGCAGGCAACTGTTTAACACGAATTCACTGGCACCTCATGGGGATTCTGGTGTCTGCAGAAGCACAGCTTGCTCTGGTTTAAGCCCTAGTTCAAACAAAGCAGAGTCTTCCATCTGGGTGTACCTTGGTACAAGGCAGTAGGTGTGCAGCTAGGCTGAATTGCCAGAGGTCTGCAGGATCTGGAGGAGTGGAAGCCAGGCCATCCTGGTTTTATGGGAGTGAGTGCGTCTGACTCCAGCTGTCTTTGGTTTCCCTTTAGTGTGCAGTGGGGACTATGCTGAGCCTGACCTGACCAAGTCCACTCCTCACCAAGGCTTTCAGAACAATGTTCCTCACTACGCCGAAACAGATATTGTCCACCTGCAAGGTGTGACTGGCAACAACATGTATGCAGTCCCAGCCCTCACTGTGGATTCGCTTACCAAGAAGGACATCTCAGTGGGTGAATTCCCACGGCAGCAGCTACGACTCAAGGAGAAGCTGGGAGAAGGACAGTTTGGAGAGGTACAGCCATTCTTTTCCACACTTCCTCCAACAGAAAGGAGGTGCCTGGCACAGTGAAACTTCTGAGCTGCCTCTCTGGTACTGCTTCCTATCTGGGGGCTGAGGGTCCTGCATGCCGGTATTTTATTTAATGTATGT
>Ga0181612_117535_pt1 | contig 17895 bp, 7 predicted proteins | sample HoacroProtozoa21_FD_119630 | JGI IMG/M metagenome (GOLD analysis project Ga0181612, IMG submission 119630) | Hoatzin crop microbial communities from Cojedes, Venezuel. Combined Assembly of Gp0051906, Gp0051904, Gp0051908 | reverse complement strand
GGGGGGGTCCGGTTCGCCGGGCCTGGGGAAGGAGCACGCCGCGGGTCCGGCATCACGAGCGAGTCTCCGCGCTTGTCGTAAAGCTGAGCCGAAAGACACCTGAATCGCTTTAAAACGGGAGACCTGTGGTTTAGAAAGCGCCGTACGGTACCGGCGTGGCTGAGCTGATGCTCTGGTCCGTGGAAGGTCTGGCTGCTGGGTGTTCTGGTGGGTCTGCTTTTATTCCAGATTTCTGTTACCCGAGCCTTAACAGAGTAGGCCAGTGAGAGCACTGCTTCATTCAGCAGCGCTAATCAAACTTTCACGGCTCAGGTGGTGTGATTTAATCTGCAGCTTCACTGCTATAATGTCTATTAAAAAACTTGGCTTTTTCTCATTTGTTATTCTTAGCTCATTGACACCTTCAAAACGATGCTTTCAGAGGTCAGCTGTGCTTTTTTTGTATCCCTCTTTTCCAGATGAATTTAATTCGTTTAGTGGATTATAAAGTGATTGGGTTTTTTTTCTGTGATTTCTGTATTTTGCTTTTTGGCTCACTTGATACCACACTAAGACAGTAAATCTGTAAATTTGTGTGATCCTTGCTGGTCAAGAGGCCCTAAGCTACCTAAAAAAATTTAATGCAAGTAGTGTATACGTATGCAGTTCCTGGAAGTTTGCTTGCTTTCACTGTCTTTTCTATACATGAAATGTGCTCGAATGGAAAAATACAATAGTGCATTTTTGTGTAACATATAAAACTGGCTTTCCACACCTAGTCTGAATCATTTGTGGGTGTGTTTCGGCACGAAACTTGCTTAGGCAGTAGAACAGGTTCACGTTGCTGTGACTCTGGTGACACAGAGAACTTGGCGGACTAGGTCCTAACCCTGTGTGATACGGAATGGTTAAGGCTTCACTCTGCAGTATCTTTGGAAATAGAAATGTGTAACTTTTATGTGTCTTAAAATCTGTCAACATTAGCTGCAGATGGCATTTATTCTGCCGGTGCTAGTTTTGCTGCAGTCTGAGACCAAGAGGTGATTTTTTTTTTTTTTTTTTCCCCCTGTTTTAAAGCTTCACAATAACCCCTGAGAAAGTGTGCAGCTGCAGGTTTGATCTTGTCCCAGATCTTGCACTAAAGACATCTGGAACAGCTTAGCCTAGTATGCTGTTTACCTTTATAACAGACACACTTTAATTATACTCAATACTTTATGAGAGATTGTATCTTCTTGCCGTAAATTGCACTGTAGGCGGGTCTCTGCTTTAGCAAATGAAAGGAAATACTACCTTTGTGTGTAGGTGGGTAGAGACTCTTGAAAAATAACAATTTTCTTCCTTTTTCTTTGGCATATCTATGCAACTAAATAATGATTTTGCTGTTAATTGTTGGATGTCAGTTGTGATGTGGCCAGTTCCATAGTAGGTCTTCTGGAACATGCTTCACCTCATCTTGTCAGTCTTTCCCCCCCCCCCCCCCCCCCCCCGTGTGTCCTGGCTCCGTGGGAGTTAGGAGAGAATTAATTCATCCTCCCACTTGCAAGGGGGCAAACACCAAACTTTTCTGCCTTTTTGAAGATAAGTCCTTTAAATATTTTAATTGCATCATGTATTTGAAGGACGAGTCAGGTGTCAACACCTACAGGTTGGGTTTTTTTTCCTCAGTTAAGTGTTTTGATTAGCAGCAGCACAGGTGGTTGAAGGGGTTATTTGAAAAGGGAGAGTAAAAGGAAGAAGACTGGTACCTTGATTTGAGATTGTGTTATAGAGTATGTGAAGTTAGCTTTCCACACCCTGCTTGGATGGTGGTAGACAATTTGGTGATGCAGCTGAAAGTCGCTTACTTCAGCACACATCTCAATCACGCAAATGAAAGCAAAGCCCTGCTTTTGCTTTGGCTTCCCTGCCTCTATGTTAGAGGGAAGTGAGAATTGCCAAGCACGAATCATTGTAACTTTTATCCCTGCTTCAGAGGTCTCTCACAACCTCAACCCTTCTGTGATTCGTAACTGGTAAACAGTAGCTCAGCTAACTGTGGGTCTGGAGTTTTTCCACTGACCACAGATTCACTTTGCAGCGATCATGGGGTCTACCAAAAGCCTGTAATCTCTGGTTAAGTCTTTACTCTGCTGGTAACAAGGCTCTTCAACAAATGATGCATCATTTCAGTTTTACTTCATATTCTTACAGTGTTACATCTCGCGTAATTTACGACTTGGGTTTGTCTTAAGAAATATTCTAAAATAGGGTTCCCTACCGATACATCTTTGCTGTGTAATTCTAGAAAGTGAGGTTTTGAAGCACAGTGCCCCCAAATAACTGAGCTGTTTGTTGCAGTGTGTGTTCTGTACGTTTTACTGCGAGTTTTTAAATACTGTGCCTGTGCAGGGTGACAAGCATTTGACTCCACAGGTCTAAGTGTGTTTATGGGATCTGGCTATATTTTCTGATTGGTGATATGCAGTGTTTGGATAGCTACGCTTTGGGAAATAGTTACCTGAAATCATAACAGGTGTGCCCTTTGGAACCAGTCTGCTTGATGTATTTAGTTCAAAGTGGCATTAATAACTTGCCTCTTTTGTTGGACCAGTAATGGTGACCTTATAGCTGCTGACTGAGACGTGTTGTAGCTGCAGAATGCTACTGAGTGGAAAAATGTCAGGTGTTTGTTTTTTTTTTTTACCGAAGTAAGTAGGAGATCTCTTGTTCAAATGTGTGTTTGAATCTATCTTCAGCCTGTGATGTAAGCCTCTAAACATGCATTACCTACACCGCTTACTAAAGCGAATAGCGTCCTGTGTAGCGTCCTGTGTTTCCTCCTGCGTTACTGGGACATCCTTGCTAGGTTTCATTGTTCAGATCCTCGAATCACAGGACTGGCTTATTTAGCATGTTATTTATAATTTTCTAAATAAATGCTAGAGCTTTATGGTTTCCCAGTTTCCAGGCTTTGAAGGGAGAAAATTATTTTCAGGTTGCTCTCCGAAACCTCGCAGGAATTGAAGTTTTCTTTTAAGAGCAAAACAAAAATGAACTTTGCCTTTCTCTCGGCCCCATTACTCTGTCATCAGAAAGCTGTCATCTTCTTGTGCTTTTCTGATTCTAGCCATGGGGGTTCTAAGTTAAAGATTGCATACTAAGTTGAAAGCATTGTGGATTTCTTAATCTTTACCATACAGAAAACCTGGCTGAATCAGCATGACTTGCCTTAAGCCATGTTACTTTCCTCTTGCAAGGTGATATTTGCATGTCTCCCTGACAAAGGATAAGTCTAAGAAGAGCTAATAATTTTGGAGAGCTGTCTGCAGTATTTAACTGTAATTACTATCTTACTTTGAACGATATACATAAGAAGGGAGAAGTTCTCATGAGAGCTGGGTCTGCTTTTGGATCTATTGGAAGGATCCAAATTTCATCTATGGATTGATATTTAAGTATTAAAAAAATATTTGAAAGACTAGGCTAGTCTTGCTGGTCTTTCATCACATTGTATGTCAAATCCAATACATCGATGGTAGATTTGTTTAATATTCTTAAACACAGAAAGACAAAGCTGGGCATTTTTTTCCCACTCCACACAAATTGAAATTACTCAGGGCTTGCCACTTCCTCAGGTGATAGCAGATTACCAGTTCTCTAAAGCATGTTTGGATGCCTGTTGATCTTCCGTCTGAGCTGCAGGTGCAATTTATTTTCTCACACATCAACAAATTCAGCAAGAAGCAAGCTGGTTAGATGAGCATTTGGAAACAAATGGGATGGGGGGAGAGGCGGAAGAACAAGTGAATTCCTCTAACCTGATAAACCGGTTACAACTTTTTTTTTTTTTTTAAGAGAAACTTGTTCTGCAGCCTCTGCTTCTCAACGTGCTAGCAGAAAGTTTTATTGGCTCACTTGCCAGCTGTCACACCTTCATTTTGGAGAAATGATTTTTTTTACTGTTTTTGTTTTAATACACCTTTGAACCTTCAGCCTGCAGAAGAAAGCCTGAAAATGCAGAGTGGGTTTTATCTGGCTTTGTGGTGTTTGTGTGGATTTTTTTTGGTGTGTGGTGTTTTTTTTTTTTGAGTCTTGTGGTTGGTCTTCCAACTTCAGCTTATGTGGTGACCGCATCACCTCTAACAGGGTCTGTATTTTGGAATGTTTGCTGGGTCTGAGTCCTGAAGTTTTGGAGCAGGTGTTTGGCAAACCATTGGCAAGTGTTCATGACCAGGATGTTCTCTCCACAACATGTACTTAAGGTGTAGTTTCACAAGATTTGGCTTCAGCAGTGGAGCCAGCTTCTTGCTTGCCCCTGCACCGTACTTTGCCACGTTTTTGTTGCGTCAGTGAAACTCTTTGTGAAGTTGCGGTGTAAACAGGATCGCTGGAATGAGCAGTTAGGGTGGGAACTTCTCAGCTGCTTTGCTGTCCGAGCTCACGTCCTGTGAAACTACACCCTTTGGTTGTATTTTCATGATCTGACATGTTTGATGGCGATACCAGCTCAAGGTGTTTCTGCCCCCGCATCATGTTGTCAAGCTGCAGTTGCATGAAAACTTTTTAGTGGCACCTTTGGCTTCGGTAGGTACTGCTGCGTGGTCCTCCCTCACCTGCATTCTGGCAATACAGAAGCTTTTGGGGCTGCGTATGAAACTGGAGCAGGGCACCAGTTTGGAGTTAAAGGCAGTTCTGGTGTGCAGCGGTTCTGTGTGAATGTGCAGTCTGGCAGATCAAGTAGTTCTGGTGAGGGCAGCCGTAGCAGCAAAGTGTGGACGAGCGGTGTGGGTGAAAGGAGAGGAAGGTTTTAAGGCAGGCTGGCCGCCGAGCAGTTTGTGTTGTGGAACTGTTGTCTGGGCTTGGTGTCAGCAGCAAGCGGTGAGGATATCCCGACAGACACGAGGTGCCCTTCAGGCTGTCAGGGCAGGTAAGCGATAAACTCCTGCTCTTAGGGGAGGGCTGAGTGTGCTGTGTGCGTGTAGCCTTACGAGGGCTTCTTACTACATTAACATCTAATAGCTCCCTATTTCCATTGATAAACTTCGATGGGCATTGGTTAAATCACGTTTTATGCCTCACATTGGGATATAGGTAGTCTTTGTTGTGGGGAAGTGAGGATGTGTGAATTCTTCCTGTAGCTGCAGGCTGTTACAGCGTGGAATTTCTTTTTTTTAGCAATGAAGATGGATGGCTAACTCTTTGTTTCAGAATTCTGGTTGTAATTCTGTTGTTTGATGGTGTAGGTGGACTATTTTTCCCTTTACAAATCCTCTGTGCTGCCCAGCTCCCACTACGTTATTACTGAAACACTCGAATCTGTTCCCTCAAAACCAGAGAAGAGTTAATAGCAGAAGCAATTCCTCTGTTACATATATAATATATATACATGAATATACATATGTAGATCATGTGAATGGATTTGTTATTGGCAGCATTTATGTTCCATTAGGTTTTGTGGAAAAGCAATAACCTTAGCTTGTCTGAAGGCTGCAATACTTTCATCTGAATTCCTCAAGTATTCCCCTAAACCTCACTTTGTTCCTATATTTACATTCATTTCACTTTAGAATGAACAGAGAGTTAGATAAAGGAATTTGTCTAAAGCTGCATATTCTTTTCTTTGTAAGCATAAAAATGTGGTAGTCTTGGCTAGTAGGGCTGTCTTCTCGTAAAATTGGAAGCGGCAATATTCGTGAGAAGTGAGCAATTCAGCCCAGGGGTTTGAGGATGAGCTCCAGTAGACTTTTTATGATAGTGGATGCTGCTGCTTGTTCTGCTGAAGTTAAACAGTAACACTGAATCTCTTACCAAGTCTGGGTGGATTAGTATATATGGAAAAATAAACTTTACTATGACCTGTCCAGGGCAGCTTGAAACGTCTGTCTTCGCACAGTGCGATGTTGTGCAGTGTTTGAAAACTGTGTCACTAGCACATTTGGATGCTTTAACAGCTATAATATTGTATCTGAATACTAGAATTTCTCTTGAAATTGTACTTGCAGCTTTTTTAAAAGTCATTGGAAGACAGTAAAACACAGGGTAGAAGCCTTTTAGCACAGATTCCCGGATTACGTGATCCTCAAAGACTTTGAACTTCTTTCGTCTAACTTGCTGTAAGTAGCTACTGAAAAAGTCACTGGAAATGTGTTAATGAACTATTGTCAGGGTTTTCAAAAGTGGCTGAGGAATAATAAATGAGGAATAAAGTGTTTGTATTCTAACATTTTGACAATAACTGTATATGCAGTGCTTCTGTCAGTTCTTACATGTTGACATGGAAGCAGCTTAGAGAACTTTTGTGGATGCTCTGGATTGTCTGCAAACCTCCGCTGTTTTCCTCTGGTAGCATTTTCTCTGGTTCTTGTCACGGCTTTTGAAAGGCTTGCAGCAGTTCTTGCATCTGTGTGTTGGTTTACTTGGATTTTTTTTTTCCTTTTTTTTAAGTTATATGGGGAAGGTCTTGGGTAGCTAAGCGCTGCCAAACGAGGGCAGCAGCTCTGTCGACATGTTGCAGCACTTCTTTGCTGAACAGTTAGGTTTAAGAGTGACGCATAGATGCTGCAACTGATATTGCTAGCAAAGCAGTGTTGTGGCCAAAACTAGACATGCTGATGGAGATTTTTTTTAAGCAACATAATGTCAGCCCTGTCTTATTTTATAATTTCTATGGTTAAAATCGGAAATGTTATGTCTCTTAATTAAAAACATAAACAGTAATTCTCCCTCTTTCTTCCATTCATGTCTTTGCCATCTCCTGCCTGGAAAAAGCTGTCTGTCTCTGGAAGAGCTTTGTTTTTTCCTCATAATAGTTGCTGCTTTGCATAAAAACTGCAGAGATAACATGTTGTTTTCCTTTGTGATCAATTTCTGTTAGCTACCACCTTATTTCAAGAAAGGAGGAAAATATTGATACTCTGAAAGGCAACTTCACGTGTATGTCCCAAGAAGGTACTGAATCAGAAGTCACGTTTGCTCTCTAAACCATTTTTTAGTGCTTTGCTCTGATAAATCTGTGCTGATGTTCTTTAAACTGTTCCTAACTTACTCTGGCATACTGCTGTACAGTAACCTCTGTTCTTGCTTTGTTTGTAAGCAGCTGCTTAATAATCCATCCCTCGGTCATTAAGTCCACATGCTGTGAAGGTAGATGTGACATATAAGAAATATTACTCAAAAGGTATTGGGAGTTGAATTTAAAGTGCTCACTGCTTGTGATGAGTGACAAAACAAATGAAAAAACCAACCGTGCTGCTTCTCCCGAACTTCTATCTAAAAATATTTTAGTTTTTCTTTCCCCATACCACCTTACTTCTGTAGACCTGAAGTGGGCAGAGAGGGGCAAAAAGTGTTGAGAAAGGGGTATTTTGTTAGCACTAAAATATTGGAAAGGAACTTAATTTTGAGATTAAGAAACAGTTGTATTGTGTTTTGCAAAAACTTGGCTCCTGCGATGATTTGGATGCCTGTTACCTTAAAAGAAAAGGTTCTGTTATGAGAGCTCTAGAGCAATTGCTGGATTGTGTTATCATTCTTACTGAATTGAAATCAAAACTTAATTAGTGGTGTTGCCATTCTCTGGCTCTGATTCTAGAGAAATTTAAGCATGTACTTTAACATTATAATGAATTGTGTAGATGTTGGCAGTGTGTGAAATTTAACGTCTTCACAGAAACTATGGCGGAATTGCTTTCCTGATAAATAATTCTGTTGCAGTGAATTGCACCACGAGTAAAGTAGAGTTACAGTATGCAACTTAGAAAACGAAAGTGCAAAAACCACTGTGGATGTTTTGCTTTGTAAATAAATCATACTGTAGCTGTGTAGCTGAAATCCTGAAAGTCAATTTAGGAGTCTTTTGTAGCTGAAGGGACACAGAGCAGTGTATAACACATCAAAACTCTCGCATCAAGTAACTGTTGGATTGGAGGGGGATGCATGAAATGGAACAAGTGGAAAATGTGTGGCAGTCACAAGAATATGACTCTGACAGAGTTTTGGGATTTGCTTGATTGATTACTTGAGGGTATTAGCCAATGTTATTTCTTACAGTGGAACTGAACTGTTACAGGATGAACTCTTTCTTATTGTAAAGCATGGGAAATGGCACCATGTAAATATGAAGTGCAGGAGAGAACTGCTGCCTTTGTGGTACGCTAAAAGAAAATACCAATCAGCCCCCTCTTCCTATAAACCTCAGGCGCTGAGAATTTATCACGAGGAGCTGTGTGACTTGCTTTGTATTCCAGACAGCTCCTGTCAAGTCTTTTCAGTCTTAATGAACTCACTTTGGAAATAGGAAGCTGTCTGAAGGAGAGGATGTAGCTCTGTAAGAGGAAGAGAGGTCTAAACAATGTCACCATTAATGTCCTTGTTCTGTATTGGGCAGATCCGAATCCCTTGGAACGCGAAGTGTAAATTCTGAGTTTACTCAGTTAGGAACTGCTAGAATTGTAGAGATAATAATTTCTTAATCTCATTTTTCCTTTTATGAAGCGTAATCAATTCCTGATGCATGGGGTTGCTGCCCTAATCTGCGACTGTAATATTTCAGAGAGTAAAGGCAAGCTGGTTTAGGGATCTACTTCCACTTCCTCGTTATGTTTTTATGGAAGCTTGTTGAGCAAGAAAGGGAGAACTCCCCATTTCTGAAGCACGGTAGAGTCAAAAAAAATTTTGACTTTTTTTTTCCCTAGTATTTGTAAGGACTTGAGCAAGAATCACTTGAATTCTTATATAAGCAGTGATACTTCATGGATCTCAAGGCTGTTATTCGGGGAAGTCCATGCCTATGATGTTCTTACAGTATGAGTTTAAAGGAGAGGCACGAGTATGAGAGAACCTTGAATGAAACTGAGTTGTGGAGAACAGATATGTCTTCTTTCTTTTTATGACTCCTTTTTACTTTTCTTGGATATTACTACAAAACCTAAAAGCAACCCAATAGAAAAAAATGCTGTAATTTTGTAGGTTTTTGCTATTCTCCTACAACTGATTAAGCCTGCACTACAAACAATGAGGTAGTGTTGAGTAAATAAAACAGTACCATGCATTACAGTCAATAGAGCCAGTGCTAAAGATCACATTGCTAACGAAAGTTTGTCCTTCAGACAGAGGTAAGTGGGACTGGGGGAGGTGTAGAGCACTCTGAGAGAAAACTTGTGCTTAAATCAAGACTTTAGGAAACATTGCAGTCATGGCATTAATTAAAACCTAGAGTTTGGAAAGTATGTTCCACCTTGTCTTTCAGGCTGCAATGACTTGCTCTGTCGGTTGAGCTGATAGCAAGCAGCGTGTGAGGAGTGTGAGGCACCACTGTAATCCTTGAAATGTAGGTAAAAGGTTGACAGAGTATGGATTTTTTTTTTTTACGTTGGTAACATTCAGAGTTTTATTTGGCTTAAAGACAGACTCATGAATAAGCTATGCTAATAAATGCCAAGGTATTCTGCAAAATAATGCATCTTTTTGCATAATTTTGTTGGTTTTGATAGCTAGTGGCCTCTTTCGTACAGGTTAATTTAAAGGTGAAAACGTATTTCAGTAAGTGTTTCCTTATTCAGCAATTTTCTGACACATAATATGGTAGTAAAATAAGTCCAGAAACTGTGAAATTCTTATGTTGCTGGACTGGGGTGCTTTGTCTTGCACAAGGCTGACTTCAAGTAGCTTGTTTGTGGATTATTCTGCATACTTCAACACTCTCATTAAAACAGATTGTGCTTTTGAAGATAAGAGCTGTGACCTGATTGGTGTGACATTTAGATGGCCTGAACCATGGTCTTGCCTTTTATGCTTAATGCATTACCTGAATTAGATGCTGTAGATACCGTAGCTGGAAAGCATGCAAATAATCTGATGTTGCAGACTTCCACCTAAGAAATAATTAATCAAAAATGGGCATAAAATGCTCAACTGGCATGGCTTGGACAGATCTCTGTATTGGCAGAAGGTTAGATTTTTGCATTCTTTCCTAGGAAGAATTAATACTTTTAGTTAGCTGTTGTTTACTTTGTCACACGAAGACCCAGGCCCAATTCAAATGAACCAAAGAAAGAAGTAATGTGGGGGTTTCACCCTGAAGACAGTTGATCACAGTCCTGAATCACAGTGGTCTGTTTTCGATGTTCTACAAACTGTCACTGGACAGACAAGGCATGACAACTGGTGCTCCATTTCTGTATTTCATGTTTCATATTCTACCTGTTGCTGGACCGTGCTAAACACACCTATTTTTATGTAGAAAATCAGTTGGAGGCTACCCACACCTGAGCTTAAAAGTTTCCAGTCCCTCTGTGTAATTCTGAAGGACTATGATGAATTTTAAAGTACTTTTGTATGTTTTGTTGAACGAAAGGATGTGATAAACTTGAAGAGTACCTTCCGTTTTTCTCCCTTGAACTCTTGCAGTCGTTGTGATACGTAGGCTGTGTGTCTCCCTGACTTGGGAGCTCTGTGGTCACCTGTGTGACGACAACGAGGAGGAGGATGGGGGCGTATTACTTCCTGGAATTCCAGCTTCCCAGCAAAGGAAAAGATCAAAGTGGTTATCTCAAACATTTTAAAATACTTCTACATTTAAAAATAAATTTCTGTGTTTTTTGACTACCTCTTCTTTTGATGATTTCTGGTGTTTGGAGTTTTATGGCAGAACCCCAAGCATAGGATAGTTGAGACCTTAACCGTGTTACCTTGGTTAGCTCATGCTGTGGGTGGAAAAGAACTCGTTTCTTTCTCTGAGAAAGGCAACCGCATGAATCTGTGTCCATACAGACCCCCAGTGGAGATGAAACTGTTTTGGAACAGCAGCAGAAGCAGCAGGACACGTGGTACCTGCTTTGCTGCTGTTGGACCTCAGTTCAGGAAAGAATACAAAATGACGAGAAGATTAGCAGGCAGTAAGAAGCAACATAATATACTTGAGGAGAAGATGGTCTACGGTGCTTGGAGCTCGGTGCCACATGCTGCATCTCACTGAGACAGAGGAGAGCAAACCTGCTCTTACACTTGCGAATTCCAAGGCTGGGTGGGAACTCTGGTTTTGGGCAATACGTACATGTCTGGCGCTCTCGAGTAGGTTTATGGCAGCGGTTGTGCCTGATCACTCGTGCAGTTATTTCATCCAGTTTATAGTACCTCAAGAGGCAGAAGGTGATATGCAACTTGACTGGTCATACTGAGCACAGTTATATTGTCTGTGGCATGCTGGACATGAAAACCATGCTTTTGCCCAGGCTAGTCTTCAGTCACTAAATAATCTGGGGCATTAGTGTTCGGTAGAGCAAAATTGCCTTCCTCTTAATAGGAAAAATCAAAGTGGCAATACTGGTTTTGAGCATTTCTAGTAAGTGGACCTGGGCTGCCTCTGTCATCTTCTGCAAGATTCCCCTGCAAAGAAATAAAACCGAGGGGCAATTTCTTTTTCGTATTTGTGTCTGCATTTGTGTCTGAATACAGTAACTTTTCCGATTTTGCTAGAAGGGGAAAAAAAAGTTAGCTGCAGTTTGTGGCTGCACTGTGGCTTACACTTTTTTTTCTCTTTTTCCATACAGCAGTTTCAGTACAAGGTCACCACGTATCCATTATCAGCCATGTGGAGTAGCAGTTAACAGATGAACAAAGGCAAGGGCTTACTATAAGATTCTCTGTTTAAAAAGTTACCTAGCACAATGAAGGGTTATCATACTTGTAAATACTGCTGAAATACAGTCTGTGCACCTCCCAGTAGTATTGACATGCTTTAAATTCCTCCATTGCATGGATAAGGCTGACGTTATCACCAGGGTTTGAAAAGAGAAGGAACAGAAAACTGCCCGTGGAGAGAGTATTGCAAATAAATGTGAAACCCTCATGGGTGTAGGGTCTGAGGCACAAAGTCCAGGGAAAGTACTTCCCAAAGCTGACATGTCATGGTATGTTGTGTGTGTTCAAACTTTGTACACCAAACCCATATTTTACTACGCTTGAGATTTCTCACGCTGTGTTAGAGCCTTTGAGTCTTAAGGGATCGGTGTTGCTGGATGTTTGTTTTTCAGTGGTGCTCCAGTCTTGCTTATGTTTTGGTGGCAGAAAAGTTCTGTTAATCAAATTTGGATGCATCTTACCTCTTGATTTCTTCCCCTTCCCCCCCACCCCAGACAACACATCCTTCCCCACACCCCCCTGCCAGATGTGTACGCTATGGCGGCACTGATGTGATAATCTTTAGTATAGCTGCAGAGTAGGCAAAACAGAGAGAGAGTCCAAAGAGATCAGAGAATCGCATAGTAGCTGAGGTTGGAAGGGACCTGCAGATGTCATCTAGTCCAACCCCTGAAAGCAGGGGCAGCTAGAGGTGGCTGCCAAGGACTGTGTCCAGGTGGGTCTTGAGTATCTCCAAGGATGGAAGCTCTGCAACTTCTGGGCAGTCTGTTTCAGTGTTTAACCACTGGAGCTCTCCTTTCAGGAGAGCAGCACCTGCAACTATATAATGGGTTTTGGGTGTTCTCTGGCAGTAAATTGTAGAGGTCTTCCTGTAAAATCAGGCTATGAGGCAAGAACCTCAATATCTTTGCCTGTTGAAGCAGAACTTCGGAGTAGAGGAACTTCAGAGAGAACATTTTGGGAGATGGTCATTTGTTTTCCATGCTTCTCTTACCTGAAAGAAGACAGATCGTTGTTGTATGCTGTGTGCTACAAGTGAAGAATGCCCACACCAAAGGCCTAAAAGACGGTCTAAAGCTCTAATGTAGTGAATTACAGTAATGTCCAATAAGTACTGCTGGTTTTTTTAACACAAGTAAGACTGGATATCGTGCATGGTTGTAAACAGCGTGGCTTTAGTCAAAGCACACGTGATGTTCATTGCAAAGTGGTAGTATATATGATGTTGCTATGTGAAGTATGTGGTCTCATTGCTAGGAGAGCTGCAATTAGAAAAGTTTAACGTCGATTTTTCAGTGGACAGTTCACATATGGCAAAGTGTGAGAGTAGGAGGAGAGCGAACTCTGATGCTTCTGGGTTGAAAAAGTAGTGCGTTATGTGGTTGCTACTTAAGTTGTTTCTACAACATAAACCACCTCTATATATATGTGTGAGTGTACAGATCTTATAGTATTATTGATTTGTTCTGGTAAGTTCTGTTTGACAGTCTGTCTGATAGACTGTGAGCTGTAGTTCTCAAACTTCAGTATGCTAATAAAATGTCATTAGCTTCAAGACTTAAAAGAAAATAGTGGATTGAAATTTAGAAATAATTCTGTAGGTTAAGAAAGTCTGTATTGTGAGATGTGCAAACATGAAAGTTCAGCTGATCTGATGAGATTTTTAATGTCATAATTTGTGTCACTGTATCTAATTCTTTACACAAACATGCATGTGTACAAAGAGATACATGTATCTGTAAACTAGAGCTGCCTGCCTGTAATGCTTTCTGTGCTGCCCTCCACCTTTTTTTCTAATAATTTATTACTGGAGGAAATCTCTTATGTAGGTAAAATAATTTGCAAAAGAGATCGAAAATAGATCTCTAGCTTCTGCTTCGCATGGAGGTGTGTGCTGATCAGAGTGGAAATTTGTTCTTGATTTCTTAAAATGAATATGGAAAAAAAAAAAGAAGACATATAGCTAATTTTCCAGGTTTGAGCAAAAGAGATGTAATCAGTTCAAATTTATGTGCCTCAGATAAAAAGAAGTTTCAGTCTATTACCTGTGGAGTGTATTTTCACTTTCTCTAGGCCAGTTATCTGTTAGTAATATATGTTCTTTAAGCTCAAGGGAATATACTGGAATATATGAGCCTAGGTGAGCCAAAATAACTTTTCTTCTACATTATTCCTGAAAGTTTTAGTTTTAATAATGACTAAAAGATGTCACTCCTGAAGAAGTTTGTTTTGTTTTTTTTTTTTTGTTTGCAAAAGACTGATCTAGAACGCTAAGCCTGTTCAAATTATTTTGTCAGGCTTTATCCCAAATAAGTATCATCTGTCTTGCACCTGAAGTTTTGGCTGGACTAGGTGTGATTTGTCCTCCCACCTACATCTATAAAGATGGCATAGAAGTCAAAATGAGCATTTTGTGATATGCTAATTTGGCAGAAACTTGATAATGTATTCATGTGTAATCACCAAAATATTATCTCTGGGCAATTTAGTGACATGCCTGTCAGTACCACTGACTTGAAACCAGGTTCCCACACCACGAGGACCATCCTTTGTGCAGAGGATATTGATAAATCTGGTAACTCACCTTTCCACTTGGGAATAGATGCGTGTCTGGGTTAAGCGTGGGCTACAAGCTAGGCTGCTTTCTGGATTTTTATGTTATGCTTTAGTGTAACATTCCAGACCTGGTTAAATTGTGAGGACACCTGTAATTCTGAAGCTTTGTGAAGAATTGTATGTCTTGTCTGGTGCAGTTACCTGTGGTGGGTCAGGAGGGCTAAAAGAAGCAAAACAGAGAAACTTTGTGCATTGCTAAAGGAAAGGATCCCATTTTGAAGACACCCTAGGAGCTGATGAGTAAAAAGCAGCCACGTTTTCTGTTATTTCTCAGAGGTGAATTAGAGAGAATCCCCCCGAGTATCCTGGTGCTCTAGAAATGGTTCAGATGGCAGCATGGGTGCATTCTGCAACTGAGTTATCTCAGTATTTCATTGCCGTGCCAGGCCTCTGTGTCTGTGCTTTCCTCAAGGAGGAGAACTATTTTTAGTGAGGGAAATGAGAATATCTGAATAGCCAGAGATTGATTTTAGTGCTTTGCACATCAGATTAATGAAGAACCTCCTTGCTTCTCTAAGATCCGCGGCTTTGTTCAGTTAAGGCAACACGAAGGGGCCCGTGTTGTTTCAGCCACTTGGGATTCATTTGCAGAGAACACAGCAGCTTGTGCTGGCTTCCATCCAGCTTTGCTGCTGGCGAAACACGTCTCTTCGCTCACTTTGTACTCTCAGGTACATGACCAAAATCCTGTTTAGCCAGTTTTTCAAGCTGGTGCTCAAACTCTGTCCTTCCCTCTCACCACCTTTTCTCGAAGAACTATTTTAGGGTTTGTTGGAGGTAAATGTACAGAGCAGCTTGTTTGGTTCTTCCTCTTCTCTCGGTTCAGTTTTTAATCTCAGCATTGAATTATCGAACATATTCCTTTAAATATGGAATGATTCATCAGAGCTCTGCTGGAGAGACTGATCTAGTGGAATAAGCAGTAGAGGGTGGAAGGTCATGACAATGCACTGTGGAGAGGAGGGCTGGCGCAAGATGCGCGCGGTGGTAATTAACACGCTGTGTAACTCTGTTGCTGTGAGGCCAGTAGATTAACAGGGGAGACGCAGGGTGTCAGAGCTTGGTGGAGGAAGTCTGAAGGTGGGGCAGCTTTGCATGCGAAAGTGGGGGAGCGCTACAGCGGGCAGCACGAAGGTGAGTGGCAGGAGGTAAATATTAGTGGAGTGAAGGAGACGTGGATGGAATTTATGAAATAACAGAGTTGTGGACGGGTTGCTCAACATGTGAGGCGGAGAAATGTCGTGTAAATCTGGCAATGGTCTGAACTTGTCCTTAGCTTGCTACATTTGGGTGTGTGCTGGTTCAAGGTTGTTTTTCAAGGTGATGCCTGAAATTCATAGTGGAAAAAAGGAGGCTGAAGATGGCTTTTTCTCAGTGTGGCTTTGTAAACACATCTGCACTAGTTGCTTTAACTTCTTTTGATGCTTGTGATAGGCTGTATCTGTTGCTTGAAAGACTTAAAGGTCCAGTGTAATCCGTAGTAACAAGAGCTGGTCCACAGCTGTGCTTTTCGGACCTAACCTTTCCAGAATTTGGAGACATCTGATGCCAATGAAAGAAGCCGGTTCCAGCTGATCTCCAATCTCTGCCATTCCTCTGTGGCAGTATTACGCTTGCTGTTTTGCCCTGTGCTGTTCTCCTGGGTGACTCTTCCCATTCGCTTGCTGCTGCCTCATTCCTCTCCTCAGTTAACCCATGAGGTAGCCGAGCTGTTTCGCGAAGGAGGGATGGCTTGGCTCTGGACTCTGCTTCCCATGCTCCTTTGGCCTGCTTCTGGAGCAGTACCCCCCGGTGTTTCACAAAGTCAATGAAGTTGCCTAAATCAGCACTCGGCAAGGCTTGCCAACCTGGTGGCGTTTTATCGAAGGCACTTGGAGCTGCTAGCCTCTGGTAAGAAAAGCAGAGAATTGTTCTGACCTGTCGGCTGTCCTGTCGGAAAGGAGTTTGCAATGCTGAGTGGTGTCGCTGACATCTAGTAAATATGCAGTGCAAAAACTTGGGCTTGGTTAAAATCAGAAACAAATGCTGCCTCTCCTGCCTTCTTTAAACCTAAATACACTTGGAATATTGGGCTTATCGGTGTCCTTATGCAATATTTCACTCTTCTTGATGTCTTCTCACCAGGGGCTTCTGAAAATAGCTGTGTTGTGTATCTGCCTTTTCGTCTGTATGTTGCGTGGGAAACACCATCTGAAAAAAAGTAGTATTTCAGTGCAACAGGCTTGATTTCTACCAACTTCACTTACACTGTTTGGCCTGAGCATTTCCTCCCTTGTCCAAACATTTTTCTCCTTTTGTTTTCTAACTTCATGAAGACGCTTTGAACTACAGTTCTTAGGTTTTATTTGTAAAGCAGGAGGCTGCATATACTTGCTACTTCCCTTAAATTGTGTGTTGGATTTCTTCTTGTATCTGATCAAAATAGCTCCGTAATTGCACTCTTTCTATGAGCTCTTGTGCATCTTCAGGAGTAGAGGGTACAAAGTTGAAGGTTTAGGGAGTGTTTATTACTGTTTATCAGTAAGACTCTGCTTCCTTTTGGCAAGAATCCCTGTACACCTTCTGGAGGCTAATTCCTATCACCAGTTGCAGTCCCCTTTCACAAATATTTGCTCTTTACTGTGCCCAGAAGTTAAAACAGAAAGTAAGAAGTGCTGTGTTTAGTAAGAAGGCAATTCTCCTCATGTCTGTTATTGTGGTGAGAATATTTGTTGTTGGTCTATGACTGTGGCAGTCCCCAGAGCTGCGTCTCAGAAGTGGTTCCTTTTGAGTCCTCTGGAATTTTCATCTTTTTTTCTGGTGTTTATACATCAGCTGAAGTATTTTTAACACTCTCCATTCTCAATTTTCTGACTTTAAATCATCCTTAAACAATTACTTGTGTTATAGCCTCAGGTTCTTCAAGAATTCAGCTTGTAGTAGGAACACAACCTGGACCGGCAATCGGGAAGAATCTGGCTTTCTGAATTTGCAAGAGTTTGGGTTGGTTGTTTGTGTTTGTTTTTTTTTTTTTTTTTTTTGGGGGGGGGGGGGGTGGTTTTTGTATTTTGGGAGTGTGCACAGAAATGTGTTGTAAAGGGTTTTTTTGGAGGTGTATTTCAGCCTTTTTAAAGTTTCTAGTATCTTCTGTTTGATATTAAATAACTGAATTTTATAGATATATTTATATCTGTATACGTATATCTGCAAATTAAACAACTTGCACAAGATGCTGATGTAAGTGCCTCTCCTTACCCAGCTCTGCCCCTCAGTCCTCTGTCTTTATGTGTAGTAGCCACTATACAGCATTTCTGAACTCGGAATGGTAGTGCAACGCCAGTTAGCTGTCCAAGCCTGGAAGAGGCTCTGAATTGGATTTGAGCAGTTGCTGTGAAATAAATCCTGGGTAATCGTGTCTCTGCTCCTACTCAGTCATGTTCAATCCATGATTTCTCCTTATGGAGCCTTGTGTTTTGGATGCAGATGCTGCAGCAGTTGTTGGCGCAGTGAATAATGTGTAGCTGTGGGGTCAGGTCATTCAGTGTCACCTTCCCCCAGCAGAGACTGTGCCTGTGGGAAGTGTCATGTCTGGTGATGATAAAACAAACCAACACTCCCCCCCCCCCCCCCCCCCCAAAACACACAAAAAACATATTATTAGAGACTCACCACAAACACAACTACTTTTTGGTGTGGGCG
>Ga0181612_181804_pt1 | contig 17896 bp, 16 predicted proteins | sample HoacroProtozoa21_FD_119630 | JGI IMG/M metagenome (GOLD analysis project Ga0181612, IMG submission 119630) | Hoatzin crop microbial communities from Cojedes, Venezuel. Combined Assembly of Gp0051906, Gp0051904, Gp0051908 | reverse complement strand
TTTTCCAGAGGTCGTTTTTGTAAGAGCAGGTTGGCTGATGTGTTTAATTTCCACTGACCCCGACACAGTGACCCCAAGGATGGGTTATAAGCACATTTGTGGCCGGGCAGGAATAGAGTGTCTCTGTGCAGCCCCGAGGTGCTGGCAGAGCAGGTCGCTGCAGTGCACTTGCCGCAAGCACTGGCAGTGACATTAGTTATCTGATTAGTTTTCTGTCACCAGAGGATGTTCCCTGGCCCAGGTCCCCACGTGCCCATCCATGCCCGCAAGGGAAGGTGGCACAGGAGGGGGAGAGCTGGGACTGTCCCCTTGGGTGGCAGCCTGCTTCTATGCAGGCGCAGATGGGGGTTAGACTGCAGCCCGAGATGTTTCCCTCTGCACTTAGCAAGGTTGCTGCTATTGCTTCTCTTTGACATACACTTGTCACGTGCGCTTCACTCTGGACTTGCAGCTTTTACTTCAATAAAATAATTTTCACCCTGAAATAAAGAGCAATGACCTTCAGAGATTTTTCTCCACCTGAGATGACTTTATGAGGCTAAAGTGCCTTTATCGATAATACGGAGTTATTAGCTAGCATGGTTTTCCAGTGTTTTGACAGTGTTGTTACAACTTTAGTTGGTTGTAGAAAAAAGAAATAACTAGCATCCAACATCATTTCCATATAAATACCAACATCTGTGCAGTTTCCGTTTACCTTCTCATCCTCAAAAAAACCCAAGTTGTTTACCATTTTTAATCGTAATTCATGAGCAGGATTTTACAAAATGCTGAAAGTAATCTTAGAAAAATGAAAATGTTTATCCTGCAGAAGATTTTATCATCAAAAGAGCACTTTGAAGGCAGAGAACCTGCAACTCTCACGCTAGCCTTTGTGCTGTGTAGTGTGCACTGCTAAATTTCGAGAGTGCTAATTAGTCCAAGATAGACTACTCTGCTGTTGACTACATCGAACAAATTAGAGATCCCACTGTGACGAACTGAATAGAAACAATGTTCAAATAACTGGATTTAAATCTCGAAAACCGTAATGTAATTACTTCAGTGACAGGACTACCAGCTGTTTATAGGCCTTTAAATCTGCATAATGAACAGCCTTGTGATCTTAGTGTACACAGGCACTTTCAGAGGTTTAAAAAAAATTTCTCAGGCACATATGGTTTTTTCATACCTTCCATTTTCCTTTCCTTTGAGAGGGCAGCGGTTCATTGGAAATGGCAATACAAGCTGAAACTTACCATTCAACCCCTACCGCGGTGCCTGCTGTGTTTCTCTGGATTTGTATCCAAATCCTGTATCTTTAGTAATATTTTGGAAACAAGTTTATACCTCTTCAGTCGTGCTTCTAAACCTTTCCAGAAAGCTTTATTGTAACTGCAAAAGCCTGGAGGGCGAGGACTGCTGTTTGTTTGTTTGTGTTTTCAAGGGGTTGGTTTCTTGAGAAGCTCTGTGCCAGGGAGGTTTTTATTTGGACTGGAGAGAGGAGAAGACAGCGAGCAGAGAATTTGCAGTAAGCGTGCAGCCGGCAAATCCTGCAGCTGCTGATGTGGTCTTCAGAGGACATCGGTGGCCGTTGAGATGTTTGCAGCCACCAGCCTGTCTCTGCTTGTGTATGGCTTCAGTTGTGCCATTTGTCGGGTTCCTTTTCTCCACTGAAATTCATAGCTAGCAGTAGTGCCACTGATCCTGTTGGCACCTGGCCACTCAGTTAAGGCTGACGGCTCTGAATAACGACTAAGCTGCATTCAGGTAATTGAATTAGGAAGAGGAATGACCTATTTTTATGATATTCTTATTCATCACATTGATTAGAGCGGTGCCTGTGAGTCAGCTATACACGGCAGCACCTTGCAGGTCACTGGCAGTGGATGACGCGGTCCCTTGGGAGCACAATGCTCCGACTCGCTGTGACGACAGGAGAGGAGGTGATGCAGTGAATGGGGTGACCGGCACGTCCCCTCCGTGCCCTCATCCTTGCAAACGTGGGAGATAGCCAGCCTCTGTGCAGGGAATGTAGCAATAAATTGGAAAATATTCAAATATAGAATGAATTGTAGAGTAGTTTGGGTTGGAAGAGACCCTAAAGCTCATCTCGTTCCACGCCCCCTGCCCTGAGGAGGGACACCTTCCAGTAGACCAGGTTGCTCAAAGGCCAGAGATATTCTCTGTGCGGATGATAACAGCATTGAAACAGCGTGCCTTGTAATGGGTGACTCTCAAAGTTCAGGCAATTTGATCCAACTTCATTGGAGCCTGGAAGGAGCCAAACAAAAAACTGAATTTTTGATGATGGACATTTTCATCTAGGAGTAAAAGGTCTGATTTCATGCATGATTAGAAACTGAAACTAAAGAAGCCAGGATTAAGAAGCTGGTGCCAATTTTACCAAAGATTAAATTAATCTTTTGATGAATTTACCAAGATCTGTCACACCTTCTCCATTAATTGCTATTTTTTGGAAGAAATTTTATGCTTTTCAAGACCACATGCTCTAATCAAACAAGAATGATTTAGGAAGGCCAGGTGAGATGCTAATTACATTTTTTTCTGGATGAAATCCGTGAATGTTCAAATATCCTCTCCTTCTCTGGAGATACTCAAAACCCACCTGGCTGCAGTCCTATGCAGCCTGCTCTAGGTGAACCTTCTTTGGCAGGAGGGTTGAACTAGATGATCTCTTGAGGTCCCTTCCAACCCCGACCATTCTGTGATTCTGTGAATTCTCCTGTATCATGACCAAAATTAATTTAGTATGAAAATGTTTCCATAAAATCTCTAAACTTCACAGGTTTTTTAGAGATACCTGTGATGTTTTCCATTGTTCAGACTGAAATATTAAGGGAGATCAGAAGTATCAAGAGCCACAGTGTACGACATACCTGAACAGCAGGAGTGCCCATGAACCACCTTCCTGTGGGTTCTCTTGGGTGAAGGACCACTTTTGAGCTTCAGCGTTTCTCTGAGATGAGCAGAAAGTCCAGTCTTATACAAAGTCTTATATAAAGGGTTATTGCATTTTTTTATAAATAATACCACAACATCATCTGTTGACTACAGCTGAAGTAATTCATTGCATGAAGTCATTGACATAAAATGTGCAAAAGTTTGGGCAGCACCCCTGGGTGTAGGCACTAGTTTATATTCTCTGGATGAATTCCCAGTCAAGTGCTGTGGGCATGCTAAGCTGAATGCCACCTTGACATTTATCTTAGATTCAAGGCTAATTTATTTTTTAGGGGACTGTTGATTTAAAAAGCAGTGTTCAAAAAAAATATTTTTGTATCTTAGGACTTTTCTGGGTGAATGGACTTTTGGTGAATTATTTTTTCAGTTCAGTGAAAAAGCAGTTTAATTAGAGAACCACCACTATCAGTGCTTTGCTTTCCAAGGACTGGCAACACATCCTCAAAGGCACGTTTTAGCTCTGAGAATTCACATTCATGTTACGGGGAAGTGTATGTAGATTCTGACGGGCAGAGCCAAATTTAGCCTTTGATAAATTTTGCCACTCTCTTTCTTTTTTGAGTATTTCAATGATTTAGTGGTAAATAGGAAGTCAGGGGACAGTTCCAACACAATCACTTTATCTGTTCTCTGTCTAAACATTTACTAACTTCCCGAGCAGGAAAGTTTCTCATCTTGCCTGAGGTGCAGTTTAGCATTAGTTAAAATATATGACAGTGATGACCCATCCACCTTCATTTAGAGCTTGCTGAAGTGACTTCTTGCTCCCACTATGGAGATGTCAGAACGCTGTTGCACACAGTGTTGTTGTAAAGACCCAAAGCTCAGTAGTTTCACGAGGTTTGAATAAAACACCAAAGAAGTGTTTCATGCCTACCTGCCTATACCTTTTTTTAACTGCAGTGCATCACTGGCAATGCTGAATGTCTGCTTTGAAATCCCTTCTTACCCATCCTTCAGAATAGTTTTGTCCAAAAGTAATACAGGGTTACGAAATTTGTTAAGGAACTTTGATAAAACGCAATTTAGAAGACTATCAACCTGGTGAATTGTCCACGTTATGCCACACTTTGATCTTTGCTTGGTAGGAAAGAATGTTAATTCAGGTCTTCGTGAGGTGTTCGGCAGGTTATTATAGCTCTGAACGTGTGCTACTCTTCCACATTGAAATATGCTTTCTTCTCAGTATTGAATATCAAGAAATATTTAAATGCACTTATGATTTTTATTTTCTCCTTTAGATCAATTTTTATTTATTTTTCTGTTATTTTTTTTAATTCTAATCCTAAAAAACTGTTAAGGATCAGACTTATTTCTTCTTGATGCTTGCATGTGATTTTTTTTTTCTTATGCATAGTGACCTGAGAGGGAGCCGAGAGACACTACATGAATGTTGACCCCTAAGTGTTAACCTTTTGACTCCAAGCTGCTTCACAAAGGGTATTTTTATAACCAAGGTAGATTTTTTTTTTCTTGGAGGATTTTCCCCAGAGTCTCTTTCTAATCCTCCCCTTCCAAGCCACCAGCACAGCAACATACCTAGTTCCAGGCAGAATTGTGGGTAGTGATGGGTCTGATGCCCTGCAAGACCGTTTCTGTGCCATCAGGAGAGGATTCTTCTGGAGGAACAGCCATATGCTCCAGCACCCGCACAGCTCTCGGCCTCTGTGGTGCTTCCCACCGACTCGAACACAGAGGCCAGCCTGTCTTAGCGAGTCAGAAAAAATACAGCTTAGCTTGTCACACTGTTTACAAGATAGGTTGCAGGCCTGCAGATCCCCGGCTGGGTTTTTCATCCCTTGCATGTTCTGGTGGCTACACACAGAGGTCTGGAAATGCTAATGTGTCATTAACTGCTTTTATTTAGGAAAAAGGGGGGGATCCCTAAAACAATTAGTTTTGTTCCAGAAACACTACATCTGAGAATTCCTGGAATAAAAGTTCATGAATTTGAGTGGATGTCACTCACCGTGCATAGCAAACTGTATAAAACCCATGTCCTGTTCTGGCCGGTCACGCTGTCTGATCGTGTTGCCTCTTGGGAGAGGTCCGCCTTGACTTACTGTGCGAGGGCTTGGTGCAGGTGTCTGCTGGGCTGTTATTTCCAGAGCCCTCAGCTGCTCTTCTGTGCCCAACGACAGGGGAAAACACAAGGAACTTGTTGTCCCACCAGTGATCTTGTACAGAAGACCATATTACCACACAGATAAACAAGATGCCTGAATTTGCTGTGCGGCATGAAGTGCCTCCTATTTTTGTTTTCGCACTGCAGAGAACCCATGGCGATGGCTTTGTACTATTTCAGACGGATCCCATGCCACTCTCCAGGTTAGAGGACGTGCCTTGTGGGAAGGGATGCATCCTGCAGTCCTGAGCTGTCAGAATGAGGTGTGCAACCTCGAGCAGCAAGGGGCTGTGCTGAGGCTGCTCTGAAGTGTGCTGAGATCTGCGCTGATCCTGGAAAATCAATGACCCTGGACCCTAATCCTTCACCAGGACCATCTGGGTCACAGGCAATCTGCTTCCTGAAGTTTCGGTGTCTATTCCTTTTAAGTTAAGGAATACATAAATGAACATAAAAACACTAATAAATGAAAGGCAAATTATATTTTCCTAGCAAATGGAGCATGTTGCTCATGTGTACTGAAGATTCAATAAGCATGATTAAGTGTAGACAACCGCTGAGTGGAGAAAAGTTCGTCCTCAGGCAGAGAAGGCTTCACAGCCTCCCCTCCTTTCTCATCTGTGTTTTGAAAACTGTGCCAGCTCAGAATAGGAACTGCTGCAAAGCTCCCTTTTATTTTTTCCATCGAGATACAACAGTGATCTTCAAGGGGATGTAGCATTTTCCTGAGAAACACGTAATCTGAGGATGACACTGCCTCTGGGTGTAGCCCAGTAAACCGCTCGAGGCTGTTTGGTTGCTAAGACATCTCCCATAAATATCCCTCAACCGTCTGGTGGCTGAAACAGCGGGGGAGCAAACCTGGTGGGAAAGGGGTCTTTTTTGGGTAGCGGTTGGTGGGTCCGCTCAGGGCCAGCGTCTGCACTGGGCAGTTCTGGAACAAACTATTCCCTGTATTTACTTCTCTGCCTTGATTATTGTATTTCGTCTCTTCAGTGAGATGGCAGAAAGAGGCTGACGTGGTGCCTGCTGTGATATGTATTCTGTCTTCTGAACTTCCTCGGAAAATGGAAGGGCTTAAAGATTTGCACGTATATTTATCTTATACAAATATTCTGCGAAGATACTGGCAAATGCCCTGGATGTGCAGATTGCTGTGACTCCACGGGGCATCACACTGCTGTGCTCCGTGCCCCGGGGAATCTGCGTGGACCTGGTGGTCATAGGCAACGCTCCGGTCGTCCCTGTGTTCAGAGACCAGAACGTAAACCCATTTCTTTCGTATGCTTGAACTGAGAAGCTCAAGTTACAGCTCTCCATGTCACCTGTACCCATCAGGGCGGCAGCTCGTGCACCGCAGGGATGTTCCTTCCCCTCCTCGGTATGTGTCCTGCTGTACGGAGGTGGACCCTGCCCCGTCTCCCCACTTTTTCTTTCATTGTCCTGGTGTAAATCTGAATAATGTAGCTGCGCAGGCGGCAGCCCTCTCTTCCCTCCTCTCATCGAGAAACATGGTTAGGCACGGTCTTCTTCATCAAGCATTGGTTCTGATTGCCTATTTACTGGCTTCCCACCTTGTATGAGCACCATCCCTTCCCATTCAGAAACCATTTTTACAAGGAAGGTTTTAAAATTACCTGTTCCTGAGACTCACCAACTGCAAAGATCAGTAATTTTTTTCCTGTATCCAGGGAAATGCTGATTGGAATTATCACAGGTATCTTCATATTTGATCAGGAAAGAGTAATATAATTTTCCTCCTCCTAATGCTTGGCATAATTATTCACAGCCCTGCAAAACAGGTATAAATTGAGTCAGAAATGGTCCTGCCAGGCCAGGTTCCCAACATGCATCAGCTGAGGATGTGGGCGGTGTGCGCAGGTGCAATCGCCTGTATATGAGGAAAATAGGTTGCTTGATACAGCGGGAATCTTCGTTGGTTCTTGATCTGAGTAAAGGGTGTGCACAGCTGTATGTGACAACGGCAGAAGTTATGTGCATTTAAAATAAATGAACTCTGCAATGAAGCTGGTTGCTATGGGTCTTCTCCACCCTTCCCTTTCTGTAAGGCAGCTTCAGGAACTAATTCTGCTCCGGATAAAGCTGTTAAATGTCTTTTCATTGACCTATGGAGATTAGGATCTGGCCTTAAGTCATCAAACATTTAATCAGAAATATCGTATCATGACTACATTCAACGCGACATTTAAAATTTCAGTAAACACAGATACTTCTAATATTAACTTTATTTTCCCACTTCTAGATAACCTCTTCAAACCAAAGGAAAGATTCATCCCAGAGAAGGAGATGCATATGAGATCGAAAAGGTACAAACCGCTGCGGTTTAGAGTTCGCTACGAATCACTGCCATCTCACACCTAAGGCAGCGTAACTCCATGTCATCTTCACACGCCGGAGGGTCGGTCTGTCATGCTGCTTGCCACTCTTGTGTGCAACGCTCATGTTCTTCTTCCGCTGTATGGGTTTGATACATTTGGGTCAGCCCTGCCCTTTCAGCATCCTTTTTGCAGCGGTTTCAGATGGCGTGGGGTAACCATGCTGTGAAAACTAAGTCCTTGAGAGGTACCTCACGCTGGACCTTCACAAATGTAAGCAGTACAGTCACTGTGGGGTTTTTTTCATCTTGATTATGGCACGTAGTGTGGGAATTACAGCAAGTTGTTAGAAATGTGGTGTCTGACCTTTAACGGCGCTGGACTTCATGCCATCGTTTGCAGCAAGGAACGCTGCAAATGGGTGCCGTGCCGAATTCCCCCCGTTTTTAAGAGCGCTGAAGTTGTGTCCCATTTCTCTTCTCCAGAATACAATCTCCTGGCTGAGCGCAAGCCAAAACAGGCTGCTTCAAAAACTCAATATGGCAAAATAATAGAAGGAAAAATCAGAACTAACGTGCATTGTACTCATGCAAATTACAGGACTGCTGCGAAGGAAGGTCCAACTTTCTTTTCAACCCCCTGGGAATTTTATAACTGATTTCAATAGAAAAAGGTCACACCAGAAGTCACCTTTCTGAGGGCAACTCATGTTATTTATAAAATATGCAGATTATGTTCTCCTTGGTAAAAAGAGTTCCTAATGACAGTGAAAAAATGTTAACAGTCTACAGTCTTATAAAGATGATTTTCTTATATTTTAGAAAAATACTTGGAAATAATTGCTTGGTATTAATTTTGTGACATAAATATAAAAAAAAGCATACAGGCCAGATTCTGGTTTGAATTATGTTACTATAAATTGAAAGCAACTCCACTGAGCTTGTTAGAAGCTGCTCCAGAATTACGCTGCTGCACTGAAGATAACCTGATCCCGTCTCTTGCTGGGCTTTTTAGTCCAAAATTAGAAGTGTTTTTCAACAAGTCAGATTTTATATAAAAACATCATTACAATTTACATTTCCCGTGCCATAAAATTAATTCCAATACTTAGAGATGCCCATTAACGACAAGTATTGCATTGAAGGCAAACATTTCCTATAGGAAAACCAAGTTATTTGTGAGTCCCAGGGATGACCTGTGAAGTCAACTTTGTAAATTCCTTCCAGGATTTATGACAATTTACCTGAAGTGAAAAAGAAACAAGAAGAAAAACAGAAACGGATCATCATCCAGAGTAACCGACTACGTGTTGAGATGTTTAAAAAGGTAAGGATTTAGTGTGAATGTTGACTACGGGGTTGGAACACTTCTTTACCTGTGGAAGGGGTCCGCAGAGGCGACACCTGCCTGGAGAGTCCGTGCTAACCATGTGCAAAACCCCAGAGCAAAGGATACTTTTTAAACCTTGTACTTGGGGTTAGGCACCTCTTTAAACCTGAATTAACAGCTGAACCTTGTGTTGGAATAAGCACCCAAGACATTTTTTTTTTTTAGATGAGTAATTAGTTAGTTGTGGTAGAAAGCTGCATTAGCGCAGTTATCCTGGTGCAGGTCCGAGGCATTCCCCACTAATCCTGCTCCACGCTGCACACAAGTACCGGGTTTTCCTTGTCGAAGTGCACCGTCCCTCCATGTAATTATACCCTTCCTGTCCAAGGTGGAAAAGCTTTCAGAGGTTTGTTTTTTTTTGAGCAACGTGGCCAGCAGATTTGAGGTCCGAGAACGCTAATCCCACCTCACCTACAGTATCACGGAAGATCTCTACAGTTATGGCCACCTCATGTATTTGAACGGTATCTTAAGGCTGTTTTGCATTGTTTTTTTCCTAGCAATTACTGGACCAGCTCCTTCAAAGAAACACAGAGTGACAAAGGATTCTCTTGCCCATCATCCTAATTGGATCTTGAATGCCTTTGACTGCTAGATAAGCCATAAAATTTAGTGTTATCTCAATTACCTGGAGGTGTTTTTATTATCTTTGGCTCTTTAATAAAGAAAGATCATTTATATTTCAATTGAATTTTTAAGGCAACTTTCACGTAATCAAAAACAGTCTAAAAGGGAACACAGCTGTTTCAGAGCATCACCTTTTGGTCAGTTTACCCAGAGGAAATCATTTTAAGAATTTTTAGTGCAAATACTGAATTACAGTGGTATTATTTATCTTGATCTTTTAAAAAGTATATGTCTCTGTAGCCATAGAACTGGGTTCATAAGATCTGGAAAACTTATGTCTCTGATGTATTCTATTAATTGATTTCCTGTGAGTGAACTCCTCGAAGTAAAGAAAAATTAATATCATTATTCGTTATGTTTAGAAACTAGCTGAAATAGCATTACCACATAATCATAGCAGCAGCAGTTTCACATTAATACTTAAGATACCAAAAGGGACCAATATTTTATCTCTCTGAAGAACTCTATTCCTGTTTATAAAATGAATCTACATAGCAAGCTTACCTGTTAAAGACCAATATTTAAAAATTCGATTATAACACTGTTTTTTATGTTTTTCAGTGTAATATACATTTTACTCCACTTCTGTGGCCATAAAGTATTCATAGAAATGGCATATTAAGAAGTGGTGCCAAGAAGTATGTTTGCATCAAAACTGCAGAACTAAAACCATCTGTAACATTTCCTCCAAAAGTATTTAAACCTTTATTTGTACATTTTGGAAGTAAAAACAACCAGCTTACAAACCAATGGAGTTTATTTATGGAATAAAATATGAATATAATATTGATCCAACAGCTATGGTTTTACTCGGTACTGTTAAATATAACACAGTTATTAAAACGAGTTGAGAAGTCATGCCTTTGTATGCCACAAATCCTACGGTAAAAAATATTGCCCATAAAAATCATTGCAAGTGTTAACCTCTGTTGCACAAACACTCAACTGAGTGTGCTTAAAGGAGGCTGGAATTTGGCCTATGATATCTATGCTTTATTTTTCTAATCTAGCCTGAGATGTAAGGTCAGGATTTTTGGAAGAGGGATGTTTGTGAGCTGGGCTTTGGCCACTGAGATAGCCTCCAGCTGTGTGACCTGTGCTGGACACAAGGAACCTCGTTGTCTTTTGTGCTCCGTCTCTGTTAGATTATTTTGCCTCTGTGTGTTTCAGCTTCCCAGTTTGTAAAGTAGGATTGACGATGTTAATTTTTGCTCACAGAGAAGGCAGAGATTTATTGAACAACAACTACATTGCGTTCCAGATAGGTATTAACTCGTCAGTTAGTTCAATACATTTTCAGAGGGCGTGCACGGTAAGGCAATGCTGGCTGCAAGGAAGAAACTGCCAGGGTTTTTCCCCCAAAAAAGTCTTTTTAACCAAGCAGGTAGTGCTGTACTGGGAACTGAAGTTAGCGCTGGACCACACATAGCTCCAAGTAGAACTTGTAAAAGGGACTGCAAGAAGGAGCATCCTCCAAGCTTCGCAGCTCAGCGGCGTGGTAGATCGGCTCTCCTGTGGGTTCATTGATCCCACTTGCTGCTCTCCAGGAAAAACATGTGGCCTGCCTCAAACAGGAGGGCCTTTCTCTCTCTGGTGGACTTCTGGGTCTCCACCACAGAGTGATAAATTATAGCCATAAACACACCCACACACATGGTCTCCTAGGCTGAATCTGAAGGATTATCTTTCAAGCTTTCTTCCAGTTACAGCTCACTACAACAACTAGAGGCATTTCCTATAGAAGTCAGTGCCAAAATCCCCTTTGATTTCAGTAGGAGCCTAGCATTTTTCCCCCTTGGTTCCTTAGCCTCTAGTGTCTTGACTTCAGAGAAACGCAGCTTTGGTTCATCAAGTTTGTATCCTTCAGGAGAAATATTTCCTGCACACATCCATAGAGAAACACTATATACATTTAATCCTGCTTTACTGTGTACACTTCAGCCTATTTGTAGTCTTACCCTACAGCCACAGCAAGACATTTCGGTACGGAGACAAGACATTTGATATTTGATATCCATGGGGATCTGGATGGATTGCAGAGGAGCACACAGCGAGATAGTCACAGCCTGGGTCAGGGATGTCCTTGGTGTGGGACTGACACCTAGTGCCACCAGCAGAAGGGAGCCCCAAAACTTTTTGCGCTTCTTCTCCGGCAGAGCAGAAGAGCCAGAGCCTTCCTTGTTGGGAGTGAAAGAGTATTTCACATTGAAATCAGCCGTTTGTCCTGCAGGATGCCCAGGAACTAAAGGGAGATGGCTTAATTGAACTTCCAAGATACATCCTGCCTCCATGCCCATACAATTTCATATGCATATGTAAATACATGTAAATATATATATATGCATATTTGACATGATTCTCACTGTCTGGCTGGGAATATCAAACAGAGGAGCTAGTCTTCCTTAGAAATCACTGCACCCAGGTCCTCGTGAGGAATTGAACCACGTGAGCAACTGGGATGAACGGCACAGGGTTGCTGTGACATGGCTCAGCCTGGTTTCTTCCTCTTGGCACCCCTGTCGGGATGCTGACCAGGGCATGATGTTTCTCAGCTGACCCGGTTTCCTCTCGTTTCTGCTGATCATCCTCGGACACAAGGTACCACACCAGCCTGCTGCTTCTTCACCTTCCCTGGCTCGTGAGGAACTCCACTTTCTCACAGACTTAAAGCGGGTGCACTATTCACAAAATCTTTTGGGTTTGTAGAACGGTTATTTCCAAATGTTTTTGTTTTCTCTAAATGTAATTTTCAAAATCTGCAGGACAAATATATGACAATTTGAGGGGGAAATACTCTTGTATAAATAAGCTTGGGAGTATACCTAGTGAGAAAAATGCCTAATGTAAATCACTGTCTGGGAATGTTTTATATGATATGAAACCTTTGCTTCAGAAAACAAAAAATGACCTCTGTTGCAAACATAATTTCTCTTGCTCAGCCTCAGAAAAGAAGGTATCTGGTAATGTACCCAGCAAACAATTCTGACATTCATTTCAACTCTACAATCCAGTCATTGTAATTGAAAATAGACTGTACAGGAAAATGTTACTTCAGAAAAACATGAGCCTCACAGGCTTAGCCCTATACAAGCAGGCATCAACTTAATGAAGTTTAGAGTTAGGAAAAAAATTGGCATCTTTTCACTTTGGGCTTGCAGGCATTTCAAAGTAAAGAGCACATTTGCCATCGGATAATACTCGACATAAGAAACTCCCCAGCCTAAACTGGAGATCACCCACACTTGTCAAACACTGGAATTTTCCTTCTTGTTGGATGCTGCTAGAGTTCAGGTTCTCTGGCTGTCAGCCCATGCCCTGTATCTTCAGGAAGGATGCATTTTCCTGCTGGTACAACTCTACAAGGTTTAACATCTCTGGTAATAGGCACTGCCATTTGTTTCCCGTTGCCCTCTGTGGGTCATGTCTTTTCACACTGCTGATTTGTACATGCCCACAGAACACCATTTAATAACAAATGTTGGTTGAGGTGAGATGTTGAGATGGTTTGGGGGCATTGAGACACAGAGCCTGTGTAGGCTTGCCAACACTTTGACTTGATGTTCTCCATCCAAAAGAGAAAGCCTCTCAATAGGCTTGACATTTTGTGCTACTCAAAATGGAGCCCACACGGGGAACGCACAATGTTTTAGGTGTGCAAGACATGGTGTTTGCTTCCTTGCTGGCATCATTAATTTCATCTGATGGAAATACTTCATTAAGGGTTGAAAGTCATTGCAACGTAAAGCACTGAGGGTTACAGTATTCTGGGGATTTATCTTTAACCCAAATATTTTCCTGTGTATGTGTATGCAAGCCATTAGTTACTTCTTCAAGTTTACTCAGCTGGTCAGGTAGATGAGGACACTCTCTGGGTAAGACTTTAGGAGTTTTATTGTTGAGTATCTGGGACTGGTCATGTTAGTGTAATGTTTTCTGTGAGAGAGCTGATTTACAAGGAAAACAACACAGAAAAATGGGGATAAAGTTTCTGGCAGCTTTCTCCAGAGGAAATCATTCCCCAATACATCCACTGCAGTAACAGCTCCATGGCTAAAAATACCGCAGCTCGCCTCGTCCGTGGAGATGTTTGCCCCTTTGACTTCAGGGACAAAAATGTCTGTGTGCTTTGAGGGGTGGGTAATTATCTTGCCAGGAGCATTGACTGGCCACTTGTTCACTGACGGAGTAGATCAGTACGCAGGGTTGTCTCACAGGGTCATATTTCATCAAGCACCATGACTTCAGCCTGTGTGGTTTATTACTCAGTATGCTTCTTGCTGAGCTGGGTTATGAGCAGCTGGATGCCTGTGAGATGCCCTCACTGTGCTCCCCCACGGTCGTGACCACAGGTCAGCACCAGGCGGGTTGAAAAGTCCCACCCCAGCTGAGACCATTCCCAATCTGCAGTCTGCTGAAGAAAAGGTGATTAGAAAGCAGTGGCACAAATTAAATGCAAGAAGGACACCTGAGCGTAAAACCAGATTAGGAGAAAAGAGGATACTGAAAATCCTTCAAACATACTGCAGGTAATAAAGCTCAATCTATGTATGAAAATATTCATTAGGCTCTGATCTAAATATGCATCTGCTGAAATCACTATCACAAAAATTCGTGCCCAAAACTGTTATTCAGAGAGAGGAGCCCATCTTTCTCATCGAGTGGTGCTACTCTGCCTATTGATAACGGCGTAGTAGCATGCTGGGCTTTGGAAGTGAAGCTTGTTTTCCAGCTGAACCACCCGGAGGTATTTTGGGGGGTTATGATATCCTCTCTCGCAATGTGTGTTTAGCTACGACAAAACTGTTGAAAGAAGGATGCCATGTGAAAATACATTTCTATGCTGAAAATACAGAGCATCCTCTTTTTTAAGTCAGGCGTCTTTTCCTAGTTCTCCGTGGCTCCGTACCAAAGCTTCAGGAGGCAGAATTACTTAATATCCATTTTAGATGACCCACAGAATAAGATAACGAGGTGTATCATCTCTCTACCAGCTTCAGAGTGATTAAAAAAAAGAGGAAAAACTGCACAAATCTGCTCATGGTACACACAATTATATAAAATTAGTAAATAGGAAAAATGCAATGAACTGCTTGAGGCTGGTGTTGCTTGGATAGGAATATGTAAAAGAGTTCCTAATTGCAGAGATTTATTTATTTTTAGAAACTGATCACAGTGATGTATTTTTAGACTTCATGTTTATATTCTACAGTACCTCACAATGACTAGACTTTAGTTAGCGTATAGTTATGGGAAGATCCTTGTGCAAACACTTACTACGTGTAGGCTGCTCTGTAGTTCCAGAGTTACTGTAGCTCTGCAAATGGCTTGAGAAATTGTCAGCAGAAAATGGCAAAGACCCTCTGAAACCATTTTAGCTTCATCTTCTCACTTGGGCCATGTGTTAAGACACCATCTAATGTGCTCTTGCACCTCTTGAAGTTGTGCTTGAAGAAGGGGGAGACTTCCATTTTTATTTCATATTTCTCTGCTCTTTTAGAACTTTTTGTTCCCTAAAGTAAGTGAGCACTGATTATCCCCTTCTGGGATGATGTGGGGAAAGTTAAGAAAGTTCGTGACCAAAGGGTGGTCATGGGAATGGTGTCCAGTTGGAACTTGGACTGATCAGGAGATTACCTGATATTGGTGTCTGAAAGGAAGGTCGCCCAGCAATCATTTTAATGAATTGTAACATATAAATGTGGCCAGGGAATTTAAAAAAAAAAAGCCCAACATATTCAGGACAGAAGTCTGTTTTCATAACTGGGATGTCCTCTGAAACTATGTCACTGCAGAAGGAGGCAGGGAAATAGGCTGGATACAGACACGTGCCATGGCTCAGGGGAGAAATGCTGAGGAAAGAACAACGCTCTTCTCCATGGATAGATAACGAGCTGGACGCACGGTACAGCGCCCGTGGACTGCCCGGACGGGGCGGCTGGACCCGTTGCCCTCAATGACAATAACGCGGCGGGGTGGTCTTCGACAGCACGGCGGTGACTCCGGGGAAAGGGAATTACCAGCGTGTGCTAGACTGCCGATTTACAGAGAAATGAACCAGTGCTGAGATATTACATCCACATTAGTTCTTCCTGACTAATGTTGTTACAATGAATACCAGAGGAATTAGTAATGAGTACCCACTTACCGTAAAGTGTCGCCAAATCTATACTTAACTTGTAACGCTACTGGGAGCACATATATAATTTTTGGATTTGTTATTATGTAAAAATATAACTTTGAGGGCTCATTGGTCTAAATTTCATTATGTAATGGCAGAAGTTAAACTGCATGAAAGACATATAATTACGGGCTGACTGTTCTATCTGATACTATTAGCTGATGTTACAAACCCAACATTTTACTTCTGTTTGTTTTAGCTTTGAGAGGGTTCACTTGCTCTGTTTGTGACCCAAAGCAAATGAAAGTTTTGCAACAGAACCTAACAATCAGAAAACGCCTATAATAAAAGAAGCTCTGTTTCACTCTTCCTTTCATAAATAATATGAGATTAAGACCTAATTGATTTCATTCTCCTGTGAGGTATACCACAGTACTTTTTAATGATTTCTCTCAAATTTCCCTTTAGGAATATTTATTTTCCTTTAACAACATCCAAAAATATGCTGTCCTCCTAATTGACTGTCCCAGCGTTTATGATGATGGATGTTGCATTGTTTTGTGGTTTGCAGAGGGCTAGACAGGAATGTTAAAAATATATGACTTCATAATTTTTAGTCTGAGTTGAATACTGTCCTCTTGTGAGACATGTAAAAATTTGTGGGTTTTTTCTTTCTTTTGTTTTCAGGGAGACAGTGAAATTTGTAGCAACAGATCAAAGTGCTTATTCTCCATGTCTGGTTTGAAGTACAAAAAAACTTATTTAATGGGTTATTTGTCATATTTAAAGGGATTTTAGCACAGGAAACCTCCCTGCCATGCTCTCAGAAATGTCCTGTCTGTTCTAAGCATCCTGCTGGAGAATCACCACTTCTCTGAGTAAGTATTTGAATCAGTAGGAAAGCTGAAAATCATTTTTTTTCCACCATGGAAAAATAAGGATCTATTCAGGTGGTATGAAAAATAAGGAGCTATTCAGGTCCTCAGGGAGAGGATATAGGATGTCCAGAATGTACACCCCAAATTACTCTGGTTTGGACGTTTTCAGGATTTTTCTGTAGCAGGCTGTTGGGAAGACAAACCTCGGTGCCTCTTCCTCCATGGCAGAATTTCCTTCTCACCACAGCAAACAGGGGTTGATCAACAGCAGAGCACCAAATGGGAAGAGGGTGCAACCTATTTTTTTTTTTTTTCCTTTTGCAGAATATGAATTCCTGTCTGGTAGCGTTCGCCAAGCTGGCACGCCAAGGGTCCCCGCTGTGCACTGCGAGAGAGAACGGGGCTCACCCATGGCTGCAATGGGCTTGAGTAAGAACATGGCAGCACCAGAAAAAGAAGTGGAGTTTTAGGGCTGTGCAGGCGTGATGAAGAAGATTGTTGATTTATTTATTATTTATGAAGATAAGTGTTTGGTCATGTGTTACTAAAACAGGAGAAAGTTTGCTAGCGTGGTTTTTTTTTTCCTCTTCCTGGAGAAAGGCTGGAAGAGGACAAAGTCGATGGCCAACTCGGTGTGGGGGGCAGCCGGCAGCTGAGCGGCTGTGCTGGTGGAGAGCTCTGTGTTTGCACGACCGAGGGTTTATGCTACGGGAAAAGAATGTAACTAGGGACCGTGTGAGGTTTGGGTTTTCGTGTTTTAACTGCCGAAGAATTTAGGGGGCTGCTGTTGTTGTTGTTAAGGTCCTGTATCCTTGGAGCGGTGGGTTTCTTTTTGTTTGCTCTTGCTTGAGCTCCTCTTGGCTTTTTCACCCTTGGCTCTGTTACAGCAGGCTGCAACAGTCTGTGTATAGTTTCCCTATAAAGTAGTATATGGAGCTTAATCAGCATTAAAGCAGAGCTTACTCCCCTGCTTTGTTAGAGGAAAGGAGCTGTTTTCTGAAATGGTGTTGTGGTGGAGGTATAGGACGAACTGGGCAGAGCAGGCAGGAGGAGAGGAGCATGATGAGCACATACCACTCACTGTCAGCCCTGCTTTCCCTCTTCCATGGAGAAATGATAATGATTGACCAAACACAGCTTAATGGAATGGGCTTGCTCCCTCAGATTATGTTTTATCCCTAAGATAGACCAAAAATATTGCGTCTCATGTGTTAAATGTATAAATAACGTGAAGATAGCTGTGTCAATTTTACTTATATTTGAATATAATGTTATAATGCTTTATCATTCAAACAAAGTAGGGGTTGGTTTAGTTTCTTCTCTATCAAAAAAAAAGGTGTCTAGAAACATTTTAGTTTTGGGGTTCTGAGATCCATGATAAAATTAATTCAGTATTTTATGCAGTTACAGAATCACAGAATCACAGAATCACAGAATGGTAGGGGTTGGAAGGGACCTC
>Ga0181612_165346_pt1 | contig 17897 bp, 9 predicted proteins | sample HoacroProtozoa21_FD_119630 | JGI IMG/M metagenome (GOLD analysis project Ga0181612, IMG submission 119630) | Hoatzin crop microbial communities from Cojedes, Venezuel. Combined Assembly of Gp0051906, Gp0051904, Gp0051908 | reverse complement strand
GGTCTAGTGGAAGGTGTCCCTGCCCATGGCAGGGGGGTGGAACTGGATGATCTATTAGGTCCCTTCCAACCCAAACCATTCAATGATTCTATGACTGCAACATGCTGACACTTTAGGAAAGAGTCCATGTATTATACGAAAACCTGAGTCGGTGCTTTGGCACAATGACACAAAAGACACCTTCAGACAAATTTAACAGTATTTCCTTTTTTTGGAAATATTTTCAACCAAAACATAAGTCAAGACAGACACACTGTAAGTGTAGTTGTGATGAATGTGGATCCTGTTGGTCTGTAATATATAATTTAACACAGAGAATAGTTTGTGTTTGTAGGAAATCTCAACACAAGATCTGGAACGTATTCCTATGATTAAGAAGAAAAAGATCATATTGATATTGCAAATCTCCTAGTAAATTCACTTAACTGAACAGCTGAAGAAAAACACATGGCTGTGGACTACAGCTGTAATTGCATCTATCCACACTGTTACCTTTAAGGTCTTCACAATCTGGAAGACCAGGAACAAATTTATTTCCAGGAATATTATATTCTGAAGCAAGTCCAGCATCACAGAATTATGACACTCCCTGCCTGTGCCTCCCCTCTTCGCCAGCATCACTACTACTAGTTCCTATGACTAAAGGACATACAGAAATAATTAACAAATATAATAATAATGTCATAATAATAAGTTTGTTTTGTTATTACTGGCCCAGGGCAATCTTGTTTCAGCTAAATTATCACAGAAGGTTTCTTCAGTGTTTTCCAGAAAGGTGTATTGCACACCAGACAAAATGCCCTAGTCTAGATGAAGAAGTCTGCTCAGAACAATTCACATGAATTCCAGGTTTCAGTGCAGTGTGTCCTGTGCTTGTCTGCCACCAAATACAGTACTGATTTTTGATGCCCAAGTGAGTGTGTGCTCTCTGCAGATCTATTGAGGTCTACCACAAAAAAACCCAAAGCCCTGCAAGAAGACAGCTCTGCTCAGACAGCAGATGTCTCCCACGCTGACAAGCAGAACTGATCTAGGGAAGAATAAGGAAAACCTTTGATATTTTTCTTTCACTGGATGCATTTGACTGATGCTTGTTTTACATCATCTCATGATTCTAGAAAGATGTGAGAACTAGTGACTAATTCAGCACTGGCAGTGACTATTTTTCTCCTTGCAAACGAAGAAGCCATGCATATACATTTCAGATTTTGGCACCACCTCTCCTTTTAGAAGAGACTGTGAAAAGATCCGGACTTACCTCCAGCTGTCTATGCATTAGGTTGCATAACACAACTTTGACTGGTTAAGCATGAAAGAGGGCCAAAGTGATCATTTGGTATTTCCTGAAGAATATCATCTATATCAAGATCATCCAGATTAGTTTTATTGTAGTAGAGCTGTACTTCTGATTTTTATACTTTGTTTACAGCACTAGATAAATAATTACTCTTTCTTAAGATTACCTTATATACAGGGGGACTGACAGAAACAAGACGAATTGATATGAAATGCGTGAGCCTCAGTTTTTTTTTTTATTTTACCACAGGCAGTGCTGAGAGCACAATGTCTATAGCTAACTTTGACCAGAGAACTCAGGTCAAGTGCCACAATGGTACATGTAGATTTTACCACTGTATCTGAACTGTACAGTACACTGAAACAATAGCTTACTGCAGTTCATCCCAGAGTCCTTGCTCCCTGATAATCTGGATGTGAAACTGGACAAACAGCCCTGTGGATCTCTGTTTTGTTTGTGCCTAGGTTCATTTCAGTGGCGATAACTGTGATGGGATGTAGGGTTATGCTAACAGTAAGTGAGGATGCAGCCAAGTTTTGCACCAGGATGAGAGCTGCACAGAGTTCTTGAAATTCACAGTTTAGACACAGCTTGAAATTATGAGTTATCATGATGAAGACTGTGGTGCATACAAATCTGATTTAAAGAAAATAGTCCATATAGTACTTGCATTTTACTTTTCAGAAAAGTAATGTCAACACACAAAGTAGCAAGGCCCATGTTAAAACAATTGCCAGACAAATTCTCGAGTTTACTCAGGAGATGGATTGCACATTTATGGTAATGAATAAAGGCTAAACTGTACTCTGCTGAATGAATGTAACTCATATAGTTTCTGCAGTGTTTTTAAGCCTTGTTCATGCAATTACTCATTGACAGACTTAGAGACTTTCAGCTCGTGTATCTTTTAGTGGGATTGAGCACAGGTTCACTGCAAATACAGATTTTTTTCTGCTTAGAAAGGTGGGGATTTTAAGTTGACTGTCCAAGACAGTAAGCCTCTTAATACTGGAGTTCTGCATTTACTAAGGGCTGCCTAAACCTATGCTAGAACCCCCAACCCTTTCAGATCTCTGCTCCACACTTTTCCTCCCTCTCTCCCCTACCACATACAGATGGGACTTCTCTGTAGACACAAGTGACCTGATGACTGATCCGTACTTTTGGAATCATTTGCCCAACTTGCAAAGTTAAGTCATGTGAACAGACTTGGGCAGTGTCAGAGGAGGTTGACTGAAATCCAGTCAGACCATCCAGCAACAGATGAAAAGTAAACAGAACAGTCCTCTAAATTAAAGCACATGCATCCTAAAAATAACATAAAGACATAATATGAAACATAAATTAAAAAAAGCATTGTGTAGCTCTAATTTATCCATGGCATATTCAACAATTGGACCTCCAGATAATCAGACTGCTCTTTTTTAAAAAAAAAAAATTGCAAGTCATCACAGATCAAAAAGGTTAAACTGATGTATAGTCGTATTTCATAATAAAAAGACTAACTCATGGAATTGAAACTAAAAGCAGACTTCAGAAGCAAAAACTGCAGCTGCAGAAAGCACCTGAAATACTTGCAGTGTTCAAATCAATTGCTTACACACAGTGCAAACAAAACATGATAAAAGGCCTTACAACAAAAAGGCAACAATGTGCTTCTGCATTGAAGTTATGTCACTGGGGCAATCTTCCTCAGTGCATAAGTCCCTCGTTGTGTTAAAAGTCTTTCACTTATTTCTATCTACAATTTTTGACATATGGTTAGGGAGAAGGTCATAACAATGAGCATAATACAAAATAATTTATTTCTGTCTGCTTTACTAAACTTATTGGATAACTGCAATATTGCCTTTAATCTAGCATGCAGTTACAAGTAACTTACTGGTTCTGAAGAACGCTTGCAATTCAGAAACAAAGACTTTATAGGAGGTATCTTCCACAGATCATACCTTCAATTTTAATGACCATTCTGAACTCGAATACTTCTGCCCAGGGCCTGCAGCCTTAACCAGTTTGGGGCAACTGGTTAATTTAGTATGTATGCTCTCTATTCCATTGCAGATGTTAATGAAAATATTGAATTCTGCTGAATATTGAAAATATTGCTTAGGATGACTCTTGCTCCATAGTCATTCATCACTACTCCATCTTTGTACATATTTTTAGAAGTTTTTATTCTCTCCTGATCAGTCTCATTTTGACAAATGAGATACACCATTAATGCCATGATTCCACTAATAACTCAAAGGAAACCCATCCATTTTCCAGCAGAATCTTACAATATTTGGTTGAAGAAGTTTTATTATTGATTTTATTAGTATTGCTGTTCATGGACAATGGTTTGGATCAGTAAGAGGTCAATGGTTGAACATTATGTATAGAGTCACCAGTGTAAGAAAAACGCCACCTATGGATTTAGTAGGCTTATAGGCAGAAAGAAGGGTAAATGAAGCTGCAGGATGTTTTTACAGGTGATCACTGCTGAACGAAGATTTCAGGTACAGGTTATGTTATAATTCTAGCAGTTGCTGAAGCCAGCTATTTTAAGTATTCTTCTGTTGCATTCAGAATTTTTAATTTTGTCACATTGAGTCTACTATTGTAACTTTTTTTGTCACATTCAGAAAGCAAATATGTCAAATAGTTCCATTCTAGTCTTGCTTCTCAATATAAAATAATTTGGAAATTTTAAGCTAAACTTCCACCTTTTTATTAAAGTAAATTAACTGATAAGCAATGAGATTAGGACAAGATACTATCAGAAATACTCGAAAACAGATTCCTGCTTGCATTTATAGCATTGATGTCCATGAATTTAAGAAAAGTGTTTTACCTTTGCAGAGGAGAGGCTGATGATATGTTGATCTTTTTCATTCGTCACAATTTCCATAACACTATGTCGGTGTCCTGAGAGTTTCCCTGTAGGCCTACTGTTAACAGCAGGATGCCACAAATGAAGCAGTTTGTCATCACCTGAAAGAAAAACCAAATATCTATAGTCAGAAAGACTGAATAGTCACTGGTATTACAAATAAGATTTGTAATGGAGAGCTTAGCGTTGATAAGTCTCTGCTTTCACCATGTAGGTATCTCCCACATAAGGATGTGAGTTTTTCATTCTAAAGGCTGGATTCCAGCTTATGCCCAAACTTGTATTAAAACCGCATAACTGATTTGCCTTTCAAAACCTTTTTATTTTGCTGGAGGAATGTCAAGGACACTGGATGTGACTCGGTGCACTAGTCCTGTAGGAGTGGAATACTTTAACAGAAATAGAACCAAGGCTTAGATTTTTTCCTTCAAAGATCTAGTTTACAAAAATGTCAAAACAATATTTGTGTCCACTTAGCCAGAAAATGAAGGGCATGCAGAACAGGAAGGGGAGCAGACATGAAAGTTGAGGGCAGATAGGAAATAATAACTGCTGATGAGTGATTTTGTGTCTTGAAATAAATGAGAATTAGGTCTTTCATATTTATTTGTATGTTCAAACATTAAATTTACCTACAATTTAGGGAAATGCATTATAGACTAATGTTTTGGTACTATTTCCATAATAGTTTCCATAAATATTTCAAAACACAAAGCTGTTAAAAATGTATTAGTAAACTCCTGGGTTTACATACAGATGTAAACACAACTGTACCTAGTGATCTAAAATATTTCATGTTTTTCACATGAAAGGAGGACACAAGCCCAGTTTAAATTTGCCATTACTTAATTTATATTAATTTATATTATTTACATTTTTTAATTCCTGGCAAATATTGCAATTGCATGAATTATATGCAGTTAGATGAACACTCTATTTTGACACCCAATAAGTGAAACAGCCCCATTTTATCTAGACTTTAGTTTGAGTTTTAGTTTTGTCTCAGCTTAAAGTGAAGTGCAGAAAGCCAAAAAAACATAGACTAGGAAGTACAAGCCCCAAAAGAACATTCACGAAACCTCAAGGCTGTGAAGCTCAACTTGTTTTTGTTAAGACAGAGAAGAGTTAAAGGTCAGCTCTTGCAGCCTGCTCTCTGGGGATCTTCCTTAAGCTTGTTCAACCTGCTGTCATTGGTCAGTCCCTCCCTGTCTCTCTACAGAGATCTGTTCCTTTCTGTCTTAATACAGCAACGTGTGATTCATTTAGGAGCATTCCATCTCCCTTTTCCTCCATCAAATATTATTCTCCTCTCAGTTAAATTGATTGCACTGTATGTGTCCTCTCCCTGAAGGAGAGAGGCTCACTGGAGAAATGATCTACTTTTTTAAGAGCTGCAATAGAAAGTCATTTTGGTTTATGCCAGATCACTTCATAAGTGTGACTGAGAATGCAACCACGCTAACAGCTCTACTGGCACAATGGAGGGAGAACTTCTGCATAGGAAAGGGGAGCCATGGACAAGTAGCTGACCAGCAGTAACTTGAACAGGAACCAGTTTCTGTTCAGGGACACTTTCAGGCAAAACTATTCCAGATTAGCTGTCTGTGTAGTAAGCATGGCAGGAAGTACCTTCAAAAGGCTGTAACTGCATAAGAGGTTTGTGAAGACCTTTTGGATGGGGAAACTGCAGAACAGGCTGGGCCCCTGCTCACTTCCCCAGGTGCTGTGTTAGCCTATTGTAAACAGGTCCCATAAGGCAGGAGAACCCTTGTGACCAGGCCTGTACACATTAAACAAGACCATGGGAATAGAACTCAGCTTGCAGACCTTCCATGAGGTCAACAGGAGGATATGAAATATGATAGACAGGAGCCTCCAGTGAGACTGGTGAGATCAGTTATAGTCAGAGGGAACAGACACTGCTTCAAAAACATGCCCTTTAACAGCCCCAAATGGAAACTGTCATGTCTTAAAATGATGGTGAACTATGTAGAAGCTGTTGATAGTATCTGACCAACCCAGCTACCCTCTTGCTGCATTTTTGAGGAGCTGGATCTTTCCTAGACTTCCTATTTGCTTGGTTATTTGTATTCCTGAGGTGATGGCAGATGAATGGAGGGGACAGTAGTGCCCTTGAATCGTGGCACAGAGAGTTTCTTTTAAGAATCGAATCACTAATACATGTCCTTTACTTTAAGATATTAACGGGAAGAACAAGTGTCATTAGGAAAGACATTTTTCCCTACATTAAAAATGCTGTTTGCTTCTCATGTGAAATAGTGGATTAGTTTTTGTTACTTTTACTGATGTTGAGATAATGGGGGATTTGGCTATAGTAGATGTGTTCTCTCCCCTCTTTCTGAACTAATGCCAGATTGGCCCTAACATTCGCTGCCTCACTGCTTCACTGGAACATTTGCTGGAATGTTTATGCTCTCTGTGCTCCAAGTGTGGCTCCAGGATTCAGAACCCTGACACAGAAGGCATGTGTACTAAGCACATTCAAGAAAAGCTTGAAGAAGATGAATTATCTGTCTGCATATCAGACAGCAAATTGTTAAGATTCTGTGAAAACAATTATTTGAATCAGAATGGGCTGTTTGGTGTACTCCATTCCAAGATAAATGATTAGGAAAGCGTGTGTTTAGGGTTTTTTAAAAAGACAGATTCTATGACCACAGTTCTATTCTAGCTAGATGTTGTAGATTCCAATGCATTCTTTGAACATGTGATCCTTTGTCAAATTGTCTCCCTTGCTCACACAGTTTTGCAATTTGTGTGGTATTACAAGTCTGCTGAGACATCTCCGTTTCGGTGGTGTTGAAACTCCCTTGAGAACAACAGCATTTTTGAATGGAGAAAATGATAGGCTTTGCTTGGCTTCCTCTGATAAACTAGAAAAGAAAAATATAACTCCTGGTTTCTTTCTATGCTGCTGCTTACACAGAAGGACCCCTTTTTCTTTTAAAACAACTCATCATTACTTCAAGCCTGCCTTTTAAATAATCTTGGGTTTTAATATCTGCAAAACCTTTTCAGAGCAGTTGGACATCTGGTAAACTAACACAAGTTCATATGTTTGTCATACTGACCAATGTCTCCTTCTTTTTTTCTTTTTTTGTGCTGCCTTGTCTGTCTTCATAAGTTCTTCTTATATTTCAGACTGCATCATGGAAAAGAGTCTGCTTATGCTTGTGAGGACTAGTATTAGTGGAGTCCTAGGATATGATTTCTATAACTAGGATTCCTGGGATTTCTTGAAAATGTCAATACCAATGTATAGTGCCAGTAAAAAAAAAAAAAAATATATATATATATATACACACACACGATGTTACCAGTTACTTCACTTGTGCCAGGAATACACAAAGGATACTGAGCAAGCATAGAGGAATTCCTTTTATCAGTCTTAAGCTGCTACTGCTACATTTAGAAAGCAATAATAGTTCTCCTACTTTATTGCTCACAGGAGAACAATAGCTGGATTTCAAGAAATAATAGGGTTAAAAGTTGATGTACCATACAATTTAAAACTGATCATCTCCAGCTTTTATATGCATACATAATTTGATTTTTACTGTAGCTGTTCCCTGAGGTGATGATTAAGACATAGTTGGAATTGAAATGGATACAGAATAAGAGGAAAATCATATCACTTCACCATTTGACATAATATTAATGCAAAATGCTACACAGAAAAGTTATTCCAAATTACTATGTGCTCCATATTTTAGGCCACTATCAGGCTTTTATCATTTTACTGGTTGAAGAATTCTAGCTTTTAGCATGAAAAGTGAACTCTGTACTAGGCTTGCTTGTATCTTTCTTATTGATTATTCTAAATGCCAAGTATCTGGAAGACAAAATTAGGTTGTGTTGCAGCACTGGCAAACTCATGAACATATTCAAATACAACAGATTATGGAAGAGTAAGGGTGTTAAAACACGAATTTTTTAATAGTCGCTTCCTATACAATAACACATTATGGTATTTTGCATACCATTTGTGCTATAAACACCTGGCTAAACAACAATAGATTGGGGCTTAGTGAAGTGGTTAGCAGATTTATCTACTTTAGAAGCTAGCCTGCAATCAAAGGTTGGATCTTGTTTTTCTTTTAATTGCTGAATGTGATATATAAAAATAGTTTTTACAAATGTTTGCACGACAGCAAAAAATTTATATATTATGATTCCTCAATTATTTAACTACTCTGATCTTTGACTTCTAGCGTATGTTACAGGCAAAATTGCAGGCTTGCTAATCAACAAGACTAGCCTATGTTCATTTGAAACAGTTTCATTCTCTCATTAACTGGATCCTCAATGTGCATTTCTCAGCCAGACAAGAGAGAGGGATGGCTTTTAAGATACAGAGGCAAACATAATGTGCTTTAGTCTGACTGCTGTGCCATTGTGAGCACTGCATCTTATTAATAGAGCACTGAACTCTAAAGCTCAACTTTTGAAGACTTCAGTAGATGGATCTCTCAATCGCTGAAGGATTACTCTTAATTCTGGGTGCAGCTGCTTAGTAGCCCCTGGCTGATCTGAACTTCACAGTGAAATTGAAAGAGATGATCCCACCCTGTCATCGTCTTTAGCCATGCACTCCTGCTTTCTTCTGTGACTCTTAGTAATCCATCTCAACAATAATTTCCTTTTGTGTTCAAAGGGAGCAGCAGGGCTAAGCACTGGGAATGAGAGTGAGAGGCAGAAGGATGCCTTTTAATATCAAGACAAAGGCCAGTGGGTGAACAAGCAAGACAGGATTCCAAATCAAGGGTATGTAAATGTTCTGATCCAGGAATAGACTGGAAGATTGTTAGATGTAAGTACAATTCTTACATTTTTTCAAAATGATCATTACAGAGTTCTTGAACACAATATTATTAAACTTCTGTCATGTTGCACATGCTTTCTGTACTTCCGTGCAGTGAATGTTAAGACAAATTAAAATGTAGTGTTGAGAAAGCTTATCTTCTAAAACATTCTGGTCAAGTAGCTGTTTAGATGGGATAGGAGGTTCTGCATTCCAAGTCTAGCCTCCAGCCACCACAGACAAATGTACAATCCATTATTTTCAAAAATTTCAAGCTTCAGTTTAAACTGAGAAGGATATTTCTTTCTGCGACTGCCACTATTCAGAAGACTTTCAGAACAACAGTGCTCTAATTTTTGCTCTAGTATTTGTTCTCCTGGTATTTTTAAAGATAGCCATGGTATTCCTTGTTAATTGTCACTTTGCTAGGATGTCGAAAATACACTTTTTAGTCTCTATATGGTAGGTTTAGTCTCTTTATGACAGGTTTCCCCCACCTTTTCCATATTCAACCGATCTTTCTCAAACATGGCTCATATCAATCATACAATGGATTCCAGCACAACGTGAGGGTTTACTAGTGTCAAATTCAGAGAACTTAATGCTTTGTTACCTGTATAACAGATATTTCAACTAACACAGGTACCTAGGGCAAGTACTGCTGCATGATTGCCCTATTCCTATACTCTGCCATAGGTGTTTATCACTGGTCACTATCAGTGAGGGGATAGCAGGGTAGGCAAACCTTTGGTCTGGCCTACCACAGCTATTCTTATTTTCTTAGGAAGTTTATCCAGCCTTTTCTATTCTTCTGCTATTTCTATAAGAAGAGTTTTCAATGTATAGCAGAAATTTTTATTAGTTCCTGTGTAATTGACCTTCTGTCCTATTCAGACAATTCACCCTGTTTTTACTACTACAGTAAAATCCTCCAGTTCTACCTGTAGGAAATATTAGCCACATTCAGTTTTACAGGGCTTTTCTACTTTATGTCATCAGTAAATTTCTCCAGATTACTTTTTATGACAAGGTAATCGATATAAATAAGATCTCCCTCAAGGCTGAACTTCAGAATTTCCACTAATAACTTTCCTATAGCCCTATTGCTTTCCCTTTAAATCTTGTGTTTAGAAAATCAATAGAACTGTCTGATATTTATTTTGATACCTGTCACAGTCTTCCCTTTGGTAAACTGCTACAATTCAACTTGAATTGCATTATTTCCCATGTCTAGGTCTTTTTTATTTTCCCAAATTTATTTTACTGTCTTGCATGTTATCAAGGCTGGACAGCAGACCCTCGGCCATTTTTGTTGTCTTGTTAAATATAGACATAAGAATTGCTATGTGATACATTGTTCAAAACAATTTTTAACAAAGTTTTAAGCAAGATTTTCCTACAGAAGCCTTGGAGACTGGCAGCATCGATGTCACTCCAGGGCATCACCCTGTCAGACAGAATATACAAACAAGATGGCTGCCATACTCCAGCCACATTTCTGCAGCATGAAATATGACAACTGCAGTAGAAAGGCTCATAAAATTATTGGACAACAGGGAAGAAATGGATGTAACAGTGCTATTTCTGCAGTCTGCTTTGAAAAAAAGAATGAACAGTAAAGCTTTGGGGAAACATGATCAGAGAGAAGAGCAATGGAAAGTATTAAGATGGGCAAATGTGATTGCTTAAGACAGGAAAGGATGGCCAAAGAGTAATAGGAAGGGTGGGAGCCCTACTGATACTGCAAGGGGTACTGTGCATAACTTGGCCAAGACAGTTGCTCCTGTGACTTGGAAAGGTGCGTTGGAGTAGTTCAACATACTGTTTCTCTTGTTTTATTATATAAATAACATGATACTTGAATCAAACCCACACTGAGCCCTTGATAGATTCCTGTCAGGAACTGTAACTTTTCAGAGTGAGGCTCCCAGCAACTAAAAGTCAGAATTGTTTCCTATCATTTAAGACAGAAGCCATTATTTAAATTCTTAGAATACTAAATCAGCTTTGTTTGATCATATTTAACTGGGAAAAAAATTCACAACAGAAAAATCTCTTGGAAAAAAATCCCAATACTTACCCCCAGTGACAATGACTTTTGCTTTTCCACAGTATGTGAAGGCATTTACCCCTCTAGGGACAGAAAACTCCTTTAGAGGTCTGTAATCATTAATAATACAGTTAATCAAGTAAGAAACATTAGGAAAATACAGTCTATAGTCATTCCACTTTTCTGTGGTATATAGAAGAGGTGTTTGCATAATGTATACAATCTCTTGTTAAAAGCAAATTGATTTATAATAGTGACTTAGATACTAGCATCAATAAAATGGGAACAGGGTACACTTTCCATTAAACTAATACATCTCTGATTTGAACACCTGAATCCTTTATCAATCACACTCCAAACAGAATCCTAAAATGGTAGCTGTTGCCAAAGTAATCCTTCACACACATCTACGTGCTTAAAGCAGTTCATCACTGAGGAAAAGTATCAAGCCAAGTGCCTTTGCCTGTTTCGGATGTGCAGGTCTATTGTGGCCTCTGTTATGCATAAAGTAAGTGCAGTTACTTTTCTGTTGCTTACGTATAATTTATAGGTTAATGAATAGTGTCTCTCGTACCTATTGTGTGTTGTATAATAACATGAAGAGACTGCAAGCTTCTGAAACTCGACTGAAATATTCTGTTGCATTCACTGCAAAAGCACAGGAATTCAAGAAACTAACGCAGACCGAGATTGACTCAGTGTCCCTTCTAAACACATCCTCTGAGCAACTACTGCTTGTCTCTCAGTGTTTCATACCTTGCTACTAATGAGTGAATATTTTCTTCATTTTTGGAGTCAGCAATAGCATGGTTAACACCTCTTTCTCCCAGGAAACACTAACTGTCAGTGTAATTAAGCCATACAGAATGAGTACACATTTTTTTTTTTATTTTTTTTTTTTTTAAATCCAGGCAAGCAGATAGTTCATATATTCTGGGTTGGAGAGTAACCATGAATATTGAAAACTATAACTGATGATGACAGCAAATTTGACAAAAGACTCTGGAAACTTTGGGAATTAATGAAAGAACTTGCTCTTTCTAGACAGGTGTAAATAAAAGACTATTCATTCCCTGTAAGTTAGAGGGAGCAAAGCTTTCTTTCCAGAGCTCTAACAGAGGAGTCTTAATTCTCTTGATGGTACAAAATAGCAAGTAATTGATTTAAAAGTGTGATTGGCAGATTTCCTCAAGATTTCTCATCTTTTTTCCTTTGTTTCTGAATTTTAATACTTCTATGTAACTGTCTATTGGCTCTTTAATGAACGGTTTTGATACTCTTATAACAGCAGTGTGAATAAGAGGTTTCAGCAGTGTGAAGTCCTTCCCAAGTCATGGCCCTGCAACAGAAGCACCCCGTGATCCCATCCACGCCTCCCTTTTTTTGGATACAAGAAAAGATTATAACTGCTCATCAGCCATTATCCACAAAGAAACTTAATAGTCACATAGGAGACAAGATACATTGCATCCCTCTTCAAGCACAGTAACAATTGCTTGCTCCAAAGTTAATTGGGGAAATCTATTTTGCTAGCACCAATAAATCATACATTTCAACCATAATTACTTATGGAATGGGCATTTCAAAGGGATTTGATCCATAGCTATTTCTAGGGCCACTAATTTCATTTTAACACTGTGTAATTTTTCAGTTGTCTAAATATAATTTCATTTAGATGCTGCATGAAGCTGCTAAGAGAAATGTATTTATTGGAACTGGAGACACAATCATTGTCAGTGTTAAATGAAAAAGACCTACCAAGATATTTGCAGTTAATGTTCTGTATAACAAATATTATGTGGTGGTAGCATATAGTCTTTTGACTATACTTTTGCCTCCGCAGTCTTTTTTTTCCTTTCTCCTCAAATTAATTATGTTTTTCCCAAACTCTCAGCAAAATCAAATAAGATTTCTCAGCTTTTCTCCTGACACTGTACGTGACCTTGCACAAGCTATAATTTCTTCATGTTTCACCTTCACATCCACAACAGACATGCTATACTCATAAAACCTAAAGTTATTGGATTGATGTAAGAATTACTGTGTCAATATTTAAGGTTTGTGTTATACAAGAGAGAAAAAAGAGATAATTGTTGCTACTAGTCTTAAAAATCTGTTAATCTCTGGATGTAATTCACAGAGGAATTGTGAAGCTGATCTAACATTCACAGTGCTTTGAGATATTTGAATGAAAAGTTCTGTCTCTAGGTTATTTATAGTTGCTTTTTACATCAAATAGTGTTTGTATTATTTATTTTTTAATTGGGCTATAAGCTGTTCTAAAATCACAGACTAGTAAGGCTTGGAATCAGCTATCACACTGATGGGCCATATGAATGACATGGCACAAATAAGGAGGCCACAACCCCTTTCCTGCTGCATAGTAAATCCATTTCATAGCTCTCAGAGTAAATTGCTTTCTTGGTTTAAGCTTGTGTAACTGAAACTTGTGAAACTGAAATTGTAAATGAAACTTAGTTGAATATACTTTAGTGTGGATATAAATTTTAAATGAATGGATATACAATATACATGTAAGAAACCAATCAATTTTCTAAACTAAGATTTGCCAGCTCAGGAGAAGTTGGAGCAGACAACACTGTCAACGTAAATTATTTTTAAAGCTTGTGAGTAATGAACATATATAGACAGTTGTTTCCTAAATCAAAAGCTAACAAACAAAAGTGTTCAAATATTTCAGTAGTTGTATTTTTGTTTGTATTTACAATGCTTGTAGAAAAGACAACTTCAATACAACAAGACATCATCTCAAAAGGCACTGATCTCATGCAGAGATATAAAGCAAAAGGTCTATTTTTTTCAGAAGATGTCCTATACTTACAAGTTGTCCTCTAGTCGCTTTATGTCATCCAAAACTAATGAATGAATGCTGTCTGAGGAGCAGGATCCAAAACAATTTAGGTCAGAAATATACTTAACTTTCACAACGCAGTTATCATGTAGCTTGCGTTTAACACTAGGGATATAAATTGAGATGTTATTAGGATATATTAGCATCTACTGTAATATGCCCATAGGTGGACAGGGATTTTGTCAGTGAGATTATACATAACCAATGCTAGCATTTAATATCCAGGGCAGATACAGAACCATTCTCCCAGCTCAAAAGCAAGCACAGCTAAAGTTAGGGTTGAATCATGCACTTCTCTAACAGAAGTTATGCCTCCATATAATTTGGCACAACAAATCTGTGCCTAAGTCAAACTGGATAACAGCAATAGTGAATTCTTCTCTGGAATTTTACTCTGCAGCCTCTCTCTTGTAAGATCTACTGAAAATTATGGCATTTCCCTCACACAACAACAAGCAAATCATACTTCCTGCAGTTTGAAAAATTTCCTTTGTGGTGGGGTTAATTTATACATAAAAACTAATCCTCCATTTAGGCCAGAGAAAATGCAAATTAAAAAAAAAAGCCAGACTGATAATATTTTATCATAAGCAACTTACATGTTAAAACTTTTGGAGTTCAAGACCCAAAGTTTTGATTCTTTTTTGCCTTTACTTTGTTTCAATCCAAAGTGATCACTGGTCACAGTAAGCAGGTGAACATAACCCTTATCATCTCCCATTAGGATATTATCCTCAGCCAGGTGATCTGGCATAGTCACCGTGCAGACACAGAGCAGACCATTTTCCATTGGTTTGATGATAAAGCAATTATTCTGTGAAATATGGTAGATAGTTTATTAGACATTGCACACGAGTCCTTGAGTTGACTGACATGCTACTTACATCACCATTCAATTCTTGACTTTATTTTTTTAAGCTCCCCGTGTGATAGCTGTTTCCTTGTATTAGAAATGCATGGAAGATCATCATCAAGTGAAGTTGAATGCAAATTTATAAGGATTTCAGTGAGGCTTTATGTGGTAGGTAGCCTTTTCCATTTCAGTGAGGAAATATTAACTACAAGTTTAAGGGAGGATCTCACCATGCTAAGTGGGATGATATATTTGTTAAGATTGTATATGGTTTCCTGTTCAAAAATAAGATGCTGTCTACAAGAAAATGGGAGACAGACAAATTAAAGAATTATTCAAACCACAAAATGCCGCAGTAACACATAGAGAGAAATTACATCAGAGTCCTAATCATTAACAAAGCCTGGGAGTAGCAAATGTACTTATATGGGCAGGTGTTTGAATTTTCAGGAATTGAGATAGTGGGAATGAATACAGCTGCAAGCCATTGTGGCATTTTGCTAGACTGTGAAGTCCTGGGAATGGGATTTTGGGTCATCTGCATTATACAGTTTATTGGTTCTACTGCCTGACTCCATCTGCTATTTGATTAAAGCATCCTTGCCAACTGAACCTGCCTACGGTTCACATGACATAGGAATTAACTGCTTCATTGCTGTCTGTGTAGCACAGAAACATTAAAGAGACATAACACAAATACGGAACTGTCTATATATTATTCCTGGGGCCTTGAAAGAGAACTGCTGCCATTCAGCCATAGGAGAGTTTCAACTCTTAGAGATGCAATGACTGGAGGAAACGTGGAGAGTAATGACTGGAGAATACATTTTGGAGACTTCCTTCCCAGGCGTCTAATTTGATTGACAGAAAGACTTCCATTGACCTGTCTGCATTTGGGGAGAGGCCTTTTAATATAGAGAACAATTAAAAAAAAAATCCTAAGGCTTGATCTTATCCTAAAACTTTTACTTTTCTTCCTCTAATTTTTTCAGTCAACTCAGAATTGCTGAGAAAAGCCCCAGGAACAAGAGGAAAAGTCTAAGGTATGGATCAGAAATCCTTGCAAGAATCATATTTTGTAATAAGGCATTCAAGAAACTTTAATTGTTTGGACATATACACTGTCAACATCAAGAAGCTTTTGCTCTTGGAAACTCCTGAACAAAATGCAGGATATAAAGAAATATTTTCTTTAAACCAGGAAGTTACCACAAAGGAGTCTACGTTAAATTCTTTGGGAAACCTCTCCCGTGATTCTTAATAGATTCCGAGATATACATATTCATACGCACATACATTAGCTATACATATACACACGTATGCACTAGATACACATAGAAAATAAATTATTTAACGGTTTGTTGGCAACACAGTACAAAGTTTTCCTCTTTCTTCCAAATTTTTAAGACAGTCTAATAATCCCACTTAGTGTGGGAACGGTGTTCCTTCTTTAGTATAAATTCCACTGCTTCACTGAGTTCCTACAAAGACAAAAGTTAATGCCTTCACCTATTAGACAAAAGGAATGTGAATATACATTGAAAACAAACACTAATCTTTTTCAGGCTGCCTATTTATTTAACATTTGCCTGATGCAACATACTACCTGACTCCCTTTTGATTTATAGTCCCAGACGATGACTGTCCTTTCAGTTACAGCCACGACACATTCCAGCTGAGGTAGGAAATCACATCCAGTGATCCAAGCAGAATCCTGGTGGAAATAAAAGGGTAGCTAAAGAAGAGCTTATGAAAATAAGTAAATGATATTAAATAATTTTAATAGGTAGGTCAAGTATTTACAAAGATTTACAGTGCATCTGCCCATATTAAGCCATCTTTCAAGTATACTTGCAACTATATTGGTCTTAATGTAAAATAATTTCTCTTGCAAAGTGTTATGATCAGGGTCTCAAATTCACTACTACACTGGCCAGAATTTGGGGTGGTTTTTTCCTGAAACATTAATAGCTATTTGATTTTTTTCCCCAAAAATGTAGTGGACCTTCTTAAATGAGAGCAGGATTGAAATGGAATGTGCTCCACTTCATTTCCATTTTGGTAAGTTTTCAAAATCTTATTTCAGCAATATTCTTTCACAGTTTATTATATAGGCTTTTATATTTATCTTACTTCTGTGTTGAGTTTACATATTGAAATACAGGGCATTTTCTGTCATGTCTGCAATGGCACAATTATCTGTTACTTTAAAATAATTTAGAGCATCTATAAAATAACACTGACTGAAACATCTTTCTTTTCTAGATTAAAGTGACAAAGAAACATTTGATGCAGACTTAAACAACAACACTTTTTTGGCAGTTCTTGAAGTACGCTATACCTACATATACCTCTAAAAACCAGTTCCAGTGGAAGTACTTAAGCAGCTAAAACAGGGACGTATGTTGCTAAAGATACAGTTTACAATCACAAAGTGAGTTAAGAAGCAAGAAGCATAAGACTAAACCCGCGGTGAACTCAAGGCAGCTGCTGATGCTTCTACTTTTATTTCCATTGTTGTACACAACATTGATGTTGCTGTTAGTGTAAAGGGTCCAAAATCCTGACAGAGTGATGTCAACACTGTTGCAGGAGAAAGCTGGTTTCCTTCCTAATGGCCTGTGGGCAAGTGGTAATACCTTTACAAGGATTTCTTGTGCTGCTTTCTACAATAAACTTATGGAAAATGTTAGCCCTGCAGGGTCCTTATGGTTTGCCTGGTCATTCTTACAGAAGACTTTATTATCTGTGGCTTTTTCGAGTCCTTACAATAATGTCAGATAACAATGACCAACTGGTATGAAAAAGCTGCTTTTACATTTGTAATTAAGCTACTGTTTTGTAGTGCCGGTTTGTGATGATGCAGTCAAAGTAACAGAGCTGCATTTTGCAAAGGTATTGCAGGCTATCATATGTAGTGAGATGGTATAGAGGCAAAAGGAAGTTCAAAAGCAAGAGGTAAGGAGAATCTTTGCACTTGACTACTTACAAAGAGAGTCTAAGATATAGATGTCACAGAATCACAGAATCACAGAATCACAGAATAGTAGGGGTTGGAAGGGACCTCTGTGGGTCATCTAGTCCAACCCTCCTGCCAAAGCAGGGTCACCTACAGCAGGCTGCACAGGACC
>Ga0181612_162277_pt1 | contig 17897 bp, 10 predicted proteins | sample HoacroProtozoa21_FD_119630 | JGI IMG/M metagenome (GOLD analysis project Ga0181612, IMG submission 119630) | Hoatzin crop microbial communities from Cojedes, Venezuel. Combined Assembly of Gp0051906, Gp0051904, Gp0051908 | reverse complement strand
TTCTCGTCTCGTCTCGTCTCGTCTCGTCTCTTCTCGTCTCTTCTCGTCTCTTCTCGTCTCTTCTCGTCTCCTGTTTTGTTTTGTTTACATGATGTAAAGCAATGCAAAGAAGGCTTCGGGCATCTACGTGACACATTCTACAATGCTGACATTCTGATGCACTTGCTTCATTACTGCTTTTGAAAAGGTGTGAATGTACAGATGTAACAAGATTGGTGCTACGAAGTCAGCCAAGCTCCCTAGAGATCAGGCAATTGATCTATGTACTGTCAAACACAAGATTATAGTACATGTTGATAAATGGTTTAGCACTGCTTAGCAAATGTCAGTTGATCAATCAGAGTTAACCAGCTGCAGATTCACTAAATTCAGGCAATGTCCAGGGAATCCATGTTTTAGATGGGCTTCATTAGTGTAGCTGTAACAACTCAGCACTGCAACAGAAGGGAAGCAATGTCACAAATGCGAGTCAGGTTCTTATGAAGATTTCTATATCTGTCATTCTGGAGGCAGAAGGAGCAGGGACTGGTGTATTGGTGATTTGTTCAGGAAACTGTTTCTACAGAAACAAACTTTAGCAAAGGAAGCGTTACCGGAGAAAAAGGTTGAAATCTGAGAAACCCTTCTGCCAGAAGAAGTCCTGAATAGTTCTTGGAAAGATCAGTTGGAAAACACTTCATACTGAGGAAGTTTCTGCCTTTCAACAGGACACTATGAACTCACCTCGCTTAGTGTTCTCCAACGTGACTAAGACTCTCTAGTTTGTCTCATGCCTTGCCCTTCTTTCTTTTATTAGTTACCTTTCTTGCCCAATATTCTCACCATGAGCTTTTGGTGAGAATATTTGGTAACTGAGCACCGTTTCCAGTAACCTATTGTGCAATTAAAATGCCATATGATAAATACAAACAAGCCAAACAAACAAAACCAACCTCAGATTTCTTTTCTGTTTGCTTTTTAAATTGGAATAAGAGTTTGATCTGATTCTTCATCTTTTCATCTTATGTTGTAAAGGCTGACTAGTCGTCCGTCCTGTCTGGCAGGAAGCAATGCTGTAACCCAAGTAGCTATTATGCTGCTTTTCACAAGGAACTGTTCATTTTTTATAGTTTGCAGTCATGGTAGTAGCACTGGTTCCTCTTCTTAAAGCAGTTAAATTCGAGTTATGAGAGTGCAGACAGGGGAGAATATGCTTCAGCTACTCAAATGTTATTTGTGGTGACATGCTGGATTGGAGAATTGGAAGAGTGGAGAGCATTTCAGCCCTTAATTTCCTGTGGAAATATTCAGCTGAGAAAGCACTGAATTTTTGGTTTCTCTTTGCTGTCAAGATGGTAGAAGATAGTAGGTTAATACTAGCGTGAGAAGGTCTAAGAATTGACATTTGATAAAAATCAATATTCTGGGAAACAAAGTAAATAGAGGCAATTTCAGTGAACAGCCATTTTTCAGACACGATTTCCTGCACTCTGAAGGAAAATCAAGACAGGGATTCACTAGGCGATGTGAAATGAAGACTCATCTGCATAAAAGAGTAAAACTAGCTGGAAATTTTCCGTGTATAAGAACTAAAGACATCTCCATTCCTGAGGCAACTTCGAACACAAAGGATCTCCAGTTCTTTTTAAGATGTTCTCTCTCAAACTATTTTCAGATTGGCACCTAATTTTGTGTACATCAACATCAGGGCATCGATTCTGTGTGGCAGTACTAGCATCACCTCGTCATTTGTTTGCGAGCCTGCACCCTGGCAGTGATCAGACCTGCACTGACTTTACCGACCTGGTTTCTGACACGGCTGGGTGGCCCATTTTGCTGTCCAAGAAATGCTGATCCTTAGCAGCTAGGGAAGAACATGCACATTTTCTAACTGGCATTCTCCCACTCAAAGGTAGCTCAAATGAAGACAAATCTGAACAACTGAGATATTCACTTAATACGTATAAAAGTAGATGCCATAAAACACAGCCTAGTTTCCACCAGAAATCTCAGTGGGGAAATTCGAACATTTCTATTTCCACTCACAAGCCTTAACCAGCTGTTTCACTATTAATGAAAATCCTTTTAGTTTTCCAAAACTGAGTGAGAACTCTTTCCAGGAGTGGCCCGTGTTGAGATACCAAGTGCACTCTTGCTTTGGATAGACTAAGAATATTAATCTTTTCATGGCATTTTGTCACCACAGCTTGCTGTTCCCCAAAGAAATGAGGCAATTGGTGCCTCGTGCAAAAAAAAAATTAGTAACCTTCAAATAACTTCTGTAAGCTTCTGTTATTCAGGTCTCAGAAAGATTTGATTTAGATTTTTTCAATGGGAATAAATAATTAGTGCTTCACTTTATCTACACGAGTTGAGTCTGTTCAAATCGAGTTAAATGATCGGTGCGGCAGAGTTTTGGATTGAGGTGCAGTTTCCCTGGTAACAATCGAGAGTGAAATCAGAACCTTTTGAACAGCCAGTGGAATGTGGTTCTACTTGGATGACAATAGGTCAAAGCATTTTAATGGGTAAAAACGTAATCCAGTACAATAGGATTTATTGCCACTATGTCATCAGATTGACACTATTCCTGCAAATTCTTCAGCTTGTGACAGACTTCAACTGAAATCTGTTTAGTGGAAAAACTTGTAAAATGCCATTAATCATTTTGTTTTCCAAATCAACCAAAGAGTCTGTGTGTCTCAGGGGGTTAGAAAGAATATCTTCCAAGTGAGTGAAATTCAACCTCTCTGCTCAAAGCCCTAATGAGTGGCTGTTCTGGACACAATAAATGGTTCTAAGAACTAAAGGCTCATTTCTGCAGGGTGCTGAGTACTCTGGTCCAAGTCTATTGCACTTGATTAATTTTACACTAACAAAATAGTTTCCAATGATTTCTAGGATGGTTATTCATGCTCTTAAACCTGATTGTATTTGCTGACAGACAAGACCTTGCAGGATTAAGTCCTAAACCAACACTGGAAGAAAAGATTCCCTGTTCAGCATGACAAGGGCACGGGGCAATATTTCATCCCTTCTGCTGACACTTTTCCAACTTCTGCAATAACGATCCATTTATTCTGAAAGATCCCAGCGTGCTGTCTAAACTAATAAAATGCAGCCGCAGCTATGGGCAGCAATGCATAAGATCAGGACAGGAGAATACGTTTCCTGCAGCTTTAAGGAAATGGCAGGTTACGATGCCAAAGTCTGCCCCTCTACCCTGAAGCCAAAAGCATAGAATGCTTGGCTTGGCGTCCTTTGAGATGTCAGGAGGGGATCTCTGTCACACATAGACATCTAGAGCCATCTATTTTGGTGACAAGATAGCAGAAATGGCCCTTAACATTCATTGTAGACGGGTTCACCATCGAACCTTCTACCAAATTTCCTTTCAAATAGATAGATTTGAAATAGATAGATTTCTCATTCATTTTCCTTTAATATGAAAAGCATATTCTCCTCAATCGTGTGTCTGGTACCATGCATATCCTTTCATTGTTGATATGAGGCTTTTACCACAATAAAACTTCAAGCTCAGAAGTATTCCTCTCTTTGGAATTATTATGTAGTTATGAAGAACAATCGAGCCAGACAATGACAAAACCTGTTTCTTGTCTTCCTCAATGGGAAATGGGCTTTGAGTTTTGTGAGGATGTTCATAAACAGCCAAGGGTGTGTGAGGTGAAGAATGACCTCAAAGCTGAGTTTTACACAGGAGAACAAAGAGATCTCAAGTGCTGATTTGAAAAACACTCAAAGACCAAATCAATGGCATAATATCATAATAATCAACACGCGTCACAATGTTGCTGGAACCCACTCGCCGCTTCTGCCTTTAAACACAAGTAAACACAAGCTCCTCTCCTAATTGCTGTGCAGCTGTCAAGCTTCGTAAGTGAGGTTTGTGCTGGCAGTAGCTGGGACATAACTTCATCTATCTAGCATTCATACGGACTGGAGTTTCATCCTTGCTTCTTTCCGCGGGATGTTTTGTGACATTATTGTTTTCAGATTGCTTTCCCTTTGTTACAGTACCTCTGGCGTCCTTCCAGAACCTTTCAGATTACTTTTTAGCCTCCTTAATCTGTATTTTCTCTCCTGAGCCTAATCAGCGTTACAGTTGCTCCCAGACTAAGACACCCAAGTGGTGCAGCTTGATTTTTCTGTGGGAAACACCGCTCTGTGTTTTTCACAGACTTCATTCCCTGCAGACCTTTTTGGTATGAAGTGAATACAGCTTAGCACTATACAAAATGTTCCTGAGGAAGAATGCCACCAATCCAAGCTCATGTGATTCGGAGCTTGTCAGGCCTTGATAGCGATTTGAGGTTTAATTAATCACCTACGGATTTGTGTGACTTTTGAATGACTCTGGCTTTGTGGCAGGAGAAAGTGATGATTTTACTCAGTTTTACTCAGTGAAAACATGAATAAAAACGACCCAGGGAGAATACAGGATAAAACATCTCCCACTTAGCCTGGGTATATCAATCTTGAATTTAATTTTATTGACTAATTTATCTATCTCCCAACTAATTGGTAGTGGATTGGGGGACAGTGAAAGTAAATTTCAAACCAGAGACTGAAATTCTGGTTAGGCATGCTGCTGCCTCTGGTGACAGCACCCCTGTAAAGTTAATGTGTAATGAACAGGAGAGACATTTGTTTCACAGGTCCATAGCACCGATGAGGAAAAACTGAAAAGTTGTTTCCCAAAACAATCTTTCGGAATTGCTTTGGCAATAAAATCAACTCTACTGTAGTTTAAATACCTTTTTTTTCGTGAGTGTTGACATTTGTAATATAACGGATTTTTATTTGATGTATTTTTGTTAACATCGTATTGATAAGATCTGCTCGCTTGTTCACAGTGTTTGACTTTGAGAAGTAAACCGGGAAAAACACATAGCTGGCTGAACAGGTTCATGACAAACATCTTGAAATGAGCTGAACCTCCCATAAGTAGCTCATTAAGTCAGCAGTACTGCCCAGTGAAAACCTTCCACGCAAAGGGCAGCCATAGAGGCACAGACCCTGGGCACTGAGGAAGGCATAGTCAGCCTCTATGCAAATCACTGAAAGACAAAAATCCTATTTAAAAAAACCCTAACTTCACCTTTTTTCTTATTTTATTTTTTTAAATAAGCATTGTCACTTTTGGAAACAATTTGACATTTTAAACAGAAAATAATGTATTAACTTTCCCTGAGACAGCTGAGGGATTTGCTGATTGAATAAAGTCATTATGATGGGACTGAGAAACCAGTTTGTTGCATTCTTCCAGTGGTTTGTTGTAAAGCCTTCAACAATTATTTTACCTCTCTGGCTTCAGTCTCAGGAAGATTTGAAGCAGGCTTATGTTTATTCTTATTATGTGCTTATAGTTAAGTGTATGCATGAATATTTTTCTTAGATTTAAACCCAATGCCTTAGTTCCTAGGTTGTCCTTATCCCACATGCCTGGCCTGGGATTCCTCTCAAGCCCTTCAGGAGCTGGAGAAACCAGTTGCCTAGGATTATGGGTCCATTCCTTGGGGACCCCATGGAAGAAGTCATTGGGATTTACTCACAAACCAGTTCAGCAAGTGCAGGTTTGACATACAGTGATTGAAACACGGCTACAGAAACAAAGAAGAAAATACTTAGGAAATTACATTAAAAATAGTAGCAACAGTCAACACAAATCAAATAAAGAATAAAACAAAGTTGAGATTTAAGGTTTTCACCGTCTTGAAAAGTATCTTTTTAAACTGTGCCAGGCGGATTGGGAAACCCATTTTCAGGGCCTGTTGCAATGCATGCCACATGCATGGTGTGTAAGGCAAGAGCACAGCAAGAAAAAAGCTGTTTTCACTCAGCAACCTTTGGGAACTAAGAATATGCCCAAAAGACAACTCTAAGAAGCAGGACAGTGAGAAGACATTAAAAAGAGGAGGATTAGATCTGAGAAACACTGATACAGAGGTGATTAACCCAAAAGAATGGGATATTGATAGGGGTAATGACTCATCAGGGTGTCACAGTTAGTATTGGTGCAAATATTGTAAAGGATCTTAAGAATTAGGCACTAAATGTGTCTGCTACACATGGTTTTGGATGGAGTGGAGAGGAGAAACTTTGTATATGGATTCATAAATGATGAATAAAGTTTGCCCTATTAAATATTTGATATGGACCACTTTTAAAGAGTGGGCACTGGCAGAAGTGAAACTTGGTTCTGCTTCAGGATGAAAGTTCCCATCTTTAGAGGAATGAGTGACTTATCTAATGATCTTTTAAAGGTGGGGCAGAAGAGACAGGGTTTAAGAGGAGATTCTGCTTTTCTTCATATTTCTTAAAATACTAATCACTGCATCCAGAAACTTGCTCAGGTGGTCAGCAATAAGCTGTGGGATAGCTTCGAGAGACCAAAAAGGACGTTATGCCACCCACACACTGAGGTAAAAAGAAAATTCTTAAATGTACTGTCCAAACACACACACACACTTAATTTTCCAGTTCCACAGTATTTTAATTATCTGACTTGCAAAACACCAACATACTGTATACTTTGACCACTGAACTTGGGAAGAGAATGACAGCTGAAAACGAGAGTGTCCAACATCATGCTGAGTGTAAGTTTTGTAAAAACAAGGACTGAGTTTCAGAGTAACCTGCCTTTCCAGCTCACATGCGGCCATGCTGAGAGTGAGGCTCATTGGGACGTGTGCGCAGAGGTTTAGCCATCTGCTCCACAAGGTGTTGAAAGTCATCTCTGAAAGAAGCATCCTATTCCCAAATTTCCTATAGACCCCAGTGGAGTTAAGTAGCAATATGGAAAGTCAGCATTCTGCCAAAGTCTGTGAACCAAAGAAAATGAAGATTTAAAAAAGCCCTTGTTCCTTAGAAAGTATTGCTATAATGCCAGCAAGCCAAGCCAATTCCGAAGAGCAACGATGGATACTGCCTGTGGTGATACTAAGAAACCCAACAGCTAGATCTGATCCAAAACAAGAAATCAGAGACAACCCCTTTGCTGACTTCAGTAGGGTTTGGATCAGGCCTGTGATCTCTCAAACCACTTAATATATTTCACAGGCTTTTAAAAAGTGGTGACATATATAGCCTGACGAATGTGGAAGCGTGTGTTGGTTTGGATGAAGAACCTGAAACTCGGGATGCCATGTAGGATTACGGGCCTTGGCTGACCAGCTCTAGTCATAAAACCTGCATGATATCCTCTACCAGACTCGAGAGAAAATCATATGTAGGCATGTCAGAGGTGGACTTCTGCTGTATCAATATTCACAAATGAAAGGAGAGTCAAACAAAGCTTCTCAGAAAAGCAAATGGTCATTCCTGACCCTAGTAATGACTGATAAATTGACTGCTTGAAGCATAGTATTTGATTGCCTGGTTTATCTGACTGCATGTGTTAATGCCAGTCACAGCATTTTCTGATGCTTTTCCTAAAAAACAAAAAAGCACCAGTACATTGTTTGAGTTGATCCTTAGCTAATACATATCTCAACCTTTTTGATTTGGGAATCAGTCTGGCAAGCCTGAGACAGCAGGTTTTTTTGTGGTATTTCCTAAAAACTTAGGTCATAGTGGATGTGATTCATTTGATTTACATGCTTTATTTTGATTTTTTTTCCTTCTCCCTTTGATTTCTTAAAGAACTGCTGTAAAATTACAGTTTCACTGTTAGACCCTACTTTAGTTTTGAAAATATAAAGGCTTTGGTGATTTAATCGGCATTTGAGAGATTTTATTAGGTGGGATGAGACAGCTTCTGGGTGTTATAGTGGAATTCCTGCCGAGTTCAGTAGCCTAAAGTTGAGATCAGTAGAAACTTGCAGGTGTTCCTGTCTGCACCGGATAGCCCTTAGAAGTTAATAACTGGCGTCAAGCTACATCTTAAGGAACTTTCTACTAGGCTTGGGGAAAAAGAAAATAAAAATCAGAGATCTTCAGGCTTCCTACTCACATCTTACTTGGGATTCTGTTTTATTCTGTTCTATTTCTTACATGAAATACAACAGTGAGGCATCTGATCCAAACTGCACTGACACCAACAGAAGGGTTTCCATTGTCACAGCTGCAGCCTTTTGATTTGGCAGGATTAAAACTTGCACAGGCAATGTAAGGAGTTCTCTGATCTTCACGTAACCCTTTGGTTTAAGCCATGTAACCTTTTCTTCTCTGCGTTATTTTTGCTATGTGTGCACCCACAGAGAGCTGCAGGACCGGGGAGCACCGAAGTACGCAGGACTGCAGGAGCTGACTGTAGTGCCACAAGAAGTACAGCCCTGTATCTCCTTACCGTTCTTATGTCACAGTGGCCTTCCCTGGAAATCTGGTTTACAATGTACTCCAGAAAACAGGAAAAAAAGGAGTACGGTTTCTGCCTCAGGAAGCAGAACTGCACAATGTGTCGTGAGTGAAACAGCCCCTGAGACTGGAGGAACCCTTTTAGAATGTCAGCTCTTGCCCGCCCCCAAAATCCTACATTATTAATAACCTGTTGTGTTTTGAGAAGAGGTATAACAGCACAATTGCGGCAAAGAACAGAGCTGAGGGTGTTGGCCCTGTTAAATGAAAGTGGTCAGCGTTATCTAATCTGATTCTATCACTGTTCATGACCTGCCACTTACCTATTGTTGAATACAGTATTATATTACATCATGTCTATTAAGAGCTGCAACAAACTGTTCTACTGTTCCCTGCCAACAAGATCTGGTGGAAAAGTTCCTCGAAGAATTTTTCTCTGCCTCTGTAGGCAGAATGTAATCCATAGGTTCAGTGTGTGGAGAAATCCCATGGCACACATCTGAAGAACTATTGAGATTAACCTTCCCTGTGCATCGGCGCAGACATCAGTGTGTCGGGGAGGAGGAAATGGGAATTAGTGCTAACACTTGTATTTGATTGCCTCACAGCTAACTTACATTAAAGCCCAGGGGATTCTGCCTGCTGAAGTAAGGAGTAGGTTGGCTACTGATCTCCAAAGGAAGAAGGCTGGATATAAAATAGGTCTTTTCAGCTGTTCCATGTCTGCGTGTCTGGTAGATTTTCAAGGCTAGGCTATACACCAGCTACATCATTTTTAAGAACTGAGGCTACAGGCGCTTGACCAGAAATAGAGGCTCTTTGGTCCTGTCAGTACCAAATGCAAATGGCTCAGAGCTGATGGGGAGAGAACCAGAAGGAGGAATTTTCAGGCAGGAGGAGATGACAGTGGCCTGGTGTGGATCCAGCTGCTCCACAGCAGGTGTGGGCTGCACTAGACACACAGCAGGGCCGCCTGTGAGGGTTGGCTCCGGCGCTTCCATTTGCTTTGTCTCCCTGCCGTGGCCAAGGAATTGCCTCATCAGGGCAGCCCTGGCCTGTCCCAGCTCAGCCCCGGCCCCACTGCCGGTGCCGCGGGGCCGCTCACCAGCTGCACCCAGCCTGAGGGCCACGCGTGCCCACCCACGCCTGCACCCGGCAGGCTGAGGTGGGTGTCCTGCTGCCAAGCCCAGGAGCGGCTGAGAGCTGAGGGTTAAAAAGAGGAAAAGAGTCCAGAGAGTCAAGTTTTAGGTTTCACCCCTGCCAAATTGTCTGAGACAAAGAATGGCAGCGAGGCCCGAAATCAAGAGTTTCAAGTTGCCAGCACTTTCCATTTCTCCTGGTATTTCAGTGTTTCCACTGCTTGTTCCTGGCTGAAACCAAGCAGTGCATACAGTGCAAATAAATTAAAATAGACATTTGCAGCTTTCTACAGGTTTTGGGAATTGCTCTGAGCAGAGGGCTGGTTCACTTTTAACGTGTCCTGTGGCTCTGACCCTGGTACCCAGCCTTCATCAAGGAGTGACTTTCAGAGTCTGTCTTCTCAAACTTCAGGGGCCAAACTTCTTTCCTTTTGCTTTTTTTTTTTTGATTTTAAGGAGATCTGGTTTCAGTTAGATGAATTAAATGTCAATATATCTGTTACTGTGAGTTGTTCCAGTGTAGATTACAGCACTATTGCATGACTCTAAAATCTGCTGCTCTGTGCTATTTATGTCTGTCTTTAAAAATGTTTAGTAAACAAACACTTTTATATTGATACTTTAGGTCTTGTCTCTGTATGGAGGTACTGAATATGGAGCCTAAGAAATATCCTTTTTCTTTACCTCTGAGCTTAGCCTATTCAAATGTTTCTTTTATTTCTGTATTTGTGATCTTCTCTCCTGCTGTTGAAAGACCTATAGACACCAGGTGATGGAGAGGAAAGGTGTTAGCTTATATGACGACGCTTGCAGAGCTGTGTGTTACGACTGGACAGAGTCCACTCGCCGGTTGGTGAACTATAGCCCTACCAGCCCTTGCTGCACTCAAGCATCTAAACTGAAGTGATCGGAACAATGAAACTTTTATTTTAAAGGGAAAGTTGAGCCATTTAAATGCTTTGCTCTGGTGGCTTCAAAGACATTGCTATGGGTGTAAGAAAGTTCTGTGATGGAAGCTCCCAGCTGGGGTGTGCTCTACTCCTGTAAAGTCAGCACAAACGCACGTACTGATCTGAAAGTGCTCCGGGTCACACTCTGTGGTGGGAACCCCTCTCCTACATCCTTTCTCCCTAGAGGTCTGTCTCTGCATTCAGTTTAGGGAATTTCGCATTCCCCTTCCCCTTGCAGAGATGCCTTTTAGTCATTTGTGCGGATCTGAGCTGTGATGAGGAACATTAAATATAAAACCCCCATCTGTAACATGAAGTTGTGCTTATCAGGCTCTCAGTCCTGACCTGTAGAGACCAAGAATGTCAGATGCTTTCTGAAACTGTGAACGTCACTGCGCTTTTTTATTCTGCCAGAAGAGATGAGTAAAAGCTTTCGCACCGTAACGATAGCTCTATCTTGTGGGTGAAGGGTAATCAGCGTTAGAAGCCAAGCAGGCAGCAGATTTACAAGCAGTTTCCTGTGTCCTGAAGCGTACCTGTCGGGCACTGCTAGCAAACACCTCCGCGGGGCAGGTGTGTGGTACGCGTGATATGAGATATGCAAACAGTGAATAACGATGCGTGCCAACCCTGCTCTGGGGATTATATATCAGAAGCAGAGAGGCTGGCTGTAACTATTGGGAGAAGTTAGGTCCCTCTGCAAAGAGGAGTGAAAGGAAGGAAGGAAAGAAAGAAGGAAGGAAGGGTCTCAAGGCTGTCCTATAATGGATTTATTTACATTTTGTGTGTGGTGGGGTTTTTTTAAAGGAACAAGTATTTGAGTCTGTTCCAAAGCAGCTCAAAAGGTTTCTACTTGTCAGATTTCTGGTCTCTGAGCTGAAAGTCTTCCAGGGTTACACAACAATGAGTAAAACTGGAAACCTTTCAGACCATTTCCAAAATGAAGCAGGAAGCTGAGGTAGGTGATCGCTAAACCAACACTAGAGAGAGAGATCCACTTCCATGTGTGTGGGGTTAGAGTGAGAGTACCCAATTTCATGTGGAGGTTTTGAGATGTTTTCTTTTTGATTTAATCTCAGAACAGAATTATTCTGGAACCAAGATCTTCACATTGTTTTGCTTAATGTTTTACAAACAGGCTGTTGACTGAAGTTGTCACTGAACAAAAATTCACCCCCACTTGTTTACATAATGGGAAAATACAGTCATAAAATGGGTGTAGCAACAACTTGTTAGGTATTAGGTTAAGGTGCAATATAGGGATTGTCCTCATAAAACACTGAGCCTTAAACTCAAAATATTGAGATTAAACTGACAGTTACCTTTAGTGCAAGTCTTTAAGAGGCTAAACTGGATGCTTAAGGCTTTTAAGTTACTGTTGTTCTGAGCGAGCTGATGAGAATCAAGAGTTCAGGTTCTTCTGGTACAGATGCTCTATTCAAGAGGAACTCAATGAAGATGATAAATGTGATAAAAAGGCTTGCTTCTGCTAGTGTTTGCTTTGTGGGAGCTCTTCACTAGGTATAAGTAGGTGTTGGGTTTGTTCCTATGTCTGCCACTGCACTGGTTTATGACCTTTGAAATACAGGAATTTACTTACCTTTCTCCCATGTCTAATTGGAGTGAAATTTTCAGAGATACCAGTTTGGGGGGTGAATATGCAGACCCCATAAACACAGGTCTCTGGAGCCATTCTGTATCCATCTCCCTGAGCATGTTTCAGTAACCAACGCAGTAAGATCCCAGCCTTGGCTTAGATAATTAAGAATATATGCTGATTTTCTGAACTCTGCTTCTGATACATCTATGGTTTAGAAGAACTTCTGAATGCTCTCTGCCATCTACCCTAATGAAATCTTTCAGATTTCTCTATTTCTGACTTCCTGCTATGCTGCCTAGATTCACTGCTCCATTTTTGTATGTGATAAGTTTTTATTTGGAGGGGAAATACATTAATAAGAATGGCTAGCAAAAGTATTGCAAATTTCAGCACAGTTCCTCCTCTGAACAACAGAACAGTATACAAGAGGAGGCTCGTGATGTGTACCAACATGCCCCGAAATAAAGGAAAAAAAAAACCCCATAGAAAGTAAAAGCAAGACAACAAAGGGCGAGGGTTTGTGTGTTAGCGTTAGAGGAAGGTGAAAACGCTTCCTGGCAACATCTGAGAATCATTTGCAGCAACCGATCCATGAGCTTCAGTGAGTAGAGAATGTTTTTAAATCCTCCCCCACCCCCTTTGTTAATCTTTACCAGGTAGTAGGACCTTTAATGTAATTCGTATGGCTTTCTTAGGGATATGTAAAATATTTCCATTTTGAAAAATACAATTTTTGAAACGGCTTTAAGATTGAAGTTCCTAAGTCTGGTTGTAAGTCTGTGGTCTTCTCCCCTTTCAAATTTGGTAATAATAATAGTCCTCAGACTGTTCTGCAGAATGCAGCGTGTCTCAGTAGAGTGAGCGCTGAACATCTGGCTTCACAGCCTCACTGCCTCGCATTTGGAAGAGGAAAATCACGTGGCTGTTTCAGTGTCCCCATGAATGAAGTACAGATCATAATACAGACTTGCATAATTCAGAAACATTGAAGGATGTTGTGTTACACTTAAAATGTTCTGAGCAACATCAGACAATGTAAAAGAGTTATTAATTATGATGCATGATTATTATTGCACTCGAGGGACTTTAAGAGGTAGCCTGGAAAAGTTCAGATTTGGCTTACCTTTAAACACACCCAAAATACTGGGCAACATTTTTGGATGTTTTTGAGTGGCTGAGGAGGCTGTTTCCTAAGACTTTTCGAACACATTTGGGATTTTAGGTCAGCTGGGGCACGTCTCCACTGTGCAATGCCAAATAGCTCTGAGCAATCCAATTTTCAACATAGCGGAGAAAGATTAGCTGAGGTCCTGAGAGCAATATATGCCTGTTGATGTTGCTCTGCACTGATTCAGTTTTACTCCATCCTGCTTCAGGGCTAGGTTATTTGATTCTGGTTTAGGAAGCTCTGCATCACGTTCCCTTTCTTATTACAGGCGTACTTTTGAATGTTTTGCAAAATCCAACCTAGCATCTTACTACATGACTTCATTTCTACCACTCAAAAACACATCACAGGCATCCATGAGCATATATAAGTTACTACAACCTGTACTTAGGAGAGACCCTGTGTAGAGTCAGAGTTCCTAATGCAAGATGCCTCACAATCAAAGTTGTCTTCAGTGCATGACAGGCTACAGTAAAATCAGCGTGGACTTTGCCACGTAGCTGCACGTGTGACGGTCCATGATTCTTACCAGCACCAACAAAATCCAAAGATGGTGCCAGCAAAACACCATTTCTGACATATAATGCTTTGCTGGTGGCAACAGCAGAGAGTGGAATCAGTTCAGTAGTCTGATTCATGAACTGTTTCAGAGTCCCAGGATGTTTGTGAGTATTTTCAAGGAACTCTCATTTGAATCAGTCAATAAGAAAACCAGTATGGTACTAAGTATGTTTTTTATTTAAGATTATATTGGCTTCTGATTACAGTTTGCTTCATTTTCACACCTCGCATTATGAGATTCTTAAAAAAATAACTCAACAGTTTCCAGTTTTTGTTTGTTGTTAAATATGACTTATAAAATGTTAGGTCAAGAGTCTTCAATAGACTAGGCTACACTGTTTGTTAAAGCTATGAGTAAAGCTAGTCATATGAATGTTTCCAAAGACTGTATTCCAAGAAGTATTTTTGGAAACATTAATGTTGTGTTTTTTAATGAAGGCCACATTCTGAGGCTACGACACCATATGTCACATTCATTTCTGTACTAAAAAAAAAAAAAAAGAAGAGAAAAAAGAAATGGAAACTATGTTTGGCTTTTAAGTGTTTTTGGAATAGTGTCTATGCATGCTTGTCATTGTTCCTTGGATGGGAGAAGAGTTCTCGGTCTGTTAATCTAGTCCATCCAATATATATTGCACTCTATGGGCCTGACTCTGCTTTGCCTTTAAGTGTGTGCAGTCTTTTATACTCAGGCAAAGTGAATGAAGAGCTGAGGAAAAAGACTACCACTAGGAAACTTTTTTTTTTAAATTCGTTTTCCGTGAATGCGTTGGCTTCATTGTAAACCTACATCTGAACTTTTGTCAGCTGCAACCAGCTTCAAAATGGGGGAAGGACTTGTCATTTTTCCATTGAAAACTTACAATTTTTTGAAGAATAATGACAGTTTTACCTCAAAAATATTCACTTTTTTTTTCCTCAGAAATATCAGAAACATGACATTTGGCAAAAGTTTTGAATTGTTCTAGCTGTGTACCCCATCACTTCTGACCTGTCAGTGCTTTGTGCGTTAGCAGTTGGGATATGGTAGAATGAGCTGGAGACCTGCAGGAAGAGGCAGTGGCCTTCTTCAGCGCCGCCTCCTACAAGTAATTCATCAGCATCCTGTAACTGATTACTTCAGCTAAGTCTTTCCTTTTTTATTGGATTCCAGTTGATGAGGTCTCGGTTTCTATTGTAAGTTCTTGTTATTAGTCACTAGACGTATAGCCTAGCACTTCATACTGCTGAAGTTCATATGGTTGCAATCAGGAAAGACATCCATTTTTTCTCTGATCTGACAGAGGAATCTCCTCATTCACATCACTTCCGAAATTTGTGTCATCCACAGATTTTATTAACATACTGCATGTTTGTTTCAAACTCATTAATAAAAATTTAAATACTTTTTGGCAGCCAGATTTTTTTTGTTTGTTTGTTTATTTGAAGGAATGATTTGTGAGGGTTTCCAGGACCTCAGAGAGGTTTCATTTTCATTTGAAATGTAAATACTTTTCTACAAATTGAACATACATGTCTCTGTAGCACCAGCCCAGTGAGGTTCAATTCCATGACCAGGTTTTTCTGGGCAATACTGAAACAGAAATAATGATGAATGATTGTGTGTTTGATACATTTTCTGGTTAAAACACATTAGCACCGAACGTGCCTGCCCATGGTACTGAAGTCTTATGTCTAAATGAGGGTGTTTTCCTAGGCGTTTCTGGTAATGGAGGCAAACAAACAAATGCACAACAAACAGATAATTAACTGCCTCAAATCTCTGACTAACTTTAAGAGAGTTCATGCCATTCCTGTGACTGCTCATGAGAGACCAATCCTGATTTGAATGTTACTTCACCAGAACATTAGAAGAGATACTCACAGTGGGGTCACCCCGAAGGTTTTTCATTTCTGTTTTCATCTACATACCAAATTTTAGGATTGATACGGACGTTTCTAACTGGTTGAATTTCGAGCTGCCTCATATTTCCAGGCCTAAGTTTTTGAGCTATGTTGTGTAATGAGTGTCAGAGTCTGTACTCTTCAGAAAATTGCTCATGATGGCCACAGAGTGAGTGTATTTACATTGGTGTTACAGACTTCTGGCATAGGATGTTAAAACAAAAATAAACTTTTTCTTTTATTTCATAGATTTCCAATGAACAAAGAAAACAGATAGCCCCTGGGACCACAAGTGTGTTCTGTAAACTGATACCACGAGGCAGACATGAAAAAGATGACTGAACAGAGTGGTTGCTATAGGCCTGTAAACATACAGGGAAATAAGATCAGTTACCAAGGCACTTGTCAAGAAAGCCCTGAAATGGGGATGAAAAGATTGCAGAAGCGATTTCTCCACAAGGATGGCAGCTGCAACGTGTACTTCAAACACATCTTTGGGGAATGGGAGAGCTACGTAGTGGACATATTTACCACACTGGTGGACATCAAGTGGCGCCATATGTTTGTGATATTCTCATTGTCCTATGTTCTTTCATGGTTGTTCTTTGGACTAATCTTCTGGCTGATAGCAGTCCAACACGGAGATTTATTCAATGATGAGGAAATAACTCCCTGTGTTGCAAATGTCCATAGCTTCACAGGAGCATTCCTCTTCTCCCTTGAAACCCAAACAACCATCGGTTATGGTTACCGGTGTGTCACGGAAGAGTGTTCTGTTGCAATCCTCATGGTTATCCTACAGTCAGTATTAAGCTGCATTATTGACACCTTCATAATCGGAGCAGCCTTGGCTAAAATGGCCACAGCTCGAAAAAGAGCTCAAACCATTCGTTTCAGCTACTACGCTGTAGTTGGCTTAAGGGATGATAAATTTTGCCTCATGTGGCGCATTGGGGATTTCCGGCCAAACCACATGGTTGAGGGCTCTGTGCGAGCTCAGCTTCTGCGCTACAAGGAAGACAAGGAAGGGAGAATGGCGATGGAATACAAGGACTTGAAGCTGCTAAATGACCAGATCATACTTGTTACGCCAGTGACAGTCGTACACGAAATTGATAGTGAAAGCCCCTTGTATGGTCTAGACCGGAAGGCTCTGGCCAAGGACAACTTTGAAATCTTGGTCACATTTGTCTACACAGGTGATTCAACAGGAACTTCACATCAGTCAAGAAGCTCATATGTCCCCAGAGAGATTCTTTGGGGCCATAGGTTTAATGATGTCTTACATGTAAAGAAAAAATACTATAAAGTGGATTGCTTACAGTTTGAGGAAACCACAGAAGTTTATGCTCCTCACTGCAGTGCCATGCAACTGGATCAGAAGGAGCAAGAATGGAGCCGAACTGAGAAGACACTGGAAAAAGAAGCAGAGTCATCAGCACCAGAGGTCAAGTCATTTAGTACTAACCAAAAGTCATTTAGTGCAGTTGCCCTCATCACCAGCTGTGAAGAACCAGAAGACCCGGTGACAGCTGTCAATCAGCCTTCTGGAGAAGTTTCTTATCAGAAGGCAACTGTGACCTTAAGTAGGCTATCAATAGAGTCCCAAATCTAGCTTTGTACTGCAATTAAAATAACTTCCAACAAATTCTCCCAGCATAGCTTTTAGAACACAAACAATGAACTCATATGCACAAGCATTTATATTATAAACCTTGCTGACAGCATGCCTACATTGTAGTACATTGCTGAGCTGCTAGAAGGAGCTTCGTACTGGTTAGAGCGGGTATCAGTAACAGATTAGTGGTGGCACAAGCCAACAGCTTACATGTGGGTTGACTAGACAGCTACTGTACTTGAGCAAACTTACTGTAAACTTTATTACCCTGCAGGGACGAGTGTTGGCCATACCCAGAGACAGATAATGATCTCGGCAGGGAACAAAACCAATGTAGTGTGCCCTCTAGGTTGGATTTTTCAAAGCTGCCTAATTTATTTGGAAGGCTAGTTCCCAGCCTCTCAAGGAGGCTCTGAAACTCCCCCAGCATCACAATGAGAGCCTGTGCTTTGGTGACAGTTGCACCTCTCTAGCAGTCCTAATGAAGCCCCCATCCCGGGGTTACACTGGTGCATCTATGGGGCTGTTCCTTCTAGGAGAACTGGCAATAACAACTGAACCCGGTATTACTGGGTAGCTTTGGAAACCTGCTTACACCCTGCCTAGTCCTGTGGCATCCACAGCGGGATCCTGGAGAGCTTTTTCGCATTTCCTAGTCGTGAGCCATTCCCAGAACTGCCAC
>Ga0181612_119778_pt1 | contig 17898 bp, 8 predicted proteins | sample HoacroProtozoa21_FD_119630 | JGI IMG/M metagenome (GOLD analysis project Ga0181612, IMG submission 119630) | Hoatzin crop microbial communities from Cojedes, Venezuel. Combined Assembly of Gp0051906, Gp0051904, Gp0051908 | reverse complement strand
CTGGTCCATTTGCTCCTCTAGTGACATTTTTTTTTTTGTTATGACCTATTTACTACTGAAGCTATGTTATCCTTAGTATAACGTTTTAATATTTTATTATGTCTATTCTTAATCTTACTGTGTTGCTGTTACACAGATACTATATTTCCAAAGGCGCAATAGTGGATCAGCTAGGTGGAGATTTGAATTCAACTCCTCTTCACTGGGCCATTAGGTATGCTGCTTGCAACTACTAATTATAAATCTGTTAGTATTAACAGTCATAGTAGCATTTTGTGTAGCACGGCAATGGTCATCTAAAATCAGCTTCTGTGGTATGTTTGTTTTATTGAGGCATAAGGAGTTTCACAGCACGTCCATAATAATGCTGAAATCTGTTCACCGATTCCTGGCAACTTTGCAGGTCACAAAGCTGTGTTGTGTGTGTATATCTGTGTTTTAGTCACTTGGACTCGCGTTTTGAAGTTTCCCTAGGCGTGAAACAGTACTGTTCAGACTTTGCCTCAGAAGTCCTGCCTTACCGGGCAGAGGAGACTTGGGTGACTTTAGGTGACTGAAGTTAGCTGTTAATGCTTATTAGGGCACAGTTCAAGGCTGAAAAAGTTCTGATCGTGGTTCCCTCAGACTTCAGCCTAACTAACCTGCTTTCAGTTGTTCTGGCTTCTGCACTGGATTCCCTTGGTGTACTCTCCTGAGACTCAGTGCTGCCAGTCTTGGACTTTAAAGCACAAGCATGTAGCAGTAGGCCCAGTGCAAGACATCTTGTTGCTCAGAGGCACGTAGAGAGGTCTTCGACCTTCTTCTCCCAGCGGCATTAGCTTTTCCTCTTGGGCTCCTCATAGCTGCAACCACAAACGTGCTGCATCTCTTCCTGGGCAGCAGTAGATATTGGTGCTTGCAGATGTTTCATGCCTCTGGATCAGCTCTTTCTACATCTACTTCTGCTCTAGACGACGTCTGTTCAACCCAATACAGTTTAAAATCATACAGCTTTGGCTTCTAGGGCAGCACTTGAGTAAAATGATCAAAAGAACAAAGCACTGCTTGTCTGGAAAAAACATAATGTTAGATAATTATTCTGAGAACTTCTCTGAGTGCAAGTTCTCACACTGGAAGATTAGTGCTTTCCTCTGGGCTATCTTAGTCTTCTGCCAAACAAAGTTAGATACTTCTTCTGAGAGAGACTGCTCACAGGAGAAATTACTGTAGAATAACCATTATGTTCTAGATTAGTTTATCTTAGGGTCACTTATTAAGGTATATATTTAATATAATTTTCTTATATAAAATTTTAATTTAAAAAAAGTAATTTCCTGAACAAAAACAGAAGAATCTGAATGGAAATTTTTTTTTGTGGTGTATCTATGAGAATTATTAAGGCAAAACTTTCGCTAAAAATTTCCATCTTTTTTGTCATCTCTATAGTTTCATTTCATATATTGTTACAGACAAGGACACCTCCCTATGGTCATTTTATTACTGAAATGTGGAGCGGATCCCAGCCTTATTGATGGGGAAGGATTCAGTAGCATTCATTTAGCAGTGCTGTTTCAACACATGCCAATTGTAGCTTACCTCATATCAAAAGGACAGGTATGTTGTTGATGTCCCAAGTATTGTTCTCTACTTACGAGTAACCACTGGTGTGTACAATACATTTCAGAACTAACTGTTTTGCTTTCTGTATGATAAGCAGGTATTAGTCAACTATTTCCCTGTGCCATAGGTTCAGAGAAACTTAGATTATTTTTATCTAGAGAGATATATATTTGGTTTTTTCTTAATACTCTCGCCTGTTCTTGTCATCCCCACACATGTACATTCACATAGAATTCAGAGTGTTTAAGGAGAGCTGTTAAGGCTATGCAGATACATGATACTTTATAAATAACTGGCTTTTAAACATGAGAACAAAAAGCAGTGTATGAAGTATATACGTTGTGAAGTATTTACTGTTGGATTACAGTGTTGTAACTAATAATCCATGCAACTGTCCATCAATTGAAGCATGCAGAATAGGTGATCAGACTAGATCTGAATTTTTTATTAGAAATTTCAATAGTTTCTGTAATTTTGTATTGTATCCACTCTAGCTGATGTCTGCTTAGCGTATGTGTGAAGTAAGCAGAATTAATGACAAGTGTAACAATTTGCTAAGAAAAATGAGAGGAGAGTTCTTATGTGATATAGACTGTTTCTTTGAAACACTAAGTATTAAGATTTAAAGATTTGGTAAGTGTATCTTCTTTCTCACAGAGCTCTTTTTAGTAGAGTAACTGACTTCTGGAATGTAGGTATAGATGGTATGTATCACCAACTTATAGTTTTTAGCCCACCTATCTTCTACTAAAAAATCCAGGTGATTAAACAATTCTTCTAAGTAAATCTGCTCTAATGTGTGAAGTGATGGGTGGGTGGATGGGTGAATGATGGGTGGAGGTGGGGAATAAGGAAACCTGCATTGTGAAGAAGAAGGAAGAAAATTAGGTAATGCAAGTTTAGATGTTTAAGCAATTATGTTGAGATACGTAATCTTATTTTGTTATTTTAATAAGCCAGTTTGATGTACTTGGACATTCTGTTATGTACCTCTGTTTACACAAGGCAGATGGTTAACATTGCTGTACATGATACATTTTATTTATAGTATTTTTGTGCAAAAAAGGACAAGAAATATGGTTAACGTGGTTCCCTTAAAAATATCCTTAGAGGAGTCTCTCCCTTAGAAGTATCCTTAGTGGAGACTTATCATAATCTGAAAGGAATGACATGCAAGACTCAGAGAGAGGGAAAAAGTTTAAATGAGCGTTGGCTTCTTGGCTGGTATAATTTCCCTTCTTTCCACTACTGCAGTGAAGCTAAGCTGGTTGTGTAGCTCCCAGTCTGACCATCTAACTCTGTTTCCTGAAATCACTGGTGATCACTTGCTTGTTATCTTTCTCCTGTACTTAGAACGTAGACACAACAGACCTCAATGGACAAACACCTTTAATGTTATTGGCACAAAAAGCGATTGGGTAAGTAGTGAATAACCTAAGAAGAATCTATTTTATTGTACCACATAAAATTGGGTGAGGTGAATTTTTTCTCATGAAATTTTTTGTAGAACTGACATTGCTTTCCCTTTTAGTTGTACTAAAATATGCAGTATTTCAGAGATCAGAGGTTGTCAAGTAGCTAATTGGATATAGGAAAGAATAAAAAAAAAATTGAAAAGAAGTTTTGGTTTGTGGCTGAACCATCTGCAGTGTTGTTATGCTTTCCCAGAAATGGAAAGTAAATGGAAGTGGATGCAGTAGAATGCATTTAGAATAAATAAAATGTGGAGATGTAGGCTTGTACACAGTGTTATAGAAAGATATGATCTGTGTATATACCTCATATTTATTAAAATGGTAAGATAACGTAGTCTGAAGAAAAACCCTGAGGGCAGGTCCTGAATTATAAACTGGCATCTGCCATCGGTGAGCTTGTTCTGAGACAAGACATTGTGTATCTGCTGTTATTTCACAAATGGGTACAGTGGTTGTTATAAGGTGTTCAAAAGTTTCATCTCCAGTATAGATTATCTTCTGTTTGTTAACTTTTGTACTTTATTTTCATCTAGACCAGAACCCACGAGGTTTCTCTTAAAGTTTAACCCCTCTCTCAATGCTGTAGACAATGTTCAAAAGAATACTGCACTGCATTGGGCAATAACGTCAGGCAATACTAGTGCAGTGGATCTGTTGCTGGAAGCTGGTGCTAGCCTGGACATAAAAAATGTCAAGGTACAATTTCTTTCGTGATACTTAATTACATGTGGCATGAGTGTGTAAAATGAATGTAAAGAAAAATCTGAGTCCTCTCCCTTTTGGAACAGGGGTTAGCTAAGAGCAGGCATCCTTAGCCTTTCCCAAAAGGAGTTAGATCATAGAATCATGGAATGGTTGGGATTGGAAGGGACCTTACAGATCATCCAGTTCCAAACACCACCCGTGGGCAAGGACACCTTCCACCAGACCAGGTTGCTCAAAGCCCCGTCCAACCTGGCCTTGGACACTGGCAGGGAGGGGGCAGTCGAGGGAGTTAGCACCTTTCTTGTGATATGGCACAAAGGACAAATACAGAGATTCTTTGCAACATTCATTTAATGAACAACCAAGCCTTTCAGTGACTCTGAACATAACTGTGTCCTTTGCAGATCCTCCCTTTTTTTTTCCCCACTTCTTTTTTTTCCCCGTTTCTTTTTTTTTTTCCTTTAAGCTGGCTGTCTTCTACTTCAAAATGTTGTCACAAGGAGTAATGACTCTTAATAATAACAGTGTCTTGGTGTCCAGTGAGACTCTTAAAAGTCTTTGAGAAGACGTGTATGTCATCCTGTGAAAATCGGTGTTTGACAACGCCTGTTTGTAGTTCAGAAGGGCTAGTCACATATGGAAGTCTTTGTCCTAATATTTGTAAAAACTGATAGTGAGAAGTATAAATGTTGAAACTATCGATTCTTATGACTATACAGATACGTTTGTATAGTGTACTTATTCAGAGTTTGTGTATTAAGCTGTGCAGCTTTTCTCTCTGATGCTTCTTTTTATTCATGTGTATCACTCTTCGGATATCGCTGTTTGGTTTTAAAAAGTTAATGTAAACAAGAAACCTTCCCTTTCAGTAAGCATGAAATATTATAGCAGACAGTTTAGTGTTTCAGGTTATTGGAGATAGTCCAACAGATAACTCAAATGGATGCAATCTGGTTGCAAGTATCCGTTTTTAGAATGACAAAGCACTGGATTAAGCATGTTAAAAATCTGAATTTAGTTTACCCTTGCCTTAAGAAAAAAAAGGGGGGGGACAGGGGGAAGTAACTGCCAAGTTATTCTTGTTTTAGTTATGCTTATTTCTTGCTTCTTGTGTGTTAAGTGCATAAAGAAATAAACATTTCTGTTGTTAAAGGGAGAGACACCACTTGACCTTGCTTATCAAAGTCTGAATCGCTTCATGGCTTATATGGTAAAAGAGGAAGAAAAAGTGAGAAACAGAAGAAATAACAGGTTACTAAGAATACTAGAGAAATACGAGGTAATTTCATGATTAATACCTAATGGAAATAAAGCTACAGTATTCTGTGTTTAGAATAATATGCAACTTAACTCTTCTAACAAGAGGATCTTCTAAGGTTTCTGAAATTGGGTGCACAAAAGTAAATTTTTTTTAAAAGCATGTAGCAGTGCTTTGGGTGGGGGTTTTTGTGTCCATCCACCCCCCCTTTGGTGCTTTCGTGTGTCGGTTTGTCTTCTCTACCTTGAGTCTTTCAACATCTGTTATTCCATTATCAGAATACTTTTGAAGTAAGTCCTGTTTCAATATTTCATTATATTTTAACAATAATCATTTTAATAGCTCTTCCTGCTGTTGGCATCTTCCTTGATGCTGGTGTGGGCCATAGGATACGTAATGAACTTAAGTTCTGATTCTTGGCTGTTGAAAGGAGGTCTGCTGCTCTTCCTGCTCTTTGGGATGGCTCTGTTTGTGAGGTTTGTGTCTTTTTCTCACTGTATATGTACGTATTTGTTATGGACGCCACGTAAGGTGTCTAATGCAGTATTCTTTTCAGAGTTTAGTTTCACTTAGCATAAAAAATACCTCCTGAGAAATGGGTGCAGAGTGTGTGAAGGATTTAAATGTACGTACTTTTTACAATGACCGTAGAAATTGAATGTCTTTAGGTGTGCAAAATAATAGTTTCTCATCACTGAAAGATCTGAAAAAACTCACCAAAGTGTTTAAGCGGTCTATTAGCTAACTTTAATGATAAAGAGAGTGTTTTTGAAGGTCTGCACCTGGTAGACACTGAGATACCCATTCACGATGCTCAGAAATGTGTTTTATCTCAACTTTTCCTTCTGTATTTGTGACACAGATTGAGTTTTGATGAACCATTCCCTCCCCCACCCCTGCTCCCCGGACCTCCCAGCGTTATTCTGAGCTGTTCTGCAGGCCTCCTGCTTTCTTCAACAGTTGCTGGAACAGTCAATGTTCATTGAGATGGCGATGCTATTGGTGTGCAAAAGGACAGAGATGGCACTTTTCACTTAGTGCTACTGCACTTCTGATATATAATATTAGGCTGAAACAGAGCACTCTTCAGTTTTATTTTTGCATTGTTAACCCCTACGCATCTGGCTTAAGAATGCTTCTCAGTGACAATTCTTGATTGCTTTAAGAGAGACTTGAAGTGTACCGTGCGTGTGAAGTTTTTAAAATAACAAAATGGATGATTTATGGAGTTACATTTTAAATACACTTATAAGAATACTTTTTTCTTTTAATATTCTTTCAGGCATTTTGTGGGGCTCAAGAGTCTGAGGTATCTTCCCACAGCGTTTCTGCTAAGTTCAGTTTTTTGGATGCTCGTGACCTGTTTTTTCTGGTTCCGGCCTGATATCCTTTATACTCAAGTAGTGTGATAAAGCTCTCCTTACAGTTCCCAATAAATCCAAGCCTGGTCATGCAAATAGTAACGAACAGTCCCAGATAATTCCACCTGACTGTTAATGTTTGGTAAGATTGATTTACTTCCATTGGGCAGGAGTCAAATAACTTTGAGTTTAATTTAAAGTTATATGCGGACTAAAAATCTGTACTTTCCTTTGTTTCTAGCAGATATTTGTGTACAATTCTGAACTATTTCTTATGTTACTGGAATATCAAAATGAAAACGTCTTTGTTATAAAGCCCCTTGTCTCTGTTACGTTCTCTATGTGACTCTTTAATATTCCTCATTGAGACTCTCATACAGTAACGTATTTTGGCATGTAGTATAACCAGATAACACATGCATTAATAATAATTTTCAAAGCAGCTTTTCTTTCTGAAATGGCCAAGGATTTGACAGTTACTGATATTCATGCTTCTGCTTTTAAAAACAACAAAAACACCTCCCCCACTCCCCCAAAATCATGGAACAGATTTCTTTGTGTCCCTCCAAAATAGACCTTCCCGTCCGCTATCTATTAACAGGTTACGCTGCATCCTCAGTGTACAGGGCATTAAGGTCTACCTTTCATTTACTTTCTTTGAAGAGGCTTTGCTCTGATGACTACAAAAACGTTATAGTAGTTGACACTTGCTTTTCAGTGTCCTGCTCTTTTGTTACGCAGGGGGCATCTATTTATTTATTGATTAAGTTCTGTGAAAAGGCCTTTAGGGAGATACTTAGAACGGTAAATAATTTTCTACTAAACCAGCTATAATATATTGCTACATAATTTAAATTAATTTTTAATTACTTCATCCTGTAAGTGGCATTTTCTTTTGTACTGTTCCCAATTAAGATGTCCTTAACAGAATTATCAGGATTAACTTCGATGAACTGATCAAGTATAGTCCCGCTGGGGATACATGCATATGCTTGTCTAAATGAAAATCGTGTTATTCAGTGTTGCATTGTGGAGTTTTAAGGTTTTCTTGGTGTCATCTAATTTAAAAGAAAAAAAATTCCAGCAGTAGGGGTTGGAGTTGGACACTTTGCTGAAGATAGCGAGCGTAGCAATATTCTTGAAGGTCTAACCACAGCTTGGTGAGATGGGCAGGTGGATAGTTTTCTGTTTTGCTATCCAACCCTTTTTCTCATTAATGTCTTTTCCTTCTGAAACTGGTCACAGATCTGAGTGTTAGACAAGTGTTCAGTGTTTTGGTTACCTGTATTTATGTCTGAGTGAAAATTCAGCCATTCTAATTAGCGACTACTCTCAGCTCCAAAAAACAATAGAAGTGCAAATAGACCAGCAGTATCCCCAAGAAATAATTTTGATGTATGTAAGTGCACCCTGCAATTGCATTGTAACAAACATAGCTACAGGACTGGTAATAGACAGCACCAGTATTTCGTAATTTATTATCTTGATTTTAATTAGAGCTACTTCGCAGTGTTTTTAGTTCATAAGACAAAACAACCTTGAGGTTGCAGTTCTTGATTTTGCAGTTATTCACACTGTGTGGTTTACATGGTGGCTGAGCGGTCACTGGAAATGCAATCCAGGTGTGGGGTCTCTGACTGCTCCTTGGTGGCATCATGGACTGTTCTGTAGGAGCCCGAGCTCTCGAGTTCAATGCCTGAATTTAATCGGTGTGAAACTTATCACACTCCACACTCCTCTGTTGCTGTATGGAGATAGTTAATCTGGATGTGTTTTTTCTCCCCTTCTTTCACCTCACGTAGAGGTCTTTTTAGTCCATAGTGTAAAAGTTATGTTCCTGGTGACTGTATATCCTCCCTCATGTAGAATAATCATTTGTCTGCTAGAGAAGTTGCAGCAAATAACTATATATAGGAAGTAACTGAATTTAAGTCTGCTTCTCTGGACTTCATGAGGGATGAATTCCCTCCACATACAGTCATTAAAACAGTCAGCCACTGGGTAAAAGCAAAGGGTGTGCAAGAAGGAAAATGTCCAATTAGACCACAAATTTGTCATTTCATTGTCAAGGTTTTTCTAGTGTATTTGTGAGGGAAGGAGGGTTCCTAGTAGCTGCCCCGTTACCTTCAGAAGTGTTTAGCAGTGTGCGCTTGGTTTTTTTGAGTGACAAAGGTAGTTCCAGGATGACTGAAGCTGCATTTTTCTGTCTAAATTTATTCACTTGTTTTAGCTGAAACAAACAAGAAGAGGGTGAGACTTAGAAGATGGTCTGAGTAAGAGCCTATTTGGTGACTCAGGGGTGTGTGCAACAGTCAAACAAATCTCACAGCTGCTGGGAGCTTAGTAACTATGCATGTCTGATTGGTATTGTTAAAATACAAAAACTTCAGAGGGGAAAAAAGAAATTGAATTCATTTTATGTCTGTTAAACATTCCAACGCAAAAGTCTGCACTCTGCTAGTGTGGATGACAGGGAGCTATATTGTGATGCAGCGTTATACAGTTGTAAAAGTCTTCTCTCCAGTGCTCAAACTGGACAAAATATTCAACTTCTCTGATACAGTGGCCTCTGAAGGACAGAGAGGATCCTACTATAAAAGTGAAAGTCATTCTTTTCCTTTTTCTGTTGCTATAAAATAACATAAACTAATTTTAGGATATTTTGATAAATAGCAGTGATATGAGAATATATGTAAGAATATATTCCTTAATCAGAATATTACATGTAAGTAATACAATTGTTGAAATCACTGTCATGTTCAGCGTGGTGGGTCTTCTGTATTATTTCTATAAAACTTGGAGAACTGATCCTGGACATATTAAGACTTCAGAAAAAGAAAGAAAAGAGGTAGGTGAAACAAACGGAAGGGCTAAGCTGGTGCAACACATAAGTACTTTTGGTTGATTTGTTTGCTTGTTGTCACGTGCAGCTTAGTTGAACTTGAAAGCAGTGAAATACTATTTTTTTTATTTTAAGGGTTTTTAGTTCTGTCATTGAACAACATAGATCACAGATAATTTCTGCTACTACTGCTTGTTTCCTTATCTTCATCATCCTCCCATAATTTCCTTGGCTCCATCCTCTCATTGAGATATGAACTTTGGCCAAACATTGTCCAGACCATGTCAGTGATGTTATCTGTGGTATAAATTCACACAGACCTTCACTTAATAAATATAAATTTTGTATGGTTTGCATTCCAGTTCTCCAAGATGAGAAAGAGATATTCACAGTGCTAGACATGCCAAAGGCTAGAAGTGGCTTAAGGTTTGTTAGGTGCTTTGAGGATGTGTATAATGGATTGATTTTTGCGCTTAAGATCATGTAAACCACATGCGATTTCCTAGCTCTGTTTTAGAATGGCAAAAAGAAATTGTGGCCAACCAATTCCATAGAGAATTTAGTATTTTGATCTCCCCAGCCTGTGGATTAAGGAAAGCATTTGTTTGTGATCTTTTTACTCTTCGTGAGGCTGTGTTTCTTGAGATTGCCAGGGAGAATAAACTGCAGTGTTAACTTGTTGCCACAGGACTATCTAGTACTTATAAAAGAACAGTAAATATAGCAGCTTTCCTCATCTCTCTGAAGTCTGGTGACTCTATGAGAGGTAACTTGTATCTTAATACCATCTCGTTTTCAAGAATATTTCATTCACATCAATTATTAATTTTGGCAACATAGAGATACTTTTCTGAATAATCCTGCATGAGTGAAATTGCATTGGCCTGTTGTGTTTCTCCTGGACCTTTTTAAATAGCAAGTATTTATTCCTGTTGGTGCTTGGCAGTCAAAATGCTTACAAACTGCGAAAGGCCTAGGGTAAAACTCTTCACAGATCCCCCTGAAATGTGATCCGAATTCAAGCGTGAGCTACTTTGTCTTTCAGAACATCGTAGCTCTTGCAGAAGCAGGTTGCTTGGACTTCAGAACGTTTTGCACATCGTGTCTTGTAAGTGAGGCTTTGGTATTTGTTTTCTTGTTTAACCTGCTTTTTACTTAATAGTGCTATAAAAAACTTTTTCCTCATTGCTTGTCATGCAAGTGTTACATGCACAGTTTGGTTTATATTACTTAGATTTATTTTTTTATTTTACGATGACAAAAGAGATGCTTTGAGGTCCTTGAACTCTAATCTTAATAAAATAGCTTTATTATTATTTCCATCTCGTTTTGTAAAATTAAGATGTAGAGGTCTCCTCTGTCGTCTTTATTGTGGGATCTATTACACAGTAACGGTACAAAATATGATGATGCCTATGAGGTGATGTTCTAAACTTTGGGCAAAATAAATGCTTTTGCTATGATTACATTCTTTCTGTTCATCCTCAACTAGGTAAGGAAGCCTTTGAGATCTATGCATTGCCTTGCTTGTGATTCATGTGTAGCGAGATACGATCAGCATTCTCTGTGGATTGGAAAGTGCATAGGTGAGAGTGTTTGTTTTATCAAATTTGAAAATACCACATATTTTAAGGGTTACAGAGGTTATCAGGAGCACTTACCTCTTTAGAGAGAGTGCGCTCCTGATATAAGAATACAGGATTGACACTGAACGGGTTACTGATAGGAGCCGGAGGGAAATTAGTTAGATGGCAGAGAGTAAAGGCAACCAAAATGATTAAAAGGATGGAGTGATTGCCCTAAGAGTAGAGACCAAAAAGCCTGGGCTCTTTCTTTTGAGAGAAGAAGGAACAAGGGATATGATAGAGACTTAAAAACAATGAAAATGGTGGCTAAAGTGAGTACAGAACTGTTATTTGCCAAGCACATCATACTAGAACTAGGGGAGGCTCAGTGAGAATAGCAATTGGATTTAAAACTGGTAAAGAAAAAATGTTTTTACATGGCAGGTAGTGAAATTTTGGAGCTTGCTGCCGTAAGGATTTTCAGATACAGGCAGTGTGAGAAGGTTCAGAAAGTCATTAGACAAACTTATGGACAATGTGCCCAAAAGAAATACTAAACAAACTAGACAAGTATGCACACCCTGACATTTTAAAGCAGTAGCTGTGGATGAAGAGAGTGAACTATAGAAAGCAGCCGGGCTTGTTTGTCCTTCTGAGCCAACGTTGCCTGCTGTCGCTGTTAGAGACAGTACGCTGGAGCAGCGGGACCGCTGAGATAACCCCTCAGGGTGGTTTTTGTGTTCTTGTGTTCTTTGAGAAATTCCCTCTTTCTTCCTTTCTGTCTCATTACTGGTGATACTCCACAGAAGAAGGTTAGAGCTTTACATCTGTAGCAATATATTTTTAGCATGTTCTTTTGTCAATAGCTTTTTTGTAATGTTAAATACTTGGAAATATTTTTACAGTGTTTGCAAGGTGGTGAGACATCCTCCTGATGCATACTTTCAGAGCTTTGAGCAATGCTGATTGTAATTTAAAGAAAAATAATTGTCTGTCTTCATGTAACAGTTTCTCTGACAGAAGTCTAGGGGGTTGTATGTGTATGCATACAAAGGTCAGACAATTGCAGTGAATAGCTTAGATTTTTCAGTCATAGGAGACAGTTTTTGTGTGCATGGGGGGAGTTGTGCTTGCATAATTAGTCCTCATCTAGCTAAAACAGCTGAAGACACACTCTGAAGAAGAGGCAACTCCTGGTTGACTTTATCAGAACTAATTCTGATATATAAATTGGGGTGGCTTACAGGAGAAAGTTGAGAAAGAGATCAGCCTTGTCAAACTCCCTTGAGGGCAGCAGAGGTAATAATAAGAAGTGGTTTTGATTCTTTTTGTTTCTGTTTATTTAAGGGGAAATGCAAATACAGCTGAATTTTAAAATGTCAAACTTTTTGGTTTTTTCCCTGTCCTCAAATACAGGCATTGGGAACCATCGTTACTACCTATTGTTCCTGTCTTTCCTAACTATGACCGGTGGCTGGCTGCTTTATGGAACTCTTCTGTGTATGTATCCATGAATTCATTTTGATTTAGCTTACAAGGATGCATGTGTATGGTCTTCATTTTTCAGCATTTTGTTTCCAGCAAGTGTAATCATACCTGTGCAAATGAGACCGTATTTCAGCAATGAGATTATCTTGTAATTCTGTCTTAAAATGAAAATATGTCGTACCTGAGTCTTTGATGAAATATCTGATTATGTTTGTGTTGAATAGAAACTAAGACACAGCTCTAGAGGGTTGTCCATTGGAAAATACAATATCAGAAAGCATTTTTGTTAGAGATGAAACAGGGAAGCTATGCAGAGGAAGGTCAGTTTACCGATTCTAGTCTGGATATGCTATACTACAATAGAAAATAAGTTTTTAAATACACTATTGCAAAGGCTTTATTGATTTTATATTTTAGGGGGACTCATGTGGACATGAGTTGCTTTCCTGTGTTTTGGTTGTGGTCGTACGTATGCCAAATGCAGATTACTTTCTCCATTTCTTGTGTGTGAAGGAACGTGGGAGGAAAACCTCTTTATTGTTCTGCTGACATAGAGGCAAAAAAAGTTTTAGTTGTTTGGGGTTTTTTATAGAGTAAAGTAATGTGTGGTAGGCTTAAAGTATCTCTTAACAAATATGCAGAAGTTGGATATTCCAGTTTCTGTCTATTTAATAGTGGTAAAATACTGCTTTCTTGACATTGTCACCTTAATGGCTTATTTTGTTGATGATGGTGTTTAAGATAAATGATAAATTCTTGTCCTAAAATGACAAATAAGCGTGAAGCAAAATTTCAGAAGTCTTGACAATGAGAGATGATGACTTATTTCGGTATCACAAGTTAACTTTAAAAAAGTGCCTAGCCAGTGCCTTGAATGTTCCTACTGTGGATTATAAACACATAATGTAAAGATTATGCAACCAGAATAGCAAGCAGTCACGTATTTGCGTGGATGCTTTGAAGTGGGAGCATGATAAATTAAATGTGGTATTTGTAGAGCGTGTTGCTATGTAATATTCATCCTATGCAAATAATCTTTGTTCAGTTCTGAAGTGGCCTATATCAAAAACATAATTAACTGATTATGTGTCTTGCCAGACTGGTCAAACCATTGCGCAACCAGTTATCATCAAGATGGAGCATGGACATACTTCACACAGATAATATATTGTTCTCCGTGGGTTTCCTACATCTTTGCAGTAGCCTGTTTTCATACTGTGTGGGCTTCATTGTGGCTGACTGTTCAGCTTTATCAGGTATTATTTTGCTTCAGTTCATGCTCCTCTCTTAAGGAGTCAGCATATATAAAACTTTTCCCTAGATGATATGCTCCCATGAAAGCTTTGTGCCTGCTTTCCTTGACTATTTAATGTCACATCTAGGTGCTTTTCTTAAATCTCAGGGCAGTCCTTTAAGTTCCATGGGTACTTGTGCACTCAGCATTCCTGTGTTAAAGCGGAATCACAGTCTGCAAGTCATTCTTGTAACTGAGTTTTGGATTTACTACTCATCAAAAATTCCAAACCTATAAAAAGATGTATTTAAAGGCAAGAAACTTACTTGACTAATAGAACTGATATTACTGCCCCAAAAATGGCATAAAAGCTCAATAGCACAATTAGTCCTGGCTTGAAAATTCTGTGGCAGAGCTCAGCAGCGCGTCATTAGACTGTATTAAATCCCATTGCTACAATAAAAATATATGACCTGGAGTTTATCCTGATGAGGACTGTCAAATTTCTTATGTTTTCCTGAGAGAGAGCTTGGCTATGCAAACAGAATTGGGAAGAGCTGTCTTAAAACATCTAGGAAACAGCTTGTTTAGCAGCTTTTAGGAAAGATGTGTCATCTGAATATGTGTTAAGAATACTGAGCTAAAGGCTTGTTTTATATCTTCTTTAAACATAAAAAAAAAACGAAAAGAAAAATCCGTGATTTTAAATGTGTGCTGCTAGATTTCTGTAATGTCCAAGAAACTGAGGTATCATCCTGGGGGAAAAAAAGGATGGTAGGATATTTACAGTTAACTACTGGGTTTTCATACACAGTCATTTCTAAATGTACTGCTTTATGATATTTAGCATGTCATTCAGCAAAGCAACCTTGCAGCCATTTATAAGGGCTTATAAGATTTATGTTGATTAAAAAAAATAAGAAAATGGAAAAAGTTCTAGGTAAGCAAAAATGCAAAAAAACCCCATAAATCTTACTGTGAAACTCGGCGAAAGAAGACACGGAATCAAGAAAACAAAAAAGTTATTGCTGAGTCTGTGACATCTACTTCATCTTTTTTGCTAAGCTACTTTGTCTTGTTCAGGGGATCTTTTTCTACCAGTTTGTGTGGTAGAATATAGACAAAATCTGAGGAGACAGGTGCTTAACTGCTATAGGTCTTAAACTTCTACAGACAGCTGTAAAAGTACAGTCTTTGCAGTCATCTCAATTAAGCTTGCTTTCTCAGTGGAAGTGTTAATGTTGCAGCTTGCTGTGTTCTGTTTTAGTCCAAGTGACAATTAAAACCATACTTTTCAGGCATTAATTATGGCAGTAGTTACTTACTTGTTAGATATGGCCAACCTATTCCCCTCCCTCTCTTCTCGACAGTATCTTTTGGTATCACCAGAATTTTAATTTGTGATGTTCATGTTTTAAGCATTACTTACATTTTCCTTTCTATAAGATTGCATTCTTGGGATTGACCTCGCATGAGAGAATGAACTTCCTGATACAGAGAAAATCTTCTAAGCATCCTGTTGCACTCAGGAGAACTCCATACAAGTGAGTGTTAATGAATAGTGTTTTAAGCACGTATCTTTTCAGTACTGATTTGCTTCACTACTTCATAAATGCAAAAAAAGGTGGTGTATGGACGTGCTAGTCATGCCTGTTACGAGTTGTGCTAAGAGGAGGAAATGGACCTCATTTTCCTTGCTGAGAACTTCCTTTGCCGGAGGAAATGAACAGCCAGCGTAAAAGCTACTGGGGTTCTTTCTGCATGGCTGTGTATGTAGGAAAAACTGTCTCTTGCAGTATTTAGCTCAACAAAGAAATTACTACTAGCGTTTCCCTGTTACAGCAGAAGTCCATATTTCCTCATGTATGTTAGCAGATGTAATTTTACTAACTTTTAAACATTTGAGTTGAACTTAATCACTCTTAAATGTAATAGAGGTTGTAAAAGTTCAACAAAGTAATAGTGCTCAACAGAGAACTGTTCGTATGTTTCTTCTCCAGGAGCTGTCTTCATTGACAGCTTTGTATCTTAAATACTGCCTCATGGTGAATGTGTACTTTTGATGCCTGCAGTCGTCTTTTGCTAGGTTTATTAATGGATATTTCTCTCTTTTTCAGTCTTGGATGCTTCCAGAATCTTGCAGACTTTTTTCAGTGCGGTTGCTTTGGTATGTGCAAACCCAATGTAGTTGACTGGACCAAGCAATACAACCTTCTTCATCTGACAAAGGAGAAAAATGTTCATTCTGTATGAAGTTTTGCTTAATTTCTAGAACCGTTGAGCTGAAAGCTAAATAAAATGGGTTATTTTGTTAATTTTTACAAATTCTTCTGAAGTTGCTTGTTTTTAATTTTAATTTTGTTTCAAATATTAAACCTGTCTTGCATAAGCTACAACAGGTTTATATGTGGAACCATCACTATATGTATGTGTATATATAGTTGGAGATGAAACGATTTGAAATTTTATGTGATGAGATGACACTAAGAATATATTTTTTAAAGGTAAGTTTTTAGGGCAGAATTTCAAAACCATGTTGGTACCCTTTGCTTTGTTTTGCAGATAATAAATTACATTTGAAAATCAAGGGGAACGCTCATATTCAAAAATTTAATATTACAATTACGCTGTAATTTTATTTCTTATGTTGTGAAAACCTTTATTAAGTCTTTGTATTTGGAGGGTTTACACGTAATAAAACAGAGCTTTCATGCTTCTAGGTGTATTTTTACAGTCTGAAATAGTTTCAAGGGATATGTGACCAGTGAGGTATTTAAGAACAAGTAAGCACAAAACTATAAGAAAAAGCCTGACTCTTTGTCTTCTGTTTTGCATGTATATATGCCCTGTTAGTGTATGAAAATAGCTAAGTTGATGATGGAAAATAGCAATATATAATAAGAGGGACTTATTCCCAGCTGCATGCATAGTTCTGTAGTAGCTGGATGTCAGCCATGTTCCCAAGAAAAGGCTACAAGTCGGTCTGCAGTGGCCAGCTGCGCAGTGTGGTTTTGAATATAAGTCAGAGTAGGTAGTGATGAAAACCATCAGGGAAACAGATCAAGATCAGAAAATTAAAGTTCAATACCATCAAGAACTGACAAGGTAAGAGTAAAGTAATGTAATGAAACAGTATTCCTGTAGTTAAAGAAAAGGGGTATTTAATTCATCTTAGTGAAATGCATTTATCTGTGACATTATGGAACATAAAGCACAAGCAAATTTAAGTAAAAATAACGTGAAGCAATGTCACTACTTTATTGTAGCTTGAAAACATACATTACCAAAACTTGTAACACCGTATTCTATGAAAATATTGGTTTTCTTCAGAAATATCTCTTTCTGAGAGAATTTCAAATACTTTTTAATTATCTCGAAATGAGTAACATCTACTTTGCCTTAACACAAAATGTCAAAACATTCACAACTCCATTCGGAGACTGGTAGAAATATAGACGGCGTAACATTCTGAACGAAGGAAAATACGGCCTAAGTCGGAACACTCTGACCCTTGTGCTCCATAAGGCATCTCTGTCTTAATGGGACAGGATGCCGAGTCTTTAAAATTCCAGTCTACAGTGTGAAATACTGGTTTTAGAAACAGTAATGTTCCATGAGGTTTTTTGTCTTTATTTACTGTAAAACAAGCATGAATCTAGTTTTATCATTGTACCTTTTTAAGCTATTCTAAGAATTTCTTAAGATACAAGCTCACAAGTTTTTCCTGCAAGGTGGAAAATATTAAACAAATGCCCTAGGTTCTTAGCAATATGTGACATGTAATGTTTTACTTGACAGCTATCACTTGGTGGCATCCACAGCAGTTTATTGCATCCGTTTCTTCTCATTCACACTCTTTCTTTTCCACTTGAGTCAGGCCACCGAACCCAATTCCTTTGGGACCAAAGTTTTTTGCATAGCAAACTGCAAAAGAAGGAAGGAGGTAAATGGTATTACAAATGTCTTCATAGAGAGCAAATGACTTCTGGGTTTAGTACTACTTACAAACTTAAGTTAATAAAAGGAAGGGAATCTGAAATAGTGTCTTTCTCAGAAGTGTCAACAGGTTCTAATAGTGAAACTGGAATCACATATTTGAATTAAGCAAAAGTCGCATCTAATCTTCTCAAAAAAAATTAATAAACTGTATGTATTTAGGATCTAAGTAACATTTTCATTAAAACTACTTTCCTGTCAGAAAATACTCAGTAAATCTCAGTCTGTATGAGTAATCATAGAATCATAGAAAGTTTTGGGTTGGAAGGGACCCCTAGAGGTCATCTAGTCCAACCCCCCCGCAGCAAGCAGGGACACCACTAACTAGATCAGGTTGCTCAGAGCCCTGTCCAACCTGGTCTTGAATGTTTCCAG
>Ga0181612_101645_pt1 | contig 17899 bp, 6 predicted proteins | sample HoacroProtozoa21_FD_119630 | JGI IMG/M metagenome (GOLD analysis project Ga0181612, IMG submission 119630) | Hoatzin crop microbial communities from Cojedes, Venezuel. Combined Assembly of Gp0051906, Gp0051904, Gp0051908 | reverse complement strand
GAAGACAGTGAAGAATGCCAGTGCAGGGCTTAAAAATAATCCTGACCATGAACTACCAGCCAGCACTATGAAATGATGGTTTAGCAGAGCTGAAAAGATTCAGTGAGGTTTAATATCAGGCTACTCACAGTGAACTTGAAAGCCTGACACCACTGAGTACTCAGAAGAACTATCACAAAGGCTAACTTCAAACTAGGGAGTCTAATCTCTCTCTCAGCTCCTCCTGTACTCAGAGAAGAAAAAGAGGGTCCTCTGGAGGGTGAGTCAAAGCTCTGAACCAACCCCCTGAGAGGCCTCTCCTCACTGTTCACAGAGGGAACATACAGGAAGATCATCCCCAATAGACTGAAGTTTGTCTCTCTCATTACACTTCTCCCACCTCAGTAGCTTTTGAGTAAAAACGCAAATAAGCTGCACTTGCCACAAACCTAGAGCAAGTTTTTGTTTGGTTTTGGTTGTTTTGTTGTTTGTTACACCCCCCTTCAAGTGCAATCTATGGTTAGTCAAAGAAAAAAACTAGAGCACAATACTTACATGCTGTCAGGAGATTGATTAAAGAAATAGCAGGTTCCACAGGTTTCTAACCATTTTGCTTTACAAGAGAAAGCAAACAAAGTAAAATCCTCCAAAAAGCAGGATCATGCATGACAAAGTGTTAGAAACTTTGCAGACACTTGGGTACAGGACTCCAGGAGAGCATCCCATTACTTGTGCTGTTTGAAAACTAATGTTACAAAAGGGAGACCACTTCACACATTGTCAGGCTTGACATGGCAAATTCAATGCACCCAAAGAAGGATCAGGACAGAAGGAGGAAAAGCTCATATAGTTTGAGTCATCTGTCTACTACTTTGGTTTCTTAAATACTACCTTGCTTTTCTCTGCTTTCCAGTTACATCAAAGTTGCCCTGGACATGATACCCTGCTTATGACATAAGCAGTCCAACGATAAGACTTAAAGGGGCGGGGGGGGGACACCCAGACAACTAGGGACTTTGAACATTTGAGCTCTGTTTCCATGAAATCCATCCCCCTGACCCCTAGTCTAAAAAATAAAGATCAGCCAGGCTCCACCTCTTCTGCGCTCCAATCACCAGGGCCCTCTACACACTGAACTCTACTCCATTGCCCTCCGAGTTCATTCTGCCTGGTGATGTTGACTGACCATTTCAGAGAAACTTTCTCAGCAACTCCAGTTTTGTTACTGCAACTAGTAAGTGCCTGGGTATCAAGCACAAAAATAATGAAATTAGCTTTTTTAATAAAAGCTAGAAAGGTTGTTCCTTTAACACATCAGTCCAATTCCTAAATAAAGCAACAGTACCTGCTCTGTACAAAATACTCCAGATAAGATGATTTTCTTTAGTTTTGAGAATATTTCTGCTCCTGTGCTCTTTTTCTGTTCCTTTCTTCTGTTACTCTGCTAGGACATGCAAGACTCATTCATGGAAAATAAACCCATTGTCCTGGGTACCATTCAAACTTAAACTTGTTATTACTTGTAGCTAGAGAGTGACCATTTGTTCTTCACCTAAAACTTACTGTTGTAGTGCACCTTCTGCCTGAGTGCCTGCAGAAAAAACAGAGCAGACTTCCCCCGCCCCCGAAATTCTAACCTGTTTCTGCTGTTACCTCATTTCTGCTTCCTCCTCCACAAATATATATAAAAGTGACAGCTACATACAACAGCAGAATATCCCATCCTTAATTACAAAAGCCACTCCGAGAAATCATTCCAATAAATCAGAAAAAAATATTTAGAAAAAACCTGTACAGAAATATTAAGTATCTAATAATGGACCCAGAAAGATTCCTTAATTATTTTAATGGGAAAACAAGGTCTAAGAGAAGTTGCTAAACTGTGCCTGAAACACATGTTAAAGGATCTGCAAACAAGGGTAGTCTCAGAGCCCCAAAGGCTTTGCTTTCAGAATGAACTAAAGAGTTTAAGTCAAAGTTTTACAGGAAATGATACACATTAAAGCCAAGACAACTAACAAGGCAAAAGGAGTCATCATCCAAGTTACTTCTAGAATCTTTAGCCACGCTGATTAAAGTTTTATGTTTTTCGCATTCTGTTAATTTGTTTTTCCCCTATGACCACCTCACTTTCTCACATAAAGCAGCAGCAAAAAAAACTTCTGGTCATGTAAATGTAACTTAATAGTTAGAATCTTGACTGAGTACTGAGAAGGTTTCATATATGAAAGTTTACACAAAATACACAAACTTAACCTGATGTAGGTACAAAGGTAATTTTTAGATAGATTTTTGGCTTATGCTACTCATTAATGCAAGCCTGCATACAAATCTTGCAAGATAGACAGCCTCCAATGTTGTAGTTCTCAAGGCAAGTAATAAGATGAGTGGATTTCAGAAGGGGGTGGGGAAGAGATGTAGGCCAGCCTGCAACTCATGGCTAGGCTTCAGGATTAGCACTGGTTTGAGAACAGCAGCTTAGAAGGTGAGAAAAACAGAATCCTCTTTCTCTTACTGTTTCCAGATGGCAAACAGTTTCAAGCAAATCATGCTGTTCCTTTAGAGCAAAACACAACACAGAAAACAAACCAAAACAACCAAACCCACATTCCTGAGAAATGCATTAGACATTCAAATATTACCAGACCCCAAACCAGAACTATGCTAACATGCTATATACAGGAATGGGAGCAACATTTTTAGTATTTTATCATCCCAGCCTTATTAGAACGTTGTCTTGCTATTCTGCAGGTTGTTGACCATTTCAAACAAGTTTATGCATTGCAAGCTCATCTTCTGTCAGAGGAACACAGGCTTACCCACATTTTTTGTCGCATGTGCAAGAGCTGAAAAAGCGTTCTACTTTGATCACTAACAGTGATCTAAAGTTAAAGGTGCTAATATAGGTCAAAATCAAATGCATTTAATTACTTAGTGTCACATTTCAAATCTTTCTTCTTTGTGGCCTAAAAAGGAGCACTGCTATATGCAGCTTGTTCTGGGAAAGAATTCAGCCTGTACCACCTCAAGCGGGCTTCACTGCTATCCTAGCCTCAATAGCTTCAAAAAATCTCAAACAATAACTTGGGACATGTATGCACAGTACCTCCACAGAAGACAAGATGCCCTAGAGATAACAGCACAGCAGATGCCATAAGCCTGACTTTTTACAGTTATGACAATTATTCAAGCTACACTGAAGGAGAGCTCAAAGGCTACAACCTGGCGGTCGTAACAGGTCTGTGTTACATATGTAAAAAATTTTTTTTACTGTGCCCATTACCACAATCAAGAAGGGAAAGAGTGTGCAGAAATCGCCTTCAGTACTAGAACGCAAGCCTCAGCAGCATGAAATCACTTTTACTATTCACTCCATAGCCCCTGGGAGGAGTAAAGGCTGACGCACAGCCACTTCACAAATTCCCTTTTACATTATCATCAGCAGCAGGTTTTAAAATTTAGTAAGCTTCCTCAATACTTCTGGTCCTCCAAAATACTGAAGGATGCTCTACTGGTCTGCACTGAGTGATCATGGACACTGAAAGAGGGCTGAGCAAGCATGAAGTGTTATCTGCTCAGAATATTTATGTACTACAGTTGTCCTGCACTCATTTAAGTACCAACTTTTTCCAAAGAAATAGAACGACATCTCTATTGTAGTCCAAGCTGAGTATCACAAAACAAAAAAGTTGCATCATGAAGTATTACAACAAAAATACCCAACTATTTCACACAAATTTAACACTGAAGTCCTGCTTGAGTGATGAGTTTGAGCCAAAGAACAAGAATTAATGTGAATTTGACCATGCAGGTCAACACACAGAACCTAAGCTTTTTATTCTGAGTGTTACTCCAAGTCACCCTGACAGCCCCTCCTGCCCACCATGTTCTTCCTGAAAACATACTAAAAAAAAAAAAAAAAAAAATCACATCTGATAAATCAGTACATAACTGCACAAGAAATATTTTTCAGTTTGCCTGAAATACTGCTTGGGCCACTGTTCATTATCAGGCTGAATATTTCAATATATTTTTTCATGTCAACTCAATGCTGAAAACCTGGTAATTCTGTCAGCTGAGATGAGAGCTTGTCCTGCACCATTCTGTTTAACAAGCTGTGTCTTCTGCTGAAGATCAGTAATTTTAAATTTTTTCTTATACTAGTGTACACTGTAACAGTTTTCCCTAAAGTTCTTAGTTTTAAAATGAGAAAATGACAGTTATCACACATTTCTTGACAAATAAAGGCAAGTGATATACTACAGTAAAAGGATCCTCGAGCAACAAATACAGCTGACAAACTTCAGAAGTTTACATTAAAATGTTGAACATGAAAATATTCTCTTGCTTACCGAAAATTTCTCCATTTTTGGCAAATTCTGTCACAAGGTACAACATACTTTTGGTCTCCATCACCTGTTGATAGAGAAATTGCACATGAGAGTGTTTGTGGGGAGAGCAAAAAACAAACACCCAAATGGATACTTTTTTTTAATTGTTCTCTTCTGGTAAAGATGGGAAAGTCTTTGCCTTGCACCTACAGGTATCACAATCTTTCACTTTGTTTTTTCAATTGTTCCCCTCAATAGTTTCAAGGGGAGCATTTGCAGGCTAAGCACAAGGATAAGCTTTATATACTTCATAAAGCCAGTGTACAGAAGGAGGAGATGGATAAGATTCTCAACCACAAGTGACTAACAAAATGACAGTATTCTCAGCAGCTAGTTTAAAGACTTTCCTCTAAAGGAATCAGCCTAAAGTAATTTCCTTGCTCAACTTTTCTAACATGCTGATGGCTGGAGCTTGGGAAAGACAACTGGGGAAAATCCTGTCCTCTGTTACCAACAGTTCTCTAGTTACAGAACGAAAAAAGAACACAAAAAACCCCAGATGAGCATCAGACTTAAAACCTGGAAAAATCCAGGTAAAAGCATCACATCACAGGATCCCACTGCACAATCAAACAGTACAGCTACAGAACTATCACATCTCAATATACCCTCTGGTGGGGGGGGTGGGGGTGCGTGTGTGTCAAAGAATCTCCAAACTTTAAGCATATTTAACTTTCTCTTCTAGTAAGTTCCAGCCTTCCTATTACAAGAATAGACTACTCAAACATGGGAGGCTGGAAGGAATAGAGGGAGAGAAACAGGACAAAAGAAAAAGAGTAAGGGGAAGACTTCAAAACTTTTTCATGAGCAGTTGTTCATGGCCTTGAACAGAAAGATTTCACCTAACAGTTCCAAAATTCCATACTTTCATGATACAAGTTGTGAAAAAGCAGCACAGTCAGCTATCTTGCAGCTTTCTTCCTATGACCTACTTCTCAATTGCTTAAACAGCTACTCAGGAATGCCTTATACAGATAGCACAATCAAAAGATACACTGAAAGTGAAAAATCATCTACTTCAAAATAAAAAAGTCATTTAGGACTTCCTTTCAGCACAATAGAACAATTTCAACACCCGACATATTCTAGGCCTATTTCAGTAACCACAGTAAAATAGTTCAGCCCGAACTGCCTATGACAAAGCCTTACTGAATTTTATGTTTGCATTTTATTTACGCACCAGCTTGAAAGTACTAGAAGACTCCTCACAAATAAACTCTTCTCAAAGGAATGCTTTAAAAAGGCAAATCCTGAAAGATATATAGTATAAAAACAGCAGTAACTAAAGAACTGAGAAGCCAGCAGACAGAACAAGATGACAGTTCTTCAGTCTCTCCTGCAACCTTGTTTAATTCTAGAACAGCTGACCATATTATGACTGAAATGTCTGTATCTGGAAGGCAAAACAGTTCGGAAAGACTGTTTTAAACCAACATTTGGAGACAAGAAGCTGCAACAGCCTGTGGATTACGTATATATGGAACCATTCTTAATCAACCCAAGATTGCTACCTTCATTACTTAACTCTAACAAACCTCAGCAGTTCATTGACATGAGACAATTCAGAAGCTTGTAGTGTGGACACAGTACAGTGATGGGCATGTTATACAAGCAAACTAGTGAGATGATTTGATTGAAGGCTATCTTAAAAATAAAGTCACCTATCTACCAAATGCATTTCTAACAAGCCAGTCCCTCAATAGCAGAGGGGTAAGCACTACATAATAATTTTTCTCCTCTTCAAGTGATTTTTCTGATCTCCAGACTTAAATTTACCTATTCTCAGACTCGAGACTACCATTTTTGTGTTTTGTCATTCTTTCAGAAGGAACTGTGGTAGACACTACTCAAGCTAGGTAGAAAACTAACTCCCTACAGTCTGCCTCTACTGAGGGAATCAGTATTTTAAAGCAGAAGTGCCAGTCTTTCCCATAAAATGAGATTAAAGCAAAACAAGTCTAAACTGGGATTTTTGTCTTTATTCACTAGAACTCCAACACCATAGGTCCAAGTCCTTGTGCTCACATTGCCTTTACAGACATAGTCAGATGAACTTCAATTCAAAGTTTGGTTTTAGCATGCACAAATCTTCATTTGTTTGTTGAGCTAGGTTTATTTTAAACAAGTGAAAGAGTATCTCAGAAATACCATGTGATTTGTTGAACAGAACACTAACAAATAGACCCCAAAGGAAATATTCTCAGGAAAGCCTTAAAAGGCAGAATTAACTGAAGCAGAAATGCCAGCAGCCTTAAACATTTTATCATATGCTAGCAGAAACAGAAAATGAAACGGAAGAGAAATAATATAAAACAAACCTGTATTTTACTATACAAACCATGCACACTAAAAAAAAGTCACAAGTAGAAACCTTCAAAAGTTTTCATTGTCTGCAATTGTATGCATTATCACAAGTGGAGGTTTCTCTCTTCTGTAAATACACATTGTTGCATCATAATTATTAGTCCTTTATGAAAAAGGGATGCATTCAATTCTACAACATATATAATTCACTTTAGTTTAAATATCCATTTGTCCATATCCACAATAGAGTGAAATGCAAGATTCCAACAAAAATAAATCCAAAGAACTAGTTATCTGTCTCCTAGTAAATGCACTTCAATATAAAATGTTTGCGAAGCTCTTGCTTGGTGTGTGCATTTACATCACAAGCACATCTGCAGAATCTGGATTTATGTATCCTCATGTCTTATCATCTTTGGATAAGAAAAAAGGCTGCAAGTACTCCTCAATCTGCACTCAGAGCCAAGACTCAACTAAATAAAACCACTACATCCACGTAGATCCTCCCAGCTCGTACTCACTGTAGACACATAATGCTGAATGTTCCTACCCTACTCTAGCTTATGCAGTACCTTGTTTACTAACTGACAGCAAAGTCTCATCACCAGGTATTTCCAACTCAGCTCTTTCACTAACACAAAATTTACAACCTTCTGTGTATTTAAGCAGATTTCAGGTACACCTGAGCATATAAAACAGCCAGCCTAATTGGTATCATAAAGTGAAAAGGACCAAAACTCATGTACTTTCAAAAAAGTTAAACACTTATCAAATGCAAATCAATTCCAGAAAAGCTGAGTTTGTCACAGACTGGTGATCTGCCAGAATTCACTGGTGTAGAGCAAACTGTACAGGAACAAAGGAGAGGAGAAAAGGGGAAAAAGACACTGCTACCCATACCTGGTAGAGCTTTATAATATGTGGGTGATCAAGCATTTTCATTATCTGCACTTCTCGGTATATCTTCTCCAGATTCACAGCATCCAGCTGAGATTTGTCAATGATTTTTATTGCCACCTGTAGACAAATAGCAAAAATGAGATTAAAAGTCTGCAACATTTTCCTCATTAGTTTATCCTCATTATAAAGGGAATAATGCCAACCCAGATAACTGGGGGCTTTCTTCTAGCTAGAAATACACATCCCACACTTAAAAATACAGCAGCACAACATTAAACATGTCAGTAGTCCCACTAAGTGGCTGCAGGTCTATCACCTACATCAGCACATCAGAAGAAGTTTTACAAGAAATGCAAGACACAGAACAGGTGATGGAGGCCAGTGTTCCAATGAACCCAGGTGCAGAATGCTCTTGTATCAGTAGCAGGTAGGAACAACTGAGGAACCTTCATGGAGTAGTGTTGTAAAGACAAAAATCTTCTTAAAAAGACTAACGGTGTCCATTTCTGGCATCAAGGTAGCCAATTTGAATCCCACAAACAAAAAATGGTATCTTAAAAGAAAAACTGTTGGCTCAACACAAATCATCAAAACATGGTGGATCCATGTAGTTTCAACTGTTATGTGCTTATTTTAACTGTAATTAATATGCTAGTACATAAGGACATTTGCAGTTCATCTGTTCAGGGAAAAAACTCTGTAGAAATATGTTTGTCAGTCAAACCTTGCAAACCTATCTCAATTAGTTTAGAAAACAGATCTTGGTCCTATTGACCTTGGTTTTACCCAATAACAGTAAAGTGAATTGCAGATAACTACACATGCTTAGTAGACTAAAAAATGTCAAACAAAAGACATTTAAAAATTAAAGCAGAAGAAAGAAAAATATAGTTGCTACAAAAACCATACAAAGGATAATAATACTAAAGAGTATAGAATATCTAAGTGGTGTTTATTCACCCTGAATATCACATTATTAATGCTGAAGCAGAAGCAAGCAATATAAGTCATACAAATGCTTCCAATTATAACAGCATTTCACAAACTATTGAACTATGGGAGACAGCTGCTATGCAGGAGACAAAAATCCACAGGAGGTGAACCTCATTATCTCCAGTAAGGCTAATTATGGACCCACCTGAATTCAGAATTAACTATTTATTGACTTCATTTCAGTATGTTTTTGCTTGATAACCTCTTCAAAAGTCACTTTTCTTCCCCAACCACCAGAAAAATAAGATTCTGTTATGAGTGAAAAAACTGGGCTAGCCTTGCATGACCACAGCCAACACAGTGAAAAGGTGTTTTTGTTTTTAAGATGTAGGATGCACTCTTACATAGCTGAAGCAGAACAAGACTATTTTCCAACGCAAACCAGTATTTTTTTATGAAATTTTTTAAAAGATAGGTGCGGTTTGTGTTTTTTTTTTTTTAAACAATGTCCAACTAAGGTAGAACTCAGTAAAACGAAACTTATGAAAACCAACACACATTTATAATAGCAGTAACATATACAGCCATTAGAAAAGAAGAAAAAAGGTTCACATCCCACAACATTTTCACCATTAATCAAAAATTACTCCATACACTTTATTCTGCAAAACGTAACAGTGGACACTTTAGAAGCAGTGGTACCTAAAATGGTATTCAACCACTCCACACTGCACTCTCCCCCTGGCCCCTGCTTTCTGCAACTTTCTTCTACCCTAGTATAACATACAGCAATGTAGTGGATCCTGATGCCTGATCTTTTCAAAACATGGTTCCCCCTGCTGTCTTCTGCTAACTCTTTGTATTTACAGCATTCTCCATAATGCATCTACTCTGCCCTCTTTCACCTTACACTACGTTGCGCAGTGAGAAGCGCACAAAACAGTGATGCTCAAGACGGCAGGTCCTAAAAGATTACAGACCTCCCTTTGAAAGCTTCTGTCTTTTGACTATGAAGACACCATCCCAAAACCATGCAAACAAAACATGAGGATCACCTGCTTCTGCTGCTATTTGTTACCCCCTTATCCAACTCCCATGCCTTCAAACTACAATATTAATTTGCTGTCTTAGACTAGGTATATGTATAAGACTTGATAATAAAGGCCTGGCTTCATACATGCAAGGAATAAGGGACAGGCAAAAGAAGAACAGTAACATGCATTGGACTGGACTATCCAAATGCCTACTTCCCACTTGGTCTTGCCAGATTTGCACTTCCTTTGACTACTCCCTACAGCAATTGCTCATTCTCCCAGCAGGTCCCCTTTCACTCACTCATAAACGCAGAACAGCAAGCTGCTTCCTTATTTGGTCTGATTATATGCCATGTGGCAGCAGAGGATGCAAACAATCATTCACACAGCTTAAGGAAAAACACCACACAAAATGCATACCTTTAAGCCTCCCTGGCCTAATTAAAGAACACACCTAATAAAATAAATTCTGGTTATTGTTTATTTTTTGCAGGCACAATTTATTAGACTAAGAAGAAGTCACTTCACTAGAAAGTTACAAAATGTCAAAATAATCAAACCAAGTCATTAACGCCAGACCAAATTTTTAAATATACATCAGGAAATATTTATTGAAAACAGCCGACGTCACTTTTCTCCACTTCCTCTAATTTACATTACACTGTCTCTCTGGAATCAACTGGAGACACAAGCTGCTTTCTCCTTAATTCTCCACATCCACCCCAGTTCATACCTTTTATCTGTGTGATCCCCAGATTTAAGAGGAATGGAGCCCGCTATTTCTTATTTACAAACCAAGGAAAAGATTAATCTGTAGCAATCTTGCATTCCTATCACAAAACAGTAATACATCTTTCAGTCAAGCAACAAGGTACCTCCAGTGTTGGTTAGATCAGGGGTTAGGAAAGTCTAAATGCTTCCTTCATTGATCAAGAGTAATACAAAAAAAAAAATCCTGCTGCATTTTCTTGTAAAAAAAAAAAGTCTTCTTTAAAGCTTAATGGCAATCTAGTTAGAACAGCGATTTACAAAAGCAGCATCAGCCTCTCTAACTTGAGGCATTTACAGTAGCTTCTTTCTTCACATAGACAACACAGTGTAGCAGCTTTACCTAAAACTCACATCACATGCAACTTTTAAGACTGCCTCCTTCCCTGGCTCTGGCTCAGTTAATTTGACCTTACAGTGACTATGTATTTTCTCCCCATAGTTAGGTGTTTTATGAAGCTAAAGCAGAAACTTTCTCCCATTTACTCTTCTTGCACATAGGAAATGTAAAAGCAAAGCTGTACAGGACTTCAAAGAAAAGAGGTTAGGTCTAGCATAGAAGAGGAAGAAAAAAAAACCCCAAACAAGTGAAAAGGCAAATAAATAAGGGGAGTTCGGACAATTTGGGAAAAAAAACCCCTACAACCAAAAATCCCAACAGCAGCCTGCTCGCTGGGGCTCATGCTGAACCTTTGTTTATCTATCCATCATACTATCATCAGTTTCATTAGCACAAATATTTGTACTTCTTTCTTCTACACTTCTCACCCCCTCCTAGCGGGAAGGGGAGAGTTCTGCAACTGTGTGGCTTGCTAGTGCTACTTTTTCCAGTGACATTTGACTCCCACCACCTTATCCTAGTGAAAAATCTAGCATTACCAGTACACTGACTTTTAGTGTTTTTTCCAGTGTAGTTTGGCACTTCTACAGTTTGCTCTTAAATTTTGAGTATTCCTTTTACTGGAAGTAGAAATATTTCAAATACAGCCTGTTACCACTTCCAAGCCTATATACAAGTGTCTATGTTGCCAACCTTCTCCAGAGATATCAGGCATTATTCTGAACACTTCAGTTCCAAGCTTCTAACATTTGTTTAGAGTTTCAATTAAAAAATCAATTTAACTTTGTTTTCCCACACGAGTATCCATTTCCCTAGGAAAACCTAGATAAATTAGTTCTGCTTCTTCAGTTTTAAAGATTAAATACTTCCACTTCAATTTCTTAATAATCAGTGCCTACCACAGTTTTATGTTTTCCAAGGTTAATAAGACTACGCAGCTATATGATCACTTCAGTTACTAAAACGTAAGTAATTTTATATATAAGTGTGCAGAAGACATGTTTCATCTTTATATGGTTAAAATCACTGAACAGATCTTAATTTCTGAGCAACACCCAGTAAAGTTTCATTAGAGCAAAGAAGCATTTAAAAAAAGAGAATAGTAAAAAAGAATGGGTCAAATAAATTTGGGAAGCATGGCTACAAATCCTGCTACAACCTTCACTAAACTTTCTGGCCTAGGACAGTGCTTCATGTTCCAATGTCTCCTACTTTCTTCCTTTTCCAGAAGTTTCCTATCCTATCTCCTTGCTGCACACACTTAGAAATACAATTCCCAAAGACTACTGAAAGACTGAAACCAAATCCTTCTTCTGAAACTGTGGGATCAAGAAAAGAAGTCTTCAGGTCACACACTTCTCAGAGCAGAATGGCTCCAGAAAAGTCCTCTTTTGATGGTTTTGAAAGATTTTCTTACCTCCCCACACCACAAGAAAAAGTGAGCGTAGATTCAGAAGTCACAGAAAGTTAACACTCCACAGAAGCACACAGAAACATTCTATATTGCCTATACAATCACCCACCTACTCCCAAAACTGTAGCACTAACATGTATCACTGATGAAAGTATTCTGCATTTATAGCTTTTGAGTCTTCAAAGATCTATTTTGTTTACACATTGGGCATTCAGGTACAACCATGCATCAAGGACTTGGATAAATACTTCCACAAAAATCTTTTTATGAAGAATATCATCAGATAATAATGACACCGTTAATAAAATGCTCTTCAAGTCAGTTAATACTGAACTCCTGCAGGGTACTGTGGAGCTAGAAAAATTATGTTACATGTGACTGCAAATGCTGGAAAACAAATTGTTTTGGAGCACTACAGAAGGAGCCACTGTCATCATGTTAAGAGATGGATTTTGTGCTGCTACATCTGTAATCTGTTCATAAAAAGACAGACAAGACTTCTTTAGCTGGATCATTCAGTTGACAGTTATCACTAATATATTCATAAAAGTGTATGTTGTGTAAACACATTAGCTCTGCATCTCAGATCTCAAATAATACTAAGTATAGCTCTCCACTAATTAAGAATATCTTATTTGAGATGCAAGAGGCAGACATACAAACTAATGAACAACAAGCTATATTTCCGGTTTAAATAGGTTTTTAGTTTAAAAAACCCACCATATTACATTAACACAGAAAGTAAAAGCATGTGCCTACTTGAAGGAAAAAATGGTGCTATTTGCAATCCCTGTACAACTGTCAACGTGTATATACATGCACACAGCAGCAGGCTTCTATACGAGAAGCAGCACTATAGTAGCAGCTGGCACCACTGCTTCTACAGTCAAATGCAGATTAGATATCTCAGTCTATTCTGAATGTTCAGTTTTCATGCGTCTTGCCAGGACCATAGAAAATTTAAAGAAAAACCACTTGGAAATACTTAAAATCCAGCAAATTCTTCATAACGATGTAAGAAGGAACAGTGCATTCAACAGCAACAGCTCACTTTTGTCCATAATCTCAGCTGTGTCATGATGACAGGAAAAAGGGAAGTAATTCTTAGAGGCAGAGAAGCTGCTTCAAGATGGGGAACAGTTTCCCATCTGAAAAGTGTGTTTTGTTCCTGAATACACAGCTTGCTAACAACTATTAGCATCCCGCAGAGCTGCTGGAACATCACTTTAATCTTCTGAAGACAGTGCAGAGACACTGACTGCACACAGAAATTAATTTTCATTTCCCTAGTATGGTCAATCACAGCCACAGCACAAGCAAACTCACTCTAGTTTGTCACACGGCAAATAAAGGACAATTACACAAGTTTGGCAACTCTAGTTTTGGTGTTGTTTTATAGTTATCACTTCTCCTAAGGAAAATAAAAGGCAAAGCCCCCAAAATCCCAATCAAATATCAATATATAGCATTAGTACTTACTTCAAATGCAGAGGAAGAAAAAATAATGAATTCTGTTCCTTTCCTTATCTTCCCCTACCACCAGTTTTTGTTGCTTAAAGACATATAGTCCAAAATATTTTTGCAACTTTCATGATTTCTTTTAATTTAAAAATATCAGGAATAGCACACATTTCCTTCCCTCTTTTACTAAATGCCTAGAGAACTGAAGTTTGCTCAATCCTCATCTGACATCTGGGAATTGAAACTGTCAAGCAGTGAAGGTGAAATGCTTGTCAAGAAAGATTAAAGTTCTTCTATCCTTCAGCTACTCCAGTTTTCAGTTTTCATTGTTTTAATATTATTTAATTCTCTGACTAGCTGTTAAAAAAAACCACCAAAAACCAACAACGCAACACCCTCCCAACATGGCCTAACAAGTTAGCACACAAAAAGAGGTTTGTCCATGTCAGTGCAAGCTTTAAGGTTTCATGTAGGTTACAGAAATTCAGATTTGAGTTACTAATCCAGTATACCCTAACTGCATTAAAATTAACAAACAACTTCCTGCAATCTGGAGCAACTACAATTTGCAACAGCAAAGTGTCAGATATCACAGATTTATAAAAGTGTTAACTTCCCTCAGGGTGCAGCACACTACACTCAACCTGATCTACCTGAGGTCCCACTCTGCCTCCAGATATGCATCCCTCCTCTCCTCCTTGCAACATATCTAGAAAGCCCACAGCTGCAAACAGTTAAATGAGCACCCTGAGTCTTAGGGATTTTTTTGGCAGTAGTGTCATTTTCCCACTGAATTACTCCACTAACCCAAACTGTGTGCTATCTAACACAGGGAGCTGCTGTCTCCACTTCTATCACTTCTACATGCACGTAAGCACACTCCACCAGGCACTCACATCTAAACTAGCATCACATCTTGTATCAGGAGCTGATAATTTTTGGAGGAAAGCACAAACCACCTGTAACATACCACAGCTAAAAGCGTAACCGTGAACTGTAAGGACATACTAGTTGGAAGGGTTTCATTTTCATTTGAGGAGCAATGGCTGGTACTCTTCTGTAGATGACTAATCCTTGGGGGATATTAGTTGCAAAGTTTTGGGGGTGGGTGGGGAACATGGCTCTTTCACACACAGCCTATTCACAAAGACTTTCCTTCATCCTTAAAGTGCACTGCTTTTTTCCAAGTAGTACCTTCATCTATTCTGAGAGCTTTTCATTACTGTTCATTATTTCACACATCACTGTATTTCACTAGATGCAGATACTTATCTTCTTGAATTTTATGCTTCCAATTACTTTTGTTCTCTTTTCTTAGACTTCTCTCCTCCTTCTGAGGAAAAATTTTGCTTATTTGTGCATGCCTCATTGACAGAATTTACCCTGAGATCACAGAATTTCTCAGCAACAGGATGAATTAGCATGGCAGGAAAGCACATGTCAAACTTAAACGGCAACAAACACACAAACAGCAAGCAAAGCAAAGGTCACATTCCACCATGCAGCCCCCTCTGGGGCACCCTGTATGGACTGTCATCGAAGAGGGTCACCCACTACCTTTATTACTGTAAATACGTATCAATTCCCCCATTTTTCTTAACTTCCACAATTCTTTCTATTTGGCTATTTAGCCATGCAATTTCAGTGTTGCATTAATAGAGGATCCAAGTTACAATTTCTGAGTGAGTTCGCACACATCATTTACTACCTTGTCTTATGTGTATCTTCTGCTTCATGCCTAGCTCAATTTTGTTTTCACCTATACTTTTCTAACAATATATGGCAACTACATTTACTATTTTCAGTACAAGTTACCATTTTATATTCCCAGATGCAGATTTTCCATAAGAAGTATGGATTCTGTACATAATCCTTAAGTGCAGACCTTTCAAGTTAATAAGATTCCACCTTCTTCTAATTTAACAGTTATTGGCTGGTCAGTTACATAAAGAACCAGGCAAGTATTTTTATAGGTCAAAGCCACACAAAATACAATCTCAAAGTACCAATGCTAAAAAAGCCCAACAACAAACAGTTCCGAATTTAAAAGGTTCAAATAAGTAGATTCAGGAGAAACTCAGGCAAGTAAATAGTCCTTTTTAACAGGACTTTCCGAGCAAGTCTCAACAGCAACAGTACGCAGCTTCCGCGGTAAAGACCTGATGGTACACAGGTACAGCCTTTCCAGAACCTAATAAGCTGAATACTCTTCCACTGCAAATTTAATAAAGGCACAGGTGAATATGAGAAACTAGCAACTCAAGAAATTTAAACAACATTTTAGAACAAGCCTGAAATACGAACAGCCTTCCATCTAGAAACATTAATATGCAGGACTTCCACTTTATGTGCATAGTGAACTAACACTAAATCAAGTGAGGTGGTCCAAACTTGAAGTGCTTATTCAGAGTAGTACTTGGCTAGAAATAATTTCCCTTGACACCACTAGAAGTGATCTTAATAGGGTTCCTCTTCCTCAAAGACCACGTAAATACTTCCAGAGACTAACTCAGCAACTAAATTCCAGATAAACATTCTTGCATCTCTTACTACAGAAAGTCAGTGTAGCTGCACTAAAAAATGAGAAACTCTGACACAAATCTCCAACAGAGGCAAATCTGCTGTAAAAATCAAGCAGAAGATAAAAAGGCTTCAGACTGGACATAAGGCTCCTCAGAAAAGGAAAGCTGGTTAAAAAAACTCATGATTGTATTAGAATGCACTGGAATTCAGCAATTTCTTAGGACACAGACAAAAAAAAAAAATCACACCACAGTTCGGGAGCTGTTAAGCTTTGCGTTTTCTGTAACCTTTGTTATTTTGAACAATACTAAACAAACATATTTTCTAAAATGACAAATAAAAATAAAGATTAAAGTTTTCATGCCCACCACAAAGTCTGCCAAAGAAATGAGAACTACAAAGTAAATGACAACTTGCTATCTTCAGGTGAAGCGTTTATAAGTTTTGCACATGGCATCAAACTTGGGAACAGAACACTAACATTGCAAAGTCTTTGCTTGGCTCTTCAGCAATAGCAAGGAAGAATTTAAAAATAATTAAAGGTTTACTATGAAACCTGAGAAATATGACAATACAAGAAATTTCTTTTAATACTTGGGATGCAAGGCTCATCTACCACTGCACGGCCAGAACAATGTTACCACTGCAGATCTGTCTTCCTTAACTGAAATCCAAACCAAGGGCATTTTTCATTCCTGTAAGGAATGATTTTACCAAACAAGACTACAGCAACTGAAATAACTGCAGGTCTTTTCAGTTTTTACCTTGCACTTCGGACAATATTTTATTTACTTTTGTCTGGTACAGAGCAGCACAGTAAGCTCTTCTTCAGTAAACAATGAAAGCAAACAGAGCCTTATAAAGAGCTTACCTTTAGGTGTAGTGACTAGAACTACCTAAGAAGAAAATAGAAGAGGAAGCTGATCTTTCCAAGCCACGAGTCTCATTAGATACCCGTTTTTAAAAAGTGAACATGACTACATTTTATCCACACAGATGTACAATAATTTTTGTTTTAGGTAAAGCATAAGATAGTAACAATCTACAGGCGGGGACACACACACACACACACACACACCACGGAGACAGGGGACGCTGTTAAATAAAGAGACTAAAAATGGTTGAATTTGATTAACTGGCAGGATGATGTATCAAAGAATTCAGGACACACACACACGAACTCCTTTGCCAAAAGAGAGGTAGAAGGACTACCCATCTACAAGTATTGGCCGGGTCAGGGAACTGTAAGATGTTCAGGACATGAAAGCAGGCGTAAGACAGGGTTTGAACCTTCCCTATTAACAGAAAGTTATCACTATCTGATGGCAACGCTCACGAACTAAGCCAACAACTGCCCGCCCCCTGCACCCTCCCCGCCCAAGCATCCTTGCCGTAGTAGCAACGCATCGCCTGTGGCCTGAGCCACCGGGGTACCCCGCTGCAGCCCAGCTAGGAAGACATCGTCACTGCCCTTGACAGCAAAATGAAAGCAAGAAACCAAACAAGAACGGCGGCCACGGCTCCTGCTCCAAAGCCTGCCCGCAGCCCAACACCTCAAATAAATAATCCACCCCCCCCAAAGGAGAAGGCGCCAGTGCTGGAAGGGACAAAAGGAGTAAGCAGCCTGCAAGGCGCTGCTGCACGCCCCCGCCGAGCCACCCCCAGTAAAACCCCCGCCGCCGAGCAGAGCCCCGCAGCCCCGAGGCCAGCCGCCCGGCCCCCGCTCCGCAGCCTGGCGCGGAGCCTCGTAACCCCGGGGCCCGCCGCCCCTCCAGGCCCCGCCGAGCGGAGCTCCTGCGGCCAGCTGCCCCCAAACCCTGCAGGGGCGCCCTACGGCCGCCGCCCCCACCCT
>Ga0181612_141853_pt1 | contig 17900 bp, 6 predicted proteins | sample HoacroProtozoa21_FD_119630 | JGI IMG/M metagenome (GOLD analysis project Ga0181612, IMG submission 119630) | Hoatzin crop microbial communities from Cojedes, Venezuel. Combined Assembly of Gp0051906, Gp0051904, Gp0051908 | reverse complement strand
CTCCATATTATAATTAACTTCCACGCACACTTTTCATCAAAAATAACAGGAACTCAGATTTAGGTCCAAAGGTTTAGGGAATGTTAGGCAGAAGCACAGCTCTGGAAGACCTGCCTACTAGCACACCAATGTCCAAACTATTTTATGATTCAACGATTGTATGAAAGAGCAAATAAAACAGAGAACTAGGAAGAACAGTAGAAATGTTACCCTTAGAGATGTAAATACATAATTCATGCACACCTGCCCAAATGCTAACTTTGATTTTGGTACACTATCTTCTCCACACAAATCTTAGGAAAGAATCCTAACCAAATTCAATTTTTATTGCCTATTGTGTTTTCAGTGTCTTTATAAAAATGCAGGGAGAAATGAAGCTTCTGCCTGAAATAAATACATTAGAATACTGATCTCTGTCTGCATTGAGTTGTGCTACATTCAAAGCAATGAGGTAACAACTTTGCAGGCTTCCCATCAGTCTCCTTGCTATGAACAGGCTTCATCCAGTTGAAGTGCTGAAAAAGCCCTCAGCAAATAGCTTTGGTTGATTATCATAATATCACCCGCTAGTGCTATTATGTTGTATCAGCATTTACATCATAAACTTCTATTTTAGGTGTTATATTTCCAAACTGTGAAAAAAGGCTCTGAACAGAAAGTTGATATTCAATAATGAGTAATTTTTGCACAGATTTAAAATGAGTAGTGCATTCACTTTTTAATACAATGAAGAAAAATGGTATTTCATTCCTAGTTCAAGCCACATTACTGAATAAAAGCAACTTGACAAAAAATTATTTTCCTATTTCTTTTTTCTCTAAGAAGCAGAATTAGGGTGACACAAGCAACACTCTACACAGTTCACTTTGTATGTTGGACCTTTTTCTCACACCTATGATGTATTTTTAAGTACATCTCTGGACTGCTTGCACAGACATGGGTCTCTATTGCTAGTAAAGTTGCTTATTCCAATCAGCATGATACAATGACTGAAGAGTTTTGATGCAACAGGTAAGTACTGCAATGCAAATATGTTAAAAAAAAAAATTCTTCAATATTTCCGAGACTACAAAAATGAAATCACTGAGACCGTTGTCTTTGATTCAAAAATTCTACTTTATAATCGCTATTTTCATTTTGCAACTCCTTCAACAAGGGGTGAAATCCTGGCTAATTAAAGTCAGTTGAGTTTTGCCACTGACTTCAGTGTAACCAAGATTTCACTTACAAAGTTTTATATAAAAATACCTAAATATAGTAAAAAGCTCTGACTAACAGCAAGTGCAATCTGTTTGATAGATGACATATTCTATGTACTTATATACACTACAGCTCAAAGCAGTCCAGCGATAACAGCTTTAAGCTACTGAGTAATTAAGAAGTGATGCATTTGCTTTTAAGAACTGATTAAATGCAAAATATTGACATTTGTGTTGGCCTATAAAATCCATAAATACATTATGGAATGAAAAATAAAAATTTACTAGTCCTTTACTCTGAAATTTAAAAATCTAGATTTACTAAGCTAAAATTTAATAATTCCTAAATGTGCATTAGTAAGATAAATCCTAAGTAGAGCTGGCTGAGTGCTGCATGACTGTTCTCTTTACCCATTTAGCTAGCATCAAAAATGGACTACACAGGCAAAAATAGTTGTCTGGTTTGCTCTTAATCCTATTGTGTATTCTTGTTTCTGCCAAAGCTTTCAGCAAAACTGTATTTGTAGGTATTGTTAGATGTCTTATTTATAGTTTTTTCTACAACAGATATATGAATATATATCACACAAAATACCTTTTTTCTTTTATGAAAGACAGTTTATAGTTGCAATGAATAGTAAATACAAGTAATTAACTCTTGTAATGAATTAGACTTGCTAGTTTTCAAATGTGTAGCTCCCATTTATTTTGCCAGCGTACAGCCTCCAAAATTTTCCTGACTGTTGCTGTGCCAACAGCAAATTTTCAAGGCCAAGGAAATTATGTCACAGTGAAGCTAATGTTATGGTGAACTGTTATTAATTAATGTTAATGATATAAATTTTTTTATTTATAAATCACAGGATACATCACCAGAGTCCAAAAAATAATACATAAATTGGCTAAATATTGTACTAAAATGGTATTTGAAACTTTTAGTAAAAGACAAATGTTGTTTTAATAGCACACTCCTGATATGCCATTCACCTAAGCCAAAGAAGACAAGAAAATAAGTTTCTAGAAATTTTAATTTGTTAGGATAATTTACTTGAATTCAGTATACATTGAATACAGTCATAGAGAATGCTAAATCTTTTCCTTTCAAGTCACATTCTTGTAGAAGTAAAATACTCCCTATATTAAAATAGAATACTCCCTATATTAAAACTTTGATATCTTTTGCATTGCTACTTGGAGGAAAAATTTGACAAGGCAGTAGGTATTTAACTGCTCTGTCTTTAAACAACTGTGAAGATTTTTTTTTTTTTGATCTATTCTGCAACAGCACTGTGTTTTATGCCTTTACCATTATTACAGGAGACCAGGATGAATCTGCTATGCTAACTACTGTTAAACTAATCTAGAGTCTGAAGTATCTAAAATATCATTAGACATTTTAATTAGATGTATAATAACTACAGACACAGATAATTTAGCACACACATTTAATTTTAAATTAAGATTAATACAAAAGGATTAATCTCACCCTGCCCAGCCCTTGATATCTGTGCTCACAGGAAGGACCAAAAATTCTATAATTAACAGACAGAAATAAAGATTTTGTTTAGGAATCATCTATGCATAATTCCAGGGTTTAAACCTCAGATTGTGCACTTTCTTTTTATTTGGACCAGGTTTATTAACATTATACGACAGTTTTTTAGTGCAGTTATTATCTTCTATCAAATATCAATTGTTTTGCAAAAGATTCCAAAACCTGTTATTTCTCAGAATTTACATTTCTCTCTCCTTCCATTTGCTTTCTTGAAACAAAATCAAATACAATGCAAAGAAGCCACTAGCCTTTTTCTCTTTTTCATTTTATGCATTTAATCCATTTGCAACCTTTGAAATCTGTTGGCTCCTGTAATCCAAAGTGGAATTTGCATGTGCATTCAAATTCCACTAATTTAATTTTCAAATATTCTAGTAAAAAGTCATCAAGGGATATCTTTCCTGTCCCAAAACCATTTTACCTAGAATTTGATAGCAAAACATGCTTCTGCCAAGAAACATAAACCAGTTTTAGTAACTACAGTCATAAAATCCTGTCTAGATCAACATATTCACTAAGGTATCATTCAGTTGTGTGATAAGTATTTCTGAGTGATTTGTAAGCTATTGGTATGATGGGGTATACCCTATCCTCAGTAGATAAACTCACAGAAATTACACGTGCACATAGGAACACACACCCTTAAATCCTAAGTTGCATATGTAGTAGCATTAACTGACAGCTAAATTTATAAGGGGCAGCAGAAATCAAACTCTCAAAGACAGCGTTTTCCCTCACAAGTCTAAAAGTCTCCCTGCTAAGCTCAGTCAACAGGGAAAGCAGTAAAACGTGGAAACAGGTCTTAAACATTTTTGCACTAGCACTGCATTTGCACTCTTCTTGCCTCACGCAGAGCGCTGGACAGCTGAACGGTACAATGGCTAATACACACTGCCTTCAGCATAAAACTACAATGCATACTGCAAGACAGGAAATCTCTGCACTCACAAACGTTATCCCAGGCAGTGGATCACCACTTAAAGTAGTAAGTTTTAAATTAATTTCTAATATAATTCAACTGAGAACAACAAGCTTTCAGTAATGGTTGACTGACATATAGGATCTTTTACAGGATTTTTTAATTCTTTTATACCTAACCACAACTGATGAAGAATATCAGAATTGCTTTCTTGGAGATCACGAAAACTGTAAGTGATTGAAGTCTGTTGGCTTTGTGGCTGAGACAAGACAATACTCAGAGTTGCAGACAAAGCAGTAAAAATGGCTGCTAAAAATACTTTGCAAAACATCATGAGAAGTTATTTCTTTTGCATCTCAGATCAACTTTGTTCCTCTGGTAGATGACTGAGTGAGTGGTATTGTAAAAGGAGAGTGAGGCTCAATACAACAAAATCTTAACATCTCTTTCTTCATTTGAATCTTTTCCACAGTAAATTAAAAATTAATCAATTGATAAAACTTTTCATATTAATGCATCATATCACCTGATTCACTGAATGGCATAACTAAAAAGCATAATTCTGTCACGCGAGTCTAACATAGTGAGTAGGTATAATTTCACACAATAGGCTGGAGTTTCAAAATCAGCCACTAATATTGCAGCAAATCTTAGGATATAAGCATTGTAGAGCAGAATCCTATATTTGAGTTTCAAGTTGGTTCTTCTAGATGACAGTAAATGCAAAAATGCTTATCTAAAACCTCATCCTTGCAGAAAGCACATGTGCATTTTTCCATCATTTTACATCACAGTAGATCATATAAGACACAAGGCATAACAATTAATCTACCCCCTACAGTCCCTAAGCAAGTTCAGGTTTACATTACGTCAAACTTTCCAATTTCAAACTGCCAATAAAAGTGAAAATGAGTGGGGGATTATCTGACCTGATCGGTCGCAGGTACCTTAAAGTAATTTTAAATGTTGGATATGCTTGCATATACTGTCGAATTTATTCTGTGCTCTATCACAATGTAAAGAAGTAACAGCTCCCCGGTAAAAACATGTTTTGGTATGTCATCTTAACTCAGACAGCAGCATCCCAGGGTGGAATGGCAGTACTGTGATGTATCCAGTCAACTACTGGATTTGGGGATTCCATTTACAAGACTTAGAATAAAACCCAGTAAAGAGCCTTGCAATCAAAACAATACACATTAGGTCATTAATCAAAGGAAACACAATGCATAGATGTTCTGAAATTTAAGTTTCTGTCCCCATGTTTCATTTTACAAAATGCTACAGATGGAAGAAAAGACCCATGACCTAACCCCAGCTCTATGCCCGCCCTCAGTCAGATTATTCTAGGGGAATTGCAGTATCCTTTAAACCACATGTAGCATCTACCCACCTGCTGGGTTTAATTTCGGAGTCCAGCACTATCATTAACAGAAATAATTTTTTTTTTTTCATTTGTGTATTATCTTACATTCATTCTCAGCAAAACCAGAAAGCTTTTCTCAACAGGCATCTGCCTTTGGCTTCCCCTAGCGAAAGCAAATGAGTCATCCAAAGGCTACATGAATGACATGTATAATGTTCAAAATCTTTCTGGAGTGTTTTAAACCCTGCTTCTTTCCCTGTGAATGGGAAATATGCATGTAGTATAAATATCAGTGACTGAAGTTATGCTCAGAAGTTTCTGAGGTATCCAAACCTTCGTTTAACTTCACAGGCATCCTCTTCTTTAGTACCACTGTTGTTTTGGAGTAAGTCAGATCACTAAGGTAGCTAAAAACGTGTTCTATTAGACCATTTACACATGGAGAACATACACCCTTCATATTCACTCCTGCATAAACAAGATTTACATTACAATTGTTTTTAGATTTAGCAAAGCATAACCACAAAGAAGAGAACAGGATAGGAAGAACTGAAACCATGTTAGCCTGGTAGCATAATGAATACAGATCATCCTCAAAGTTTAGGTCAGTTAGTATAAGAATAAAAATTACATTACTCAGCTCTTGCTAGCTATTCAGTAGAAATAAAAACCTTTCCTGATGTCATCCTACTCTTTGTTGATTCTTCTCCTCTTCTCCCCTTTCCAGTCCCAGCTCTCCCTTACATAAGCATAATCAAATTACAAGAGCACTATCTGATCAAATTCTTCTTTGCCCATTCTCAGCTTCATCCCTATTATCAGAGTCTCCCCAGTGCCTTTAATTTAATGAAGAGCCCTGCAGCCTAAATGCCATTGCCATTCCAGATTCCTATTTTAAAACTTCAGGCCCTGCAAGGCCTCACAGAAAGCACTACATCAGCTGGAGTAAGCACAGCTGAATGCAGGTTTAAAGCAGTTAAGAACAGCAACCAATACCCGGCCAATAAGTCTCTAAAGACAGGGAGGCAAAGCAGGAGTATCTGTATCCTCACAAGGGCTGTGTGAGGCATGGAAGAAAGGTTGGATGGTTACAAGTGATACTGGGTCTTTCCTATTCAAAACCAAAAAGATTAAAATTCTGATGGATTTTTTTCATTATCAAGCTTTTAGATAGCTTTATGAAAGCGTGAGATTTTTTTCTAACCTTTGGGAACAGATCATTCTGATGTTGAAGTTAGAGTAATTTTTTTTTTTTTTTTTAATTTGGCCTTGGGTTTTCCTACCCATAAGTCAGAGAAACAAATGTGGGCAAAAATTTACACCTGCAATGAAAATGCAGGCTCAGTCAATATGATATGGAGCTCAAAATGCCTAGTTCCACTCATAAAGACACTCAACTTCCCAAGCAATCTTAAATGCACTAAAAATTACCTGCTAATGCCATCCTTACCTTTTGTAGCTAGTTGCACTAGAAAAACTGTAGGCATCCAATGAAAGCCTTGTCAAAGATGAGCTAAAAATGTATTCCACTGCCTTTTCCTCTGGCAATTTGGACATTCATGACAAAGTTATGTAAGAGGCAGAAATAAGAAAATCCACATATGGGAATTCATACACCCAGTTTACTACAACATATGGTACAGTATAACGTGAACATGTGTTTGCTTCCCCTCCCCCCACCTTTTTTTAAATTTGGGAACCATATAAGTAATTTCTGAATTAAATTCTTGTTAAAATGGACAAGTACAGTAAGTCTATGTAGGGATAATGGAGGTAGCTAACTATTTATATTGGATGCTAGTACAACAGAAAATGGTATCTTTTGGTGTGTTCCACCAGTGGGCACAGCCAGGCCACGCCAGTCTCAAGTCTCTTAGTTCCACCTACTTTGCAGGACTTCGGTGATTGTTTTGTAAGGGTTTTTCATAAGAACTCAGTAATCCACTGCAAAGCACTTTCTTGAGTAGAAAATTCCTGTTGAACAGATGGAATTTTAAAGTTCTACACATATTATATACACATCATATTACATACATCATTACATATATGATACATATATATCATATGTATATACATATCTTTCCCAGGTACAAAAAAATCGCATATCTTTCCTAAAATTAAAGCTGTTTCAATGGTATCTAACAGAAATAACATTCAAACATATAAGGAGGTTCATCAGCTGCCTAGTTACACGACAGAGCCAGAGGCAACTCCAAAGCATCAACACAACTGCCTGAGGAGACTGCCAAGGAGCCAGCTGCTGCTACTGGAAAATCTTCCAAAGCCTCGCATCTGGGTCCTGTTACTGCTGTCCAAAAAAATCCATCCCAATAAATAAATAAAAATATAATAATCAAAATTTCATCTTTGTTATGAAAAACTTTTTATCTATTATGTAATACATTACATGCATCATGACAAGTCTTGTCTCACAGGTATTCCTGTAGTCTAATCATACAATGTGTTATTCCTGACTCGCCTCTGGTCCCTGCCATGAGCCTACAACATCTGAGCAGTTAAGGTACTAAGAAAGCAACACTAGCACCTAATCATGGATGTCTAGTGGCATTTCAGACACCTGGATCCCAGCTGCCACTCCGGAAGGACACAGTTGTCCAATAGGCTCTGCAGATGTCTAAAATCACTTGAGACTGTTAAATACAAGCATCTGAATCCCCTCTCAGAAAGCTGTCACAGCTTGTTGACAGCTGTAAAGGACTCAGCAATGCCATTTTAATCTACCTCCTCGTGCAATCCTTAAAAACCTCCAAACCAAGCAATTAAGGCCAAAAGAAAAAAAAGAAAATCCACAAGAAAGAACAAAACATGTGGTGTACATGAAAAGGAGTTAGCCCTAGTTGGCAACGCAAACACGCCCTCACAGAAAATTTGAGAAGGTTCTTTCCTGCAGAACACAGAGTTGGAAAAACGCTTCTGACTACGGGTTGCTCAAAGAGAACATTTGCTTATGCAAACAATTATGTGGGCATTTCTGCTTCCTGCAGTTTGAAAGCTGAGTCATAAGAGTCTGCAGCACACAGAGATGAGGGTTCTAGATTGAGGACATATATCTGACCTCATTTAGGTAGGAAGTCTCTATGGGAACCTCAGTGACACGAAGCAGAGTGTGAAGCATTTGAAAAAGCTTATAGTTCTAATGTTGATTAGGATGATACTCTGGTATTAAGTGTTTAGGAACAATGTAAGTCATCCTCTAAAACCTAGAGAAAACCTAAACCACCTTTTTTCTTGGAGTTAATATTCCAATTTATCACTTTCTCCTTCCATCTGGAGATTACAAGGTACTTTCATAAATGCCTCGATCTAAAAATAAACCCATGAGTTGAGCTTTTTAAAAATTTGGAGGCTTTATGCAAACTGAATTAGTTTTAAGTTCTCAAATATTAACTCATTGCATGATTTATTCTACACAAGGATATCCTTTTTTCCTTTTTCACTTGTTTATACTATTTGAGAAACATTTTTGAATGAGCCTTTTAGAACACTGCATTATGTTTCTTGAAGCTTCACTGTGAAGTCTGATGAGAGGAAGCACAGTGATTAATTGTAGTTTGCTGTCTTGCATTTCAAAATAGCAATTTTCCAATTTAAATCTCTTGTATATTTTTGTAAGAGCGTAATTTATATTCTCCCTCCTGTGACTTTCCAAGTTAAGACACAATTTAGATATAATTCCACAACATTAGATTTGGGGAAAATGAAGCTCTTTCGACTGAATATTCAAGCAAAGAATGTGCTTGGGCTATGCCATAAATCATGCTTGTCAGATCCTTCAAAGGAATCTTTCTGTACAGTTACCTTGTCTATTATTTAGAAATCACAGACATTGAACAAGATAATTCAGCAGTGCTGTATCTGATTCACATATGGTTGTTTCCTTTTAATCTAAGGCTTTGAAAGGACTATCAATTTTCAATTTAACTTCAAAATTGTAAAATTTTATTTTGATTACCTCATAATTGCACTGCATGTGCATATTTAGAGCCTTTTGGTCTTCTGCACAAAGATGATATGGGGGGTTGATGATAACTAATGAACCATGTCAACTGAGTGGTGCTGAACTATTATATGCAAGACACATAACTCACCATGAAATTACTGACACGTTAGGTTAGACCGTTCTCTTGTTCTAAATGTTTTTCAGGAAATGTTCTAACGGAAATTTTATATGAAACAGACAGACTAATTCACAACAGACAATCAAGGGTAAGGAAGCAATCTTGCAACATAGACTTGTTCCAGAATTTTACATTTCAAGGACATCTTTAATAATTATTAATTCACAAACTATGCCACTGAACCCTTTGTGTCTTAAAATTACCTATGATCCACTTCCCCACAGAGATTCATTTCAGTAGAAATGTTTGTTTTGAAGTGATTTATAGTAAGAAACATCACGTTTTATATGGCAGACACAAAGCTGAATACATTATTTATAAGAATACATCTTTAGTGAAACCCAGTTGGAAAACTTAAGAATTTAAATATGCAACTATGATTTGAAGTTCTCTGTTTCAAAGGTTTAGAAGATTATTATTTCGATTTCTTAAGCCACTACTTATAAACTGAAATATTAATTTGCAAAACAAAAAATTACCAAGAAAAAGTGGAAAAAAAACACAAGAGAAGAAAAAGTAGTTGTTCTGCATAGGAGAAAGCAAATCCTTGCAAACCAGAGATAGAGGAGACTTGAGACAAGCCTGGCAGTACAACTTTACTGAAGGGGAAAGATGAGAACAGTAGTATTTACCATCTGGAAAGCTTTAATTGGGAAAATACTGTGGAATATGCGTTGATAGCATGTATATAATCTGCACTAATAGTAGTAATTATGGGAATTGTCCAGGAATTACCATTCAATTATTCATTTTCTGTTAGAACTAAAGACTGAAAATTTTGTGTAGCATTCAAAACTAACAACTACAATGCCATCTAAAATTGCAATTACAGCAAGACAGAGACGCTCGAGTGAATCTGTCTTGTGATATCAATATATATGTAGCAAAGTATGCTTCAGACTGGACCATGCAGCTTACACACGTCCACACGTAAATATAGGTTTGACTCCAGAGCCTTGACACCTACAGGGTTTAACAACCACCCCACAAATTTGTTTAATGCTAGTTGGATATATTTATAGAAATTGCAGCCACACCTTTGATTCAGACTCAAATCCACTTATTATCACCTCAGTCTCTGGTGATTTAAATGCTACAGCAAAATGCAACGTGATGCAAGCACCTAAGCCACATAGAATTTGAAAAGTTCTATTCTACAAGCCAATTCTGATAGTCAAATATAAGTCTAAAGATAAATTAAGAAACATAGGTAAGATTTTCACAAATATTTCAATACTTATTATTTAATCCAAGAGAAGTTACGTTGTTTTGAAAATCTCAGTAGGTATTTATAAGCATGTTTAAGTCCATAAGTGTATCTATTCCCCTCTCTCTCTCCCCCCTACTCATAGATAAAGGAAGGCCTGAAGTGATTTCTGTGCCCATTTGGAATGATTCACCTGTGTATGTAGTGCTTATTACTTCCTAAGCTCTAAAAGGACTGTTCCAACGGCTTATAAAAATGTTCCTAAAGAGCAAAGATATTCCTTCGGAAAGACCAAACTGCACCAGATAGCAAATATTTCAAATTTAATTCCCAGCTCAATATTTTAGCTCCTGTTTTGTATAGTCAATTGCCTCAATATACATCTTCAGGACTACATATAAGCATTTTCAAAATGCTGCTAAACTTTTTTTTTTTTTGTACTGGTTTTTTAACACTTTTTGGCGTTGCCTCTTTTTTCTGTGTAAAAGCCAAGTGTTTTTGTTTAGCATAGGAAAAAAAAACCAAAAACAAATTCTCTAGTCACCGACTCGTCCCCTTGAACACGTTTTGAACACATTTTGAACACGTTCCCTTGTGACACAGGCTGTATCATGAGCTCACTTGTTAAAATACTGGCCCGCTGTTATCCACCGTAAGCTACTGAAATGCCACTAACTGGTCCATTAGCTTCTGTTCTGTAAGTAAAATGCCAATTGTCTGCACCTCCCCATGTTTCTGATATGCATCTAAGGGGTGTTATGAGCTTGTAGAAAGATATTGGTTGGTTTAGAAAAAGCTACGCTGAAATGAGGCAAAGGCTTATCATCTGGAGAGTTTGCTACGATATTTTTAATTTTTGATGAAGTGGGCATGTATATTTGTATCATGAACACATGTAACTTTGAGCAGCCATTAGCCAGACAGGGATACCCCTCCAGCAAAAGCAATTGCGTAGCTTGCCTAGGCATTATAGCACAAAGCACTGACATCTGAACTTCTTCATGACTATTCTGGGCAACAGTGGTGAGAATTGTGTTTTTCCGTTCAGCTTACAAAAAAAAGTATATGCACAGATAAAGCTAATTACAGTGACTAATCAAAGAGAATACTGAAATGTGTGTTTGTTGGTTGATGGAAACTTAAAATTAAGCAAAAAACATGGATGATTTCCTGCTAGAAAGCTGCAGAGTATGCATCACACGAGCAATTCTGTGCATATTTTCTGTACTGTTCTAAAATCAATAAATAATGCATTTTCTATTGGATATTACTTCGCAACATAATTTTCTACATTGGGAGTTTCTTGATTGTATGTGTCCTCATATAGTAGTATCCAGTTCTATCCTGTTTGGCACTTTCAGGTGAAACCATAAACCAAAAGAGCTTCCAACAGAGGTAAATAGAGGACATCCTTTAAAAAAAAATAGAAAAGCAAAGTGACAACGAGGTAAGCCATACACATCTAACAGCTAACTCTTCTGACCAAAGCTCAAAGACAGTACAGGATTTAATCCCAAAGAACGGTCCCTGCCTGCATATGCAAACAGATCACCCGTGTGCCTTAACAGATAGCTAGGGGAATATGTTTTTTAACTTGCACATACTGCTTTTCATCTACACAAGAGATACATTCATAGGCAGGGGCACATGAGTGCACAACTCAAACATACACTCATTTTTGTGCAGTCAGTCTGATCATCCATAGCATTGCATGCAGATCTATATACTGTAATTATAAACTTAAGGATCTGTCATGAGATGCAAAAGTTCCATGGTAGACACTGAAGGAAAAAGCAATTTTTCCTGTCCTTGCTACAGCTTTATAACACTAATGAAAGAATGTGAGGGAACAATCTTGCTATTTTATATCAAAAGAGCTTACTGTCTGCTCCTTGATGTGTTTGGATATTAATAAATTCTGAAGTAATAGGTAACTAGACAAACTCTGTAGAGAACTTCAGTGCCTTCTGACCTCAAGGACTTTCTTGATAGCGATAATTAGTTTTAAAATATTCCTTAGAGATCTTGAAATTCAACACTTAACTATGATGGCTTCTGTACTGCACATGGCAGTTGTTCAGGGCAACTGGGAGACTAGTCCCTGAACAGCTACAACCTACTTTTTGTTTAAATTTGATCAACAGAGTGGTTGCCAGCAAGATCTAACTTCTGTATTAGCATACATATATGGAGATCTGAAAGGGCTGCTATATACAGCACATGTAAATTATTTACATCTAGTCAACCCAAGTGACTGCAGACATTGTAAGAAGCACAGCTGCTGCTGGTGCTAGAACCTTGAAGCTGTTTCTTAATGTGAATATTCATTATTATAGTCCTGGAAGACTGTAGGGGAAAACATCGTCAATAAAAGTATATTCTGTGTTTTGTAATTAGTAAACAACCTAAGCAAAATAGTATGTGAAGGATATAGAGCAGCTGCTTTTTCCAAATGAATGCCTAATTGTGAAATATTTTGACCTCAACTCTATGATTTTCTCAACAATTCTTTTTCTTGTTGGGGTAGATTTGATGCCCTTGTGCTGTATTTAGATTTTCTTTTTTTTTTTTTCCACTCACATGGCGCCACAGGGTCTAAAGCAAACAATCATGGAACAAGGGATTCAGATAACGTAACTTAACAATAATGACCTACATTTATACAATGCTTCTTATTCCAGAGCATCCCTAGACACAATAGTTTTAGTGTACATGGGAACTTCCCACTGATACAGCAACATATACTTGTGGGATAGGTCGTTCATTTGCCACTGACAGTTTTTGGACTGATGGAGAAACCCATAATACATACAGCACTATTTGACACTTGGCTTTCAGACAGATGAGTGGTTGTCCAAGAGCACCGTATTCAGCAAAGTGTACTTCAGAAACTCACCAGTGAACTCCTAAATATTTAAGAAAGTTAACATCCAAGAACCTGTGGTCAAGAACTAGTTCTGACATAAAGCACATATGGAAACAAAATTTCCTTGTACAGATGCAATTCAGCAATTGTGGCCCTGCACAGGTAGATTCGTAAACCAACGTGTAACCACGATAGGGATGCTAGCTAGCAATAGACATTTGCTTCCACACAGCAGCTGGCAGAATCTGCACTATAACAAAAACTCTCATTCTCAGAACTTACTATGCCTTTGAACATCCCCAAGAGTTGCTTTCATAAATTCAGCAGCCACAGGTCTAGATTCTTCAATAACTTCTTTCTTGTTCATTTCATACTATTCTTCAGAAAAAGATTTGGTCTATTTGAATTATACTGACTCTGTCCTGACCAACAAAATACAAGCAGTTTTGTCAGTGTAACAAAATAAAAAAGATAATTTTTACTGCTCCCAATACCATCTAAAGCCTCTACAGGAATAAAAAAGTACTATTCTTTCCAAAACCACCTTTTATTTGCAGAAAATTCATTATAGTGTTTAAACAATTTCTTATAGACCTGAATGAGAGTGCCTACACATCCCACAGACAAATTAGAAACATAATCTTTCAGCAGACAACATTAGGGTGCAATGCTATTATTATTCCAAAAAGCAAAATTTGCCTATGTAACTTCAGGTATTGCAGTGATAAGGATTTTTTATTTATATTTGTAGAATGGAATGAGATTCCTTGACATTCTAAAATATGGAATTCAGAAAGTGTCATATATATGGTGCTAACTGCTGTGTGAATATTCCCAGCTGAAAAGGCAAACTCTTTACTGCAAGTAAATGTTGATGTTCACCATGAGAAAACTGGAATGAAGTGTTTGAACATCTAAAAATCGTCTGATCTCAAAGTACAACCACCTTCAGCATGTTTTTTATTGAATTAGATCACCAGCTTTAATTTATAAGGAATCAACAGCTATTGTCATCAGAGATGACATTCTGAAAGACAATCATAGTTCTCACATCATTAACATTACTAGGAACATCTTTCCTAATGCACTGTCAATGGATATTTACTGTTCTTAGCACCGCTGATTCACCTGAAGGCAGTTTTATGACCACATCTTCAGACTCTTACCATCTTGCCCTCCTAAGTGCTATCTGTCTACAAAGGTTAAGAAAAAAATAGTGTATCCAGAGCTATGATTTCTTGGTACCTGTTGACAACAGATACATATTCTACCAACCTATACTGTATTTTCTACCCAAAGCATTTGCAAAGAATAACAGAAGGACACAGATATAAAACAGGACAGAAAGGGAGGGAAAAAAAAAGCTACAATAAGTTCAACCAATTGTTCTGGACCAAATTTTAGTTTTTTCTGTACTGACTAAGTGCTTCAGGTAAACTTCCATACTGTATGAATTCTAATACAGTTAACAGTCACTTTCTCCTTCTCATTTGATGGACATGTTGTGTCACATTCTGGATCTTCAAAAGTCAGCCCCATAAAACCGCTGTTCTCCCCATCCTACTGGGAGTTACTTTTTGCCTAGCATTATTCATTCTGCACTAGACGTTTGTTCCAAATGCAGTTTCTGACCTGCACTAGAAAAAAAGCCACATTCATACTCATCCAGAAACACGTTAACAGCATGAGATGTTTCATGCACAGCAGGCTTTACATGCTACTGAGGTACAATGCCAGATGTTCTGATAGATATTTAATGACTATGACATTTCATTTATATTTATTTAGCCAACGAAGGGAATTAGCATTATAGATATTTTTCAAATTATTAGAGCACATCAAATACTTTTTTTCTTCATTCTTTGCTACTAAATGATAGCAGCATGGAAATTATGATATAGTTTTAAATCTGCTGTATCTTAAAATGTAACAGAGGAATTAAAAAATTACTAAATGAAAGAGTTGTCTTGCATTGACAAAGAACTATGTGGTAGCTCTCCTTTTTCTTTCCTTTAATTTTAAAGAGAATAAATGCTCCAAGGCATAGGTATCATTAGGAAACAGCTGCACGAAAACCAGAAAGGCTGCTCAGCCTGTAAATTCTATAATGAGTTTTATAGAAGCAATTGAGGCCTTTCACATTTTCTGCCCTTACAGTTACTATGCCATTTGGGGAGTGGGGGAGATTCAAACATTTCACACACTTTTTCCTGGGGGAATAAGTCCAGAAAACTAGAAATACTTCTTTCTAACATGAAACTTTATGCATACAATTCACATCCTTTTGTTTGTTTGTTATAAACCCTGGTGATAATCTTTTTAGTATTTAGTTTCTACTTCAAGAGCTTGGGCAACTCACATTTGGATAAGCAAAAAACACTGTTGTTTTCTACATACAACCAAGTCAAGTCATAGCTACATTTGTTTCCTGAACCTTTTCAAAATAATATTACTGTATCTCTCCAGGCAATAAATATTTGTCAATCACAATGAAGGATAAGCTACTGCAAGATATAATTTTAACTATTTTAATTCCCTTTACTAACATAAAGCAAATATTTAATTATAACAAATGGCTAATCTGTTCCTTCTTTTTTGCTTAGCCTTGTGTTCTTTGTTTAAGAATCTTCATTTACTGAATAACAGTTTTTAGCATTACCTGTTCCTTATCAGCAACTATCCTTCTATTATCTGCCTTTTCTTTAATCTTCAATACTAGCTGTTCCTTTTCTTTACCTTTATTTCCACCTTGCCCACCCCTGCTTCTCCTTCTCCATAGAGCTTGTTGTCTCATCTGTTTTATAGAAACTTTTTCTCTAGAATTTATAAGTCCTTATTTTCCAGATGTTCTAAGCATATGCTGAGGTGCCTTGTGATTCAAGGCTATACAGATGTTAAAGGATTAAAATTCTCCTACCAATCCTTTAGCATAGATTATTATGGAGAAATAGAAACCGAGAGGTTCTGACCTCCAAAACAAACCAAAGGATCCCTACAAAGGCAGCACCGGAGTTTAACCAAGACTTTGTTATCATACTTTCACAGTTAAATAGGTAATAAATACAAAAAAGAAAGGAAGAACTTTCTCATACAATATGACTAATCAGAGAGAATCTGGGGAAAAAGCATATGAAATGCAGAGTAAAAATGCAGTTGAGAATCAGTGCAGAAATGCTAGTTATGTGAAATGTCAAAAGGTACCACTAGATGTGACTGTTATCAGGATCTAGTAAGCATTAAAAATTACTTTGTCAGATTCACCTAAGTTCACTATCACTACAGACAGGCCCAGTTTATGCAGGGGAAATCAGAAAGGAGACAGAGGTAAAGCAGTCATGACATATGCAAAGTGTCTTCAGACTTGGAACAAGCTAAATAATAATAAATAAGGCATGATTTTTTTTTTTTTTAGGCTAAAGAGCACTACATGGTTAGAAGAAAGTGAATGAAACACATGGAAGCATCTTTAAGGTATCTGGAACTACAAGTTTCTATATGGACTGGGCATTCTGGTGGCTCAGATCCATGTCAAGTTGCAAATTCTCTCTAGATGGAAGAAAGCTAAACAGCAGAGGCTTAATCCTGTTTCTTATTGGTGAAAATGAGGGCTCCTAAGCAGTAAATTTTCAACCAGCTAGAACTCTGACAAAAAAATTCAACTTTAACTGCTTACATATACTGCAGTTAAAAAAATGCAGGATTTAGGCTTAACGGAAAGAAATTTATTTTAAACCTAAATGGAGCCTCAAGTATAATAACATTTGAATTTAAAAATGAATAAGGTTTAGAAAAATATTTCAGAACAAAATGTAATTGTGAGCCCATTTTTTAATAAAAAATTTTCATTTTCTTAGCTAATTATAGTTGCCACTTAAGCAGGGTCATTCAAGATGCAAGTTATCTCATTAAAATAATAAACAAAGAAAAGAAGATAATGATGTAAGATTGTTTAAGATAAAGGTTGGCTGAATCTCTCTGCAATTAATGAATGAATTCATTAAACTTGACAAAACCCAAAAAGCAATAGACAGCTCTTCCAGGAAGCAGTCCCAATTTGGCAGATGAGTATAACCCGAAGAGCAGTTAAGGTTACTGAAAAACTAACTGGTCAAAAGAAAACATTTACACCACCAAGGTTGGGACTCGCACTTTACTGCTTTGGTTACAGCGACAAGCACTTCTGAGTAAGTTAAGAGCAACTTCAAAATCAAGTGAAAGAGTTAGGGAGCTAAAGTTCATTGGAACAGAAACTCATCTTATTTTTATGCAGGATTTGCTCGCCGACAAATTTACTGTACCATGTAAGGTACTTGTCACAGCCCTTTTCTAGTGCAATGTGAATTGTTGCTCTTAGATGCTGCACATCTGAAATAAGCATGTTCCTGCATCAGATACGGTCTGAGCTCAAAATTTTCTCCAAGTTTGCCGGTTCTGGGCTTGACGGTTTAGGTTAACTCTTTCTTTAACTGCAATATGGAAAAAAAACCATCTCAGGTGGTAATTTCTCAGCCCAGACAGCAGCTAATTAACAACCCGTATGAAAACACAGAAAAACTGTACTACACAGTGAAACAGAATGCCCCAAGAGTTTCCAAATCACAGAATCACAAAATGGTAGGGGTTGGAAGGGACTTCTGTGGGTCATCTAG
>Ga0181612_143808_pt1 | contig 17901 bp, 13 predicted proteins | sample HoacroProtozoa21_FD_119630 | JGI IMG/M metagenome (GOLD analysis project Ga0181612, IMG submission 119630) | Hoatzin crop microbial communities from Cojedes, Venezuel. Combined Assembly of Gp0051906, Gp0051904, Gp0051908 | reverse complement strand
CCCTGACGCAACTTGAGGCCACTGCCTCTCGTCCTGTCGCTGGTTACTTCGAGAAGAGACGAACATCCGCCTCACCACAACCTCCTTTCAGGTAGTTGTAGAGAGCGAGGAGGTCTCCCCTCAGCCTCCTCTTTATATATAATTTTGAAATGTTTGCAACTCAAGCAAATTAAACATAAACTGTCAGCGAGGAACGTGAAGTTTCACCTCTGGATCCGTAGCACTGATACGCTGTGGCCAATGGTCCTCTGTTTACCAGCTCTGCAAGAGCGTTTGGGCTGCAAACACAGTTCAACAGCTTCAGAGCCAAACCGTGCAATGAAAAGCTGACAGCATGGCCAAAACAACACAGATTGAACCCAAAATAGCAACATTTCACCACCCATAAAATCTCTGCAAGTTTGGGATGGCAGACGGGGGGTTTGGGTCGCAACAAATCTGAGACGGTCAACTCGGATTCTGAAAATCATACATCAGTGTGTAGCTGCAGCAAGACGGAACCAGGGAATGGAAACCACTTGGCTAAACGCAACATGAGACTGAACGGAGCCACCGTCCCAGCTCGGTCTGACGAGGGGGTCAGGACATGCCCTCAGCACTCCGGTCCACAGCCAGCTCGGTTCGATGTGAAATGAGTTATTTAATTCAGCAACTTCACATTAACGCGCTAGAATGCAATACCGCACACATTGGAAATTAAAAAAAAAATTAAGTCTGCCATTTGATAAAGAAACCTAATTTACAGTAATTATTCATGTCTGCAGAATACATATGACAAAACCGAGGGAAATTAAAAATCCTATAAATAGCCTCACTGAAGAACAGCTGGTTAGGTCCCATACAATAACCAAGTATTTATACCGATCCACATGCTTCTGATCACCAAGAAGTTGGCAATTGCAACCCTGAAATTCAGTTTAGATCCGCGAAAAGTACAAAAGGAGAACGAGAGGAAATTGAAATGTCAGAGCAGCTGGACCTCACGCTTCCCATTACCGCCTTAACGTCGAAAGCTGAGGATAAAGGAAAACCCTGAATTTCAGTGTTCGCCACCACTCCAGCGCTTGGTCTGTTTTTTCACAGGCACGTTCTACACGTGCTACAGTTTCCTGCTTCGTCCCGAGGTAAGGCGCAGCTGCAAACTGAAAAATGCCGTACCCAGGCTGCGCAGCGGGATGCTGGCAGCCGCAGCCCGGCGCCCGGCCCCGCGGCAGCACGGTGCTGAGCGGGCACGAAGCTTGGCCACCTTCCCCACCCACCTCCTGGGAGACCTGCTCCAGCTCGGGGCTGTCCCCGAGCTCTGGTCCCTGTCTGCACCCTGAGCATCCTGCACGGAATTTACAAACATTGAGCAAAGCGCGGGCAGTTTATCAGCGCGGCATCTCCAAGGGCGCGTTAACAGTAAGCAAACAACCAGCAAGTTGTCCTGCGTTTCCTTAGCAAATAACACATTCCCATCCCAGTTTTTATTGCAAGGGAACACAGAGAACTGGAGCAAGAGACGGGGAGAAGCTGGACAAGGCATCGCGTGTTTCCAGCAAGGGTCAAACGGCAGCAGCAATGGGAAGGGGAACCCATTTCCCAGCGGCGTGGACTTCTGGCAGTTATAGACGATGAACAGCACCATCACGCGTAACGATACAGGACCAGAAAAAACAATTTCTGCCTTACCTTCTGCTAGTTTCAGCTTGGGGATAAAATACATCAGTTTTGTTCAAAATGGCATCCAAAAATATTCCAAAGCCCAGTGCAGGATGGCAACTGCCAGGTCAGAAGAGGATGACTCCTGTTACACCATGTACTCTCTGCGTCTGGTCTACGTATATTTAAGCATCCAACCAGCTGTAACCTCTGTAAGAAATTTTTCTGCTTTCACCCGATTGTTTCAAATATGTATGCAAGAAATGACTAGTTTATCCAAGGAACATTTACTAAATATAAGTAATTGTGAAGATCCACCACAAGACAACTGGCATCAACAACCCTACGTCGAGCTTCCGACATACAACGGTCTCCAAAAAGGTCATAAGAATCAACAGGGAAGATGTCTAACGTGAAGCAAGAAGGCGGCACACCTCAACTAGTCAATGGAGCGAGATGGTTTACATTAAAAAACAAGAATTTAGATGTGTGTGCACATATACACATACGTATGCAGAGTCACGTAAATCTCTTACTCCTACCTCATAAACATATATATACGCACTGCAAACTTTTTATTGTTTTTCTCTGTAAAGTCACAGCCATCCAGCGTAAAGAAAACTACCTACGTTATGACAAAACTGAACTGAAAAATATTTTTACACTCAGAATTTGTGGTACCATCAGAGACATTTCAGTAATCATAAATGTCAATTACGGAAACCGGCTTCAGAACTGACCTTTGCATTGAGCTTCCCATTGAAAATAAATTTGATTAAAAAACAAACAACCGCTGCCCAGCAAATCTTTTGTGGTTTAGCATGGGATTGACGGGAATCGATGTGTGCACCTGTAAAAATCGCCCTCTTGCTCCCAAGCTAAGACTTAGAGAAACGGTATTAAGGGCTTCTCCTTTTTACCTTGGCACTGTAAGTTAACCTTCAGTAAGCGAATTCAAATTAACTTTCAAGAAGCAAAAATTACTGGCCATTGAAAATCTGTTTTCTCATGCTATCTAGAAACTTGACACCTCTGAATTTCCTCTTTCAGGAAGCCTTGTGTTGCAAAACCTCATGGTATTGCTCTCCAGTCTGAGGGAAGGGACGGCATTTGGTGGGAGGCATATCCCTGACCAGAAGCACTTGTCTTCAGTGGTGAAAACTTGGCCCCTGTGGATCCTGCTGATGCCCTGGACATGGTCTACTACGGAAGACACGGAGGGCTCACCTTTCCCAGAAGCTATCTTTCACCATTCTCCTGTAGCAGAAATGTCGACCTGCGTGAAGTCTGAACGAAGACCTTTGGACATGGAGACACCAGGAGAACTGGCAGGAGGGGAAAGCAGTGGCAGCTGGACCAGGTCATCCCAATTCCAGCTACTCAAGGCATTGAGGTGTGGAAAGCAAAAGAGCGATTGAGGCCGTTAAGGAACGATGGTGGGAAGATAAGGAGCAGAACTGGAACTGTACAGCATCCTCACCAGGCCGGGAGACAACAGACATCGAGTACATCAAGTGCCACCTAATGAATTCCCACAGGGGTAGGAAGAAGACTGGAGAGACATGAGATCACAGCCACCACCAACTCCCAGAGGGAACCAAGAGAACATTCAGCAACCAGCACATGTCCACCAACCTCAGAACAGCGCAGGAGATGGGACGCTGACTTCACAGCAGGCACCTCTTGTCCTCAACGTGACCGCAAGCAAGCCTGGGCATGTTCCTCGGACACACGTACCTGGACCCTTGTGAGGACGTGAGCAAGACAGCAAGTGTAAGCGATGCCACTTTGGTTAAAATTAAATAACCTTCTTCTTCTGCATTGCCTCGTATGGAGCTGTGCTGCACTGGCTCATCTTTGCTGCAAACAATGTCACAAGAAATTCATATTGCACCAGGATGCTCTGATACGATGCCTCTGGAGTACGAAGGAAGAGGGAATGCTGTAGGAAAAATAACAGCCTTCGCAGGCTTGTTCACTGCTTAGAGACTGCAACTGAATCAGTTGCTGGATTTGCTGAAGTGTGTTTTTACAACACTTTGAGAAGGGTAATGATTCGTTCTGGCTGGATTGTACACGAGTTACAGCCTAGAAGCTGTTAGATTGTAAAAATGGTGACAATTTGGGTCTGAAAGTGAATCTCAGAGTCTGGTTTTCAATTCCCAGGCTCTGCTTGCGTACCTGTAACACACGCACGCGCGTGAGATTTCGAGTTTGTACTGCAGGACCAATTTGAAAGCGCGGCTCTTGTTCCAGGAGTCTTGCAGGGCCAAATATAACCCTTGCGTGAGCACAGGAATTTGCTGAGGACGTGTGAAAACAAATGCATCACCAGAAACACAATCCACAAGCTTCCAGCTGAAGGCCCATGCGAAAGCCTCTTCCTATCCTTTAAAGCATAAATGGAACAGAAGGGAGGAAAACTCACCAGCGTCCCAGCGCAATCTCCCACGCAGACACAAGCGCAGCCTCTCAGGCGATTTTCAACTAAATGAAAGACTTACAGAATTAAAGTTGTAATACATTATTGATCATCTGCGGAAAGAATATCTGATCGACTGCAGCTACGAATCCTTCCCAGCTTGTTCCTCTTGAACAGAGATTACAGTAATAGCAAAACAAACAGGGAATTGTACGACAATATCGAACAGTAAATTCTAGACACTCTGGCAGCTGACGTTATCTCGCACTGCAAGAAGAAGTGGGTTCGTTTGGTCCAAAGCGACACGATGGTTTAAGGCAAGACTATGGGAATATATAATTGACCATTTGAGCCACTCGTTATGAGAAGGGCAATCTTTCTGCCTTTGTAACAAAGTTGTAGTTTTACTGCTGTGTAAGTCATGCTACTTGCATCGTGTCGCAGCTACTTGAGGTAGAAAATATTACCTCAAACTCATTTATTTTCTGAAGTGTTCAGCACCAGATAACTTACAACTCAAAGATAAGCAAGCCATCATTATGAATATTGCCAGCATGCAAAGATGGATGCTTCTAGCGCTGACATGTGTTGTATCTCAGTACTGGATGTACGCAGCACACCAGCACCACGCAGGACTGCAGCCCTTCAGCTATCAGCTCCGTCTCGGGTTCCCTCACCTGTTCAGAAAGAAAGTCAGTCTATCCGTAGCCCCTGATACCAGTGCAACAGTTGCTGAAATTCTGCAATGAGGATCCAAAATGCCAAGGAAATGCATTCATTTTCTTAGACAAGATTTTAAAATAATATTTTATTTTTTTTTGAGTCAGTGTTATATTTAAAAACAATCTACCGTAAGAGTAAAAAGACCGTAGATAGTAAAAAACGAAAGAGCGATGACAACAAAAAATGCTAGAGTACAAAGTTAGCTCCCTTCCTCCCTCCCAACACCCCACCCCATCATTGTCCAACATTTCTCAGAGCCTAATATCTGGAAAAAAAAAATGCTTTGTTTTTTTACACTTTCAGCAATTAGGAAATTAAAAATACGTAAGGCGTTGTTTGCAGGTACATTAATTCATTATAACATGGAAAGCAGGCACCATAAAAATTAAAACATTCTAAAAACCATCATATATACAAACGCTGTACAGAATGATGGCACAAGGACAAAGTGATTCCATTCAGTCCATCCTAATCCACACGCAATATTACACGTTAAAGAAGAAAAGAAGCAGCTCCTCCCGTTGCTGTACTCAACCGCTGGGTTCAGACCGACCAGGAGTCTCCTATCTGCCTACTGTTTCTTCTCCTATGCGCCCGTGCCCGCCAGCAGCGGAGCGGCTTCCTCGCCTCACCCACGGATCCACGCCCAGAAGAAGGGCCAACTGAATGGAAATGGAAATGACCGATCACCAACGACTAATTTGACCAAGCCCGTTAGCAATCAGTTTATTTGTAATGCAGAACAGGTGAAGAGAAGGCACGTTCCACAAATGGGCCGTGCCTGATTTTTAGCCCTGGGCAGAACCGTTATTTGGGGAAACCCTACGGCAGCTTCTCCTCATGGCGAAGCTTGCTCCAATGTGCACTGAATTCAGTGTGAATATCATCATCGATTCCTATATACACTGAGATTAGGTACGGAACACTCAGCTCGTTGTAAACTCCACAGCTACCGAAATGCTTTAGGTACAAAATATTCAACTCTCATTTTGATGTCCGCAGCTACCTACGTGCCTGAAGTTATTCAGAAGAAGCAGGGAGAAGGTTTAGGAGGAGGATACTGTCAGTTGACGAGCACCTCCCGTCCTCAAGCAGAAATCCAGATTTCCTTCAGGTTACGGGAGGGCATAACCCCAGAAGGAGGGGTGATGTAGTGTTGTTTCCGACACACGGCTAGAAATGGGTTTCTTACGGAGTTAGAGCCATCGCACTAAATGTTAGATACTGCACGCCCGAATGAGGTAAACATTACATATCAGAAAATACTTAGGGAAATGAATTGTTACAGCTTTATCTTTGGGAAAAAAAAACCGCTTCCTTCTTCACTGGACAATCCCAGAGTCAACCGACGTCTGCTTCCGAGTCGTCTTTGGAGGCGGAGGTGGGGGAGTCTTGCTGGGGAGCGGAGGCGGCAGGTGCTGGAAGAAACCAATTTTGAGAGACTGTGTTAGCAACGGATGGGTTTCAGAAACGTTCGCTGGTTCATCTGTAACCGCAGGAGACAGCAGGCAAGTCTGCAGCCCTCTGACTCCCGAGAGCCTCACCGCAGGACGTGCTACGATGAATACAGAACGCTCTCGGCCGTTAGCTTAAAATATAACTTTTTCTTTGGACAATGAAAAAAAAAATCTCTCAAGGTTTCCTGATTAATTAGCTCGGTATTTCAGGAAAAATCTTTCGAAAGCACTGAGGAAGTTTATAATTCCCCACTTTATATCATGATAGGATATTGATTTTTCGGTCTGTATCGATTGCGCTCAGCCTCTACGCACTGCAGAGCTTAACAGCCACGCTGAACCAACAGCTTCACTGCTTTTCCATTCTTTTTGTGTTTTTCACATTGAGAACAAAAATAATTAAAAAAAAAGTAAACCATTTAACAGATAAGTAACTGGCAATTTACTATTACACATTCAGTTGTAATTAAAATATTACAAACAGAAATTCAGACTGTTCAAATATACATATTTGAACTTGAATTTCATTGAATTGAATTGAATTTCATTGACATTGAATATTGAAATTCAGACTGTTCAAATATACATATTTGAACTCACTTCGTATATCATACAACGGAACACGAGCACCCTCAGTCTAGATTCACCGGTTAATTGGACAGATTAAAAAAGTCATTATGGAAATTAAGACTTTTTTCCATAACGTTCAATCACAGATCTGCTTCAGAAAGAGCTGGAGAACACTGCCGTCTGCCCGCACGCTTCGCAGCCAGGATTTCTGCCGCGTTTCGGCCGTGCAGCCACTGCAGGCTTCCCACCACCGCACCGAGGCCGTACGGCAGCGTCACAGCTCGTAAACCCGGCTCTGCTTTGGTTTTCTTCCTAAGATTCTTCCCCCGCTCAGCCAGCCACCGCCTCTTCTGTTCCTCCAAGCAGAAGGATGCTTTTCCACTCCCTCCGGTTCGTGTCTCAGGGTACCCGTCCCGCCTCTCCCACCCCACGCACAACAGTTACAACCCTCACGAGGAACAGTGATGCTGCCAGACCTCCCCGATCACAGAATCCCAGCATGGCAAGGGTTGGAAGGGCCCTCTGTGGGTCACCCAGCCCAACCCCCTGCCCAAGCAGGGTCACCCAGAGCACGCTGCACAGCACCGCGTCCAGGCGGGGCTGGAATATCTCCAGAGAAGGAGACTCCCTGATCCCCACCACCGGACCAGTTCCAACATCGGACCTGCCTTGGAGTTACACCACTTGTACTGCTTGGATCAGTAACTGGTGATTCCTCAATCACAGTGAGAAACAAGCAACTGCTAAACCGCGTGCAAGTGCACAAGAAACGAGGCTGCTCCCTTCAGAAGGCATCCAGAGCTGCTACCCAAAACGACGAGTGGCTCAGAGTGATGCTGGACGCGTCAGCCCCTCCCCTACATAGAAACAAACACTTTCCAACCCATTTTACAGCTTTCCTCATCCCCCCCAGCAGACGAAGGCGGAACACAAGTCACCGGGGAAAGCTGCAATCCCCAACCCCCCAGGGAAACCCCCCACTCACCGACGGGGTGGGAATGAACGGATTTGGCATTGAGAACACTCGAGTTCTCAGTCTGGTTAAAGTTTATAGGAGTTCTTTTGAAGAAACAACCACATTATTGAGAGGTTTGAGCCCCACAAGGGCACGGCTGCTGGAAAGGCACGCGTCCAGCAGAGCCTGCCGAGGAAGCAGCGATTGCCTCCCGGCGCAGGCTCAGAACCGTGCGCTGATTATTCCTGCGTGGCAGTGGGACACAGCGATCTCCGACTCAGAAATCCAAGTCAACAGACTAATAGTAAAAGCAGGTAAAATCTGAATTTTATTTTACTAAATGTAAACCCAAAGGTTTTTCTCTCTTTTTTTTAAAAAAAATTAAAATGCCACCGCTGATCTGTCTCTGCGTATTACAGCCAGAACCATCACATATTTCCTCCACCTGACCATACACTTCTCTTAACCAGGTGTGTTAAGTTAGCTCCTGAATCCCTACAAAGGCACCTGAGTAAGAGCTGGACTCCATGGCATTTTCAGCCTCACACATTCCGCTGTGATCTGCAGATTTTGAAACCTTTGGGAACTGCTTAGCTACAGTCCTGTACCCGGGCAGGGGTTTGGGGCAGCTTTAGGAGGTGCTGGTGGTCTGCAGAGCATCCGCGTACAGCACACAAGGACTCCTCATGGAGAAGACATTGATTTAAAAACTAAGTAAACCAGGTGCCCCTTTAAAATACAGTACAAAATGTAAAAATTTCCTCAGTGCTTTGCTCTCAGACGATATCTTTAACTTTGTATTTCTCACTAGAAAAACCTAACTTTGCTGATAGCATCATTTGTGAAAATCCATTTTAATTTAAATAACAGTATATTGGCAATAATTCTCAATTCAATTAGATCAAAGGCATTTCTCAAACAAATGAGCCCTTCCTATTGATCAGAGAACAATCAAATTACCCCTGAAAACCTGCTTCTGAAGAACAGATACAATGCAAATACAAGAGAATAAGCTCAATATATATGCTATAAATAACAAGCACAAAACCTACCAGAGCTTAGATTCTGCAAGCAAATTAGCCAGAAAGAAATAACGGAGATAGGTAGATAATTATTATAATGGAATTTACCATTTCCATTAGAAAGCTGGATAATTTTAGTAGATGTTCATTTATATAATAAGCCACCAGCAACTATATTAGGTAGGACATGCAATGCTCGTCGGAGGAACGTTACTGAGAGCTTAGCAGGACAAAACGTGCCAGTCTGAAACCGGTGCAACTCCAGTTCCAGCCACTGCCCTGGGCGCGGACACGCGCTCCCTGTTCTTCCAGCACAGGAAGAAATTCCAGCACGCGTTCTCTCTCCCTTTCACGCCATACTCGGAAAATCATCACTAGGCTTACGGACTTCATTTCTGCTACGCTTCTCCTTAGAAACTTTGAGATCCAGAGCAGAGCTTCCCTTGGTTTCTCTGGCTTTCTGCCGTCGCGCCAGCGCCTGCCGCCTCACGCTCAGACCTACTTTGGGCAGCATCCTTGACTCACGGGTACCTCGGGGGAAGCAGGAACCTGACGTAAAAGGCACATCTGCAACACAGAAGCAATCTGTTCCTCCTGCTGCAGACACGAAATTGCTCCCGTTTGTTTCTGACACAGAAAAGAATCGGGTTTAAGAACGTTTGCCTCCACTCTCTTAGAGATATAAAATACACTACACTATACATGTTCATTATGCAATAAAATCAGTTAAAGAAGATGAAAAAAATACATTTTTTTTTACTCTGTGAAGAAGCAAAATAAGATATGAATTTCTTCTTTAATCAGAAAACACTATTTAAGGAAAAAAAACAACAAAAAAATCAAACAAAATTTGGTTCCCCAAAAATGGTCCTTGTGACACAGTAAGAGATTTCTTCCTGTGTAACTGTTTTTCTTTGAAATTAAATGGTCATAACTACGACAGGCTATGGAGATCCAACCAAAGCCACTCTAGTCAGAAGGATTACCAGATGTAACCAGGTCAGAACCAGCAGAAACGAGAGGTACACAGGCTGTCAACTACCCGGGACCACGCAAAGGCTTCCAAACACTGAGCCCCAAATGGCTCCTTCTCGCTTACGCCGCTGTTTTTAGCACGGAGCCCAGTCGCCTGACAAGCAGCAACTTGCTCATTTAATATCTGCAGTGAAAAATAACACAGAATGTGAGGTCTTGGAGGAACAACACTCCCATTCGGGATGAGCGACCGTGTGCCAGCGGAGAGATCGCCCCAGCCCCACTAATTCGAACCAAATTCTGGACAGTCCGAGCTAACTGGCTGTGTGACCCAGGGAGCAAAGGTGTGTGGAAAATACCATGGATAACTGATGGAAAATGACTGTTTAAGCTCTGCTGTCGTACTCCGTCTATCAGTTTCCTCTGACTTCGTATCACAGGCATCCGCTGCCCTCGCTTAGGCAAGACAAGGTCATTTTCAGAGTCCTGCTCCCACCCGCCGAGCGCTGAGCACCCCCTCCTTGGGCAACGGGAAAGATCCCTTGGAAAGAGCAATGTCCACTCGCTGGCACTCAGTAGCTCTGATTTCCCCCGCCCCGGGGTTCCTCGGCCGGACCCCAGCCGGGAGCGGCGGGGCGATCCCGGGAGGGATGCTCCCGCCGGGAGCTGGCCCTGGCAGAGGGCTGCAGCCCTGACGCAGGGCAGGGCAGAGGCTGCGCCGGGTGCGTGCCAGCCGTGTCGAAGCACAGGTAACGCGATTTTCCCTCTGCTGAACCACATGTCCACATGTGCAGGCTGTCGGTATTTCAGAGCGCGCTGCCTAACTCGATTTTCAACAGCACTGTTCTGCTCCAGTCCATACAGAAACAGCTCAGGAGTTATGAGCAATACCCTCAGAATAAGGTTTAGACTCCAGACTGAAACTGTATTTCTCATCGAGGGCCTGGGCCCTGCGAGAGCGATAAACAAATGCATTATCAACCGGCCAGAGCGATACCCGCAGCTTGATCCCGCGCGGCGCCGAGGGCAGCGACACGGCTCCTTCCCAAACAGAATCAGGGGTGCTGCGCGGGGACGCATCACGGGCTCTATAAATTCAGGCAGACAGCAGAAGAACACATTTTTCACTCAAAATCCTGTAATAGGCAGCAGCAGTCCATTGATTTTGAGACTTATTAAAAAGAGACAGTGAGCTTTTTAGAAACTCCTTGCTCGGCAAGAGCTTCACCCACCAAACCCCAGCCCAGCCGAGGCGGGAGGTGGCGGAGACTTTGCGCCGGAGGAAGGGCTTTTGATGCAGGCAAAAATAATGATCAGATGGCAAACAAAACCCCCGTGCTTTTTTTTTCTTTTGGGCACATTATGTACTGCTACGCCCCATGGAAAGCCTTTGGTCAGAGAGTCTGTTTTTTGGACATCTGGAGTATCAGACAGACGAGGAGACATTTATTTCCATTTGTGAGCAGATGCAGCCCACAAAGTCAACCTTCTAATTTAACGTTAACGGATTAATAATGCCCTTTTTCTAATTGCACTTCTTCCAGCATCTCCACGGGACAGTGCTGCTAACGACCGCCCTCGGGTCATTTTTTGCTCACTGTGGCTAACCTAAGAGAAACAATCAGCACTGCAGTATTTGCATCGCAACACATGAAAAATGCCCCGGGTTTTTCCCTCCATTACATCCCAGATAACCCTCCTGAACGCTCCTCGTGCCACAGGATCCCAGCGAGTCAAAGGCAGCGCCGCCGCCGCCAGCCACGCGCGACCGTTCCGGCCCTCGCGTCGCGCGTTACCTTCAGCCTTTGCCGTCCCTCCTTGCCGAGCTCTCCATCTACGCTGCAATGATCGAGGTCTGCTCATCCAAACCATTAGCTGATGCTTAGTAAGTGTTATAGCCGATATTATAAATGGAAGTGATCCTCTGCCTGTTTTCTTTGAGTTTCCCTTCTCGCTGTGAATACCAAGCAGGCAGCCGACTTCTACGCAAGGGTACGGATGAACCCATAAAGACTGAGCCGTGCCTAAAGGAACCCCTTGATGTAATAATAATCCTTGCAGGAGTCCTAGACTTCTTTTTTTATGTTCCCATATATTATTGAGAACAGCTTCAGCAGAACAAATCACACAGCGCAAGAAAATATACATAAGGGTATCACAGTTAACAAGGAATAAGAGGACAATCAGAAAATTAGAATTGGATGGTCACCTGGATAAAGACTTAACGCAGACCAAGTTAACAGTGGCCTCCAAATAATCTATGATTACTCTCTCAGACACTAAATGACACTACTGCCTGCAGTTGGAAGTGTTTCTTGATGCTCTCACTGTGTGCTTTTCAGTTCACTACAGAACTTGTTTTGGTTTTCATAACAGACTGCAGACAACCACGTAATAATTTCTCCTGCAAGGAGATATTTCCAGTTTAAAAGCTACTAAGATAACCTTCTCTATCATATTTTTTACTGATTTTTCTTCACTGATACAAAGCATGTGTAATTTCAAAGATGATCAGTTTACTAGGCAGAGAATGACAGTTACGAAGTATGCAGCTATCTGACCCATGAAACACACAGCACTAAAAACTGTGGCGTGGGATTTAATCACAGCAGTTATAAGAATTTACCCATCTGATCCTTCATGCCCAGCACTACTCATTTTCTTTACTTTCTTTAACAGCTTTCTTCCCACCAGCTTGATGAAATAAATGTGGAGAGTGACTGTTGTAAGACTAGCAGCCTTTCCTAAAATTAATGCTAAGACTAATACACGTGGCTTTGTGACAAACCTCCTTTAGATCAATTTCTCAGACCTTGAAACTATATTCCCTTGTCTTGAAAAGTTTATAAAAATACAATGCTGAAGAAAATTTTGATTACATTTGTTTGCATTTCTGAGATGTGCTTAAATCCCAAGCTCCTTCAACACTCGATGTTGAACAATGGGGCCATTTCTACAATTACAAAATCCATTTAAAGACAAGTCTGAGCAGTGCAGACAGTAAAGAGAAACAATATTAAGACCTGAATAAAACTTTGCAAAAAACCAAGGGAGCATATTGCCACTATTTTTATGAACTTGTATTTAACGATGCGGAAACCCTGCTCATGAGAGGCACAGGAGCTGCGCGAGGTCCCATCTCCAACAGCAACGTGACCGAGGCTGGAACCTGAGTCGTCCCCAGGTCTGGGCTCTACCCATCGCAGCACGGTGGCATCGGCAAGTAGGACAGTGAATATCCAGTGTTTGGCCACGGAGTGGAAACTCCTCCACAAAACCTAGCAAGGAAGGGAGAAGGAACCCACCTACTGGGATTTTACTTCTCCCCATATGTTTTATCATCTCATTGTTTAATGCTTTTTAGCTAAAAACTGAACTCACATTAGCAATCTTGAGCTACTTCTGCGACCTAAAACTTATGGTATATCATACAACATGAAATTACTACTCTGGAGCTCATACAGAAAGGAGTTCAAGAAATTTGAAACCTAATCTGAATTTCTCAGATTTCTTCACGGAGATGGATTCCTTAGATAAAACTCCTGGCAGCCCTCCTGTACAGTCTGTAATTTTCCACTTAGAGGTAATCTGGTCAAGCAAGAGCTGGCCCCCGAGAGAGAAGCCAGGGAAATGGGGAAGAGTTTAGTACACTTCGAAGGAAATTGGACAAAAAGGGTTCGCAAAAGAATTTAGTGAAAACATTTACTAAAACCATCCAGCCACGGGGAAGAACTATGGAAGAGACAACAGGAATAGAGAATTTTTCAATATATGTCTATAACGAGTAAACCATATTCCAGAATTTACTTCTTTATCTATTCCCCCCCCGCCCCATTTGGCCTGAAAATTCTAAATTCCTGCAACACCACAGTTCTAATTTCAACCATGAAAAAGCCAGACTTGTGTACTGGTGTGCACTGTAACGGTCTGTGTTAAACAAAACTGCTCCCGGAGTTGGAACAGAATTCCCACGCGACTCTCTCTCTGCTGAGCTTAGAAATGCTTTCTCTAACCACGAAATTTACTGGAAAGCAAATCACCCAACAGAATTTCATTTGAATGATGAACTTCAGAGAAATCCTGGAAGATACCTCTGCAAACAGAAGAGAATCGTTACCACTGAGAATTTCTCCACAAAATAACAGCTTTGCCAAAGTTACACATTTCAAAGTCAAAGGAAAGAAAAACTCTAATTTAAACATATTTTTTTCTTCAAAAAAGAAAATAAATGGCCCTTCTCAAAGGCGCTGCTTTAAAGAAAAGGACCAAATTATTTTTAAAACCTTCCAGGATATGGGAAACTAAGTTGAAAAAATGCGTTTTCTTCAGAAAGCTGAAGACTCTGTTGATGATGAAGAGCGTTTCTGAGCTGCTTCCCTCAAAGTGGGCACGGGTGTCTGCCTCTAGGAAACAAGCGGTGATGGAATGTTGACAGAAGGGAGCTCCAGAAAGAAAAGATGTCAGGTACATGTTTTATTTCCTTTCCTGACACAGGATTGAACGGCTGTTCAATCTAATTTGCTGCTGAGACTACATCCTGCCAGTTTAAGCTCCCTCACCAACACAGCTAATAACATTTTGCTTGGTCTTCTCCACCAACATGCATCCAACCTCCCTTCAGGTTGGTCCCCATGAGCGAGGCCGTTCCCTCACACTCCAGAGGCTTCTTTGCAACTGCAGAGATCTCTGGATCTGCTGACATGTCCACGAGCAGGACCACATCTCGCTGTGGAGCGTGCAAAGTGAAAAGCAAAGAAGATTGCCGACAACGATCACCCTCTCCGGGACTCACCCTTTGGTGGGCAGGGGGGGATGTGGTCGGGCTGATCAAGTCTTGACTTTCCATGAGGTTCCCGTAATCGGCCATGCTTCCTTTGAGAGGCAGAGGAGGAGGAACGTCGGGGACGTCGGAGCTGGACATGCCATTCAGCTCCAGATCTGCAAAAAGCAACACCGGGTTAACTCTTACAAGAACTGAAACGAATCCAAAGATCCAGACTGCGCCCATTCTTACGGCATTGAGACTGCGATAATGCTGCATATGCGGTATCTTTGTCTGCTCTTCACTGCCTCTATAATTATGTGCAGCTCATCTAATGAGGGATTTTAAAGGAAAGTAGAACAAATGAGCCAACCCCCGCACTGACGGGAAGCGTGCACTGAGGAGTCACATTGGGCTCATTTTTACGATACACTCCAAATACTTCAACGATCCCCTCTTTTTTTTTAATAGAAAAAGAGTTTTACTTCAGACTCCACACCAAAATATTTGTAGTTTAGCAAATACAGTTTTCTCAGCTGTAAGCTCGACATTTACACCTTGTACATTAACACACAATACAAGTTTTAGTAAGTGCAGTAAGAACATATAATCAAGCTAAGGTTTATTCACTTTCCCCCAGTAAAATAAAAGCTTCTTGTTAATAAAATGCACAAACGAAAGCCTATAATGACCTAGATCTCTCAAAAACTTTCAAACTCCAGGTAACTATAATAAATGAGCAGTCATTAGTTGTCGAGTAAAAATCACGCAAGACAAAATACAAAACATTTATTATTACTGTTTGCTGGGTAGAAAGTTCCCTTTTCTTAGCAGATAAATCCTAGCAGGTACGTGCTGTAAAGGCGAATAGCCTGAGGGACAATAAAGTTTATTGAGGCCTGAGTGATACATCGGTTTTTGTGCAGAAATCCACCCACGGTGTATTTCAGGGTAATTCAGTCATTCTACCACAGGCAAAACCCACTGTGAGCTCCACGAGATAAGAAACTTCATTATTTCTGATAAATTAGGGAAGTGTTTTCATTTAGGAAGTGAAAAAAGGTTATTTTTATTTTAGTGGGGTGACTTGTGAAACACACGGAGGACGTGTTTACGCAGATATTTTTATTGCAAGGTTCCTATCAATACCTTGCAGAAAATGTCCTTTTGTTGTTCTCTACAATGGCCTCTCACTAACACAATTTCACTATAAGGCGGCTGCATTGATTTGTCACTGAAAACTGTAATTTTACTCTTCACCCCTTCAATTGAACTTTCAACTATGTCAGGAAGAAGAATGTTTTCCATCCTGGGACTTCAATCTTTCAGCGGCTTCCTCCTACGTCAGACTGAAAAGCACTGTTTGTCCTCCACGACCTCAACTTCTCATCGCTTTTTCCATTGCTCCTGTTTCTCATCCTTCATTTTCTTACATGTTATTCCATACAGGATTTCTCTGCTTCACAAATATTCACAATATTTCCCTCTAAGTACCTCCATCAGAATCTATTTCTGCTAAGCTCATGTCATTAAAACACGCAACTGGGAAACCTTTGTAACTAAACATTGATGCTGTGAAGCAACTTCTCTGTTCATTCATGGCATCACTTCCCTGTTCATAAATAAACATTAGAAATTTAGTCCTACAACCTTTCAGTAGCTGAGTTTAACCGCCCTGGACACTTCATCTTTGTATCTTATATGATATCACAGCATCTACTAACTTCACCTAAGCTATTACGTGTAGACTAGCAGGTGCTACCAAGAAGATGGTAAGACAAATTTTGTTAGGAGTTCCACAAACCCTGTGTTTCCTTAAGGTCGACACTGGGAAGATCCATGGAAATGCAAGTGAGCAATGTTTACAGCAGAGCTGCAGAGGAAACGATGTCTGGAGGCAACTCTGCTTCAAGGTTTGCGATACTCTGACAGCCTGGGTGGTCACCAATGGTCTGCACAACTGCGTCCTGCTCTGCTCCCATCCCTTCCTCTACGCTCCCCAGCCCCTGGTACAGCTCTTGTGTTCTGCAGCCCCCATTGAGTCCCTACAGCCTGTCCACGGCACCTTCACCCCCTCATCCTTCTGTGAGACAGCAATAAAGCCCTGGAAACGTGCACAGAGTATTTCCATCCATGTGAGAAGTTCATAAGGTACATCAACAACATATTTGCATTCAGTCTGACAAACTATTTAGTAGAACAACAAAATTCTATAGTGAAAAAAGTTATTTACCCTGACTAGCTAATCTCTCACCCCATTTGATGAAATCCAGGAGTCATCCACCCTCCCGCAGAAGCAGGTATCGAACACAAGCTTCTGTCGTGCTTCAGGAAGACCTATTTGCTACAGATCTACTCATTATCTCCTGCTCAGTTCCGCTGAACTGCACCTCTCTCACTCAGTCACTACACAAACCATTACTCATCATTTCTGGCTTGCTATCATTATTTAAAGTGCTGCGTCAGACGTGCACCATCTGATTATTTCTTCCTTACTGGACACGTGCCACGGAGAAGATCTCTGAGTTGGCAAGAGATCAGTTAGACAACTTCTTCCATCTTAACCTAATGACCAAATTTTACACTCCGTTCTCCTAACCTTCCAGCTAACAAGCCAGCAGTATTGCTTAGCAACCCGTTAACTGCTTTTAGCCAATCTGTGCGCCGAAGTAACTTCTGTGTTGTTGGAATTCCTATTATTTTTTATCACGACAACTCCTCAAATGATTATGCACAAGTCCCGTGGATTTTGCAATGAGATGAACCAGTCTTACAAAACACCCATAAATCTCCAGCACATCGAAATAAATATTGTCAGAAACACGTGAGAGCTTCGGATGCTTTTTTAAAAAAGAGATCAAGGTAGTTTTAATAAAATGTACACAGGAAGAAATACTCCAATTCAAAGAGTATTTCTTGCAAGAGTATACCTACTCTCCTTCCCTGTATTTCTATTTTTTAGCACACTAGTAGTTTTTGGCTATCAAAACTGTAAAGAAAGGAGAGAGTTCACGGTTATCAAAACACTCGTTTCGAGTGCCTGACTGCGCAACGGAAGCGCTGCATCGATTTGCACGTGCGCAACCCTCTGCCACATGTTTGCAGCCAACAACTTCAAACCACGAAAACAGAGCACATGCCTTCCAGCAGACAAATCTGGTGCTGTCGATTTGTAGAATAACCCTGGTGAGGCCCCATCTGGAGTACTGTGTCCAGTTCTGGGCTCCCCAGTTCAAGAAAGATGAGGAGCTGCTGGAGAGAGCCCAGCGGAGGGCTACAAGGATCATGAGGGGACTGGAGCATCTCCCCTACGAGGAGAGGCTGAGGGAGCTGGGCTTGTTCAGCCTGAAGAAGAGAAGGCTGCGAGGGGACCT
>Ga0181612_113751_pt1 | contig 17902 bp, 15 predicted proteins | sample HoacroProtozoa21_FD_119630 | JGI IMG/M metagenome (GOLD analysis project Ga0181612, IMG submission 119630) | Hoatzin crop microbial communities from Cojedes, Venezuel. Combined Assembly of Gp0051906, Gp0051904, Gp0051908 | reverse complement strand
GGGGTTGGGCTAGATGACCTCTAAAGGTCCCTTCCAACCCAAACTGTTCTGTGATTCTAGATTACTGCATGTGATTATTTATCAAATAATATTAAATTCAGTTTCCCCAGTGTATGTTTCTGGACTTGCAGATCCCACCCAGATCTTTGAAGCGTAGTGCAATGCAGTCTGTTCTGCACAGGGGTCGGTGTTATTTCCTTCGTACAGCTGTTCCTAACTAGTCCTGGTGAGGACTCTAGGAAGAAAGGGAAGTGAATCTTAGAGCCTGGGGTCTTTAAGTCATCGTCATTGCAGTTGACAGCGCAGTTGCATGTGCTGACGTCTCTCTGACCCTTGCTTTCCAGCCTCACAACCGAAGGAGCGCCCTCGCTCTGCAATACTTGCGCCTGATGAAAGCACCGTAACCTCAATATTCAATAACAGGAGATCCCAACAGACTACAGTACTTTCAAAAAGTGTCTCAATACAGAACATTGCTGGGTAAGGTTTCTCTCTGCACGTCTGAGTATGTGTGTGTTATCTGGCGCTGCGAGCGTAGAGAAATTCAGATCTCAGTAAAAATAAATTCATATACTGTGATTTGTATTAAAGGTACAAAAGAGGATCACAAAACCAGAGATACCCATATTATATATGATATCATCAGTTGTCTTCCACACAATCAGATTGTCTGGGTTACTTTAGTCATGGCATGGGTTCAGAGGTGTCTGAGTTGGCCCGGTTATATTCAAGGCTGCTTCATAGCGATGATCTGGGCTCCAGCAGGAAATTCCCTTGCCTCGGGCTGGGTACTGTGCAAGCTCACGTTTGCAGCTCAGGTATGGTATTAACTTTTGTGTCCATAACGATAGGGTGGAGGCACAGAGCTGCAGTCTTCATGGTGTTTTAGGACTGCCTCGTACATAATTCATTATAAAACAATCATAGAAGAAAATCTAATCTGTGGTTCCTACACTACCTGCATATTGAGCATTTCTACACACAGGGCAATAGCATGGACTGGCATGTTCTGGACAGTTTGTATGCCTCAGCTACTCATGGCAAAATTTCCTTCAGTCCATTTTTCTGATCTGTCTCAGAGATAGCAATAAAAAGACTCTTGGATAGCCTTTTGTGTTGCATTTTTTCACTGCTTGCACCAAGCACAATGGGGATGGAAGTGACTGTAAAGTGGAAAGTAATGAAAAGGAATTATCCAAACCCTGAAACCTCAGGTGTGATTCTTTATACAAGCAGCACCATCACTCAGAACTGTAGATCTTACAGCCTCAATGGGTAGTTGTTAGAAAACAATTAATAGAAGTACATTTCTGTACATAAACATGCAATGCTTGCCTTGGTTTTGATTCATATTTTAAAGGCATTTCTGTTTTGTATTTGAAAGTACATTTGTCTGGTTTTTAATGTCATAAATGATATTCTATGTTCTGTTTCTCTGCAGAGTTGGGAACGATGACAGCTTGATACACACTTGGAAATTCCTGTCGCAGTCAACAGACTCCTTACATAAAATCAGCCGGGTGAATGAATCCATGGAATCACTGGTTGATGAAGGTAAGAGATCCCCATGGCATTTATAGCAACAGGAAGGTCTCAGTGCCGCTGTCCAGAAACAGAAAATCTGTTTTGGCATTTCAGCAAGTGTTTTCCTTTCCAGTGGACAATTAAAGTGCATTTTATTTGATCTTAGAATATTAGTATGATGATCTTAGAATATTAGTATGATAAACTAAAACAAAGTCCCACATAGTAATTTCTTTAGCTTGTTGAATTGTGGGAAAACGTTCAAAAGGTTTCAGTTACAGTTGCGTTACTTGGAATTCAGCTCAGGAACAAGCATTTCCTCTTTCGTTCTGCACCTCTGGCCCATTCATACAGCCACGGATTTTGCAGTCTGTCACCTTTTTCATGCTAGTGTCTTGCATTTTGTATTTTTCCCAGAGTGAGGAAGGAAGGAAATGTATTGTTCCGTTTTGTGGGTTTGAAACTGAAGTCAGATAAATTAATTTCTTAAGTTTAAATATTTTTTTATATGGTGCTTTTTTAGGATATAATCAGTATTTTTACATCTTACCCAATATTTACTTGGAAAGAGTGGAATGGCCTTAATTGATTAAGGACAAACCAAGGGCATGTTCATGCTGACAAGAGAAAATTTCCCAGTTCCTGCACAAATGAGCAATCTTTCTTAAAGATACATATGTGTGTGTGCAGTGTGTGTGGTGTTTGCTTCTACCTGCATCAGTTCTAGCTTTCTAAGCTTGAAAACACGGACTTCACATAGATCCAATTTCTCTTGATTCAGTGATGTAAATGAAGACAAACTGGATGTTGTGGGGTTTTTGTTTATCTGCAATGTTGTTCCATTGCCGATGAAGAATCCCTTGTCTTTTACCTGAGCTAGAATTTGGTCTGTGTGAAAAATGTGAACTAGTTTTGTGCAACAAGCAAATAACCTTTAAAAGTACTTTTCATAAGCTGGTCCTTACACGGTGTAATTCCATACAATCATTTCTTTGGCAGTAAAGGAGAATGTGTGTGATGTCTGTGGTATGACAAAGAAAGCCTAAACCTAAATGAATAGACAGGAATCTCAAATGGGACAAGTTACCCATGTCTTCATGGCACTTACTTTGCTTTGTGAAGGTGCGGACATGAATGAAGGACAGCTGATGGGAGACCTGGAATTAGATTCCAAGCAGCTGGAGGCAGAGTCCTGGAGCCAAGTAGTGGACAGCACGTTCCTACAGCAGCAAAACAAAGATGTTGTCAAACGGCAAGATGTCATTTATGGTGAGAGATGCCTGCATTTTAATTTTTCACGCATCATAGATAGCTTCTTGATATACTCATATATGGATGTGGGAAGCTTTAGGTCAGTGAATAGGAACATTGACTTGGTTTCCTCAGAACCCAAAGTTTCATTATGAAGTTCCTAGAAACATAATGTATTCTGCGAAAGCTTTCTTTCTGCCTGTCGCATGTTCGGAAGCCATCAAAAAAACCAGAAATTGTCTCTCCTCGTTTGCCTGCTGATGACACTTAAAGTCCGTTACAGCAGAGTAGCTAGCTAGGAAGTCTTCTCCTGCCGTATGCAAGAGCCGTCCTGCATGGCAAAAGCACACTGTGTTGGGGCAGGCAGGGAGGTGTTAGGAAAGAGCCGATAACAGTGCTGAAGGTTCAGACTTCAGCAGCAATGTCCAAATCTCGTTATTGTTGGACTTCTCTGCCCCCCTGCTTCTCCCACACATGAAAATATTGGTTAATGTTTCAATACCTGACATGAAACTTTCTGAAGCCACTTAGAGAAGCCCATTTATGGAAGAGCTTTCCAGTGGCAGCTTTTCCTTATACTGTACACCCATGTACTCTACAGTGACCTTGATTTTGACCTTGTCCTCATCCTATACAGAGCTGATGCAGACGGAAATGCATCATGTCCACACCCTGAAGATCATGAACGATGTATACAGTGCAGGGATGTTAAAGGAACTGCAATATGATCAACAAGTCGTGGACAAGATCTTTCCCTGCCTGGAAAACTTGCTGCACATCCACAGTCACTTCTTCCAGAGGATTCTGGAAAGGAAGAAGGAGTCATTGGCAGACAAAAGTGAAAAGAACTTTGTTATCAAGAGGATAGGTGACATCCTAGTGAATCAAGTAAGCACTGGAAAATGCTTGCACTTTTGAGAGCACAGCTGGAAACCAGGCACTCCTCCTCCCCTCCTGTTTATGCCTGTTAGATAATTGCAGCTGACAGCACCTTTACTTTTCACACATGTAAAAATATCCACCTCTGCTTTTGAAAGCACTTTTTGCTCTTTCAGAGAAAGGTTTAATGATGAAAATTAATTTAGTTTATTTGGGGGGAAAGAGAAGCATTCCCTGACAGGCACAGAGTGGTTTGACCGTAGCCTGGAGGGTAGGCAGTAGTCCACAGCAAAACATGCCCAGTGTGTTTCTTGGCCAAGTTACTGACCTGCTATTTAATTTAGGGTGCGTCATTTTACTTTTCTTTATCTGCGCTTGCTTCCTTCTTTTTGCCTGTCTTGGCTATTTTGTCATTGGCTTTTAAGCCATGTGAGTAGAATCCCAAATTTTGCGGAAAGTGTGAACTCAGTGAAGTCCCAAACTGAGCTCTTTACTTTCTAGAGATCTGCTTGCTTGGTTTAGGGTGCTTTGGACTCATTTGGTTTCATCAAGTTCTTTTGAGAGACTGGCACGCAGTGTTGGGATATCACACCAGGAGCTCAGGGTAAATTGGACCTCTGTGTCTCATGTCTTGCAGTTCTCCGGTGAGAATGCCGAGCGAATGAAGAAAACATACGGCAAATTCTGCGGACATCACAATGAGGCAGTAAATAACTTCAAAGATCTGTACTCGAAGGACAAGCGCTTCCAGGCATTTGTCAAGGTAGGACCTGGTAGAACAGACATAGTTGACGGAAAAAGTATGTCCTTCCTGCACTCTTGTGAGTGTTGCTATGGAACTGAAATTTTCATCTTTGTTCCTTAGAAAAAAATGAGCAGCTCCCTGGTGAGACGTCTTGGGATTTCTGAATGTATCTTGTTGGTAACACAGAGAATCACAAAGTACCCGGTTCTTTTACAAAGGATACTGCAGTACACCAAAGGTAGGGACTAGTTCCTCTATTCTAAGCGTGTATTTGTTCCTCCACTGTAAATTTCTTGGATCCCTTTCAGCTGAAGCAGATTTTGTTAGAATAGAGAGACTAATCCAGTCATCATGTTCTCACACTGTTGTAACGATATAACTCAGTTTCATCTCTCCATTTAAGATTAGTTATTCAAGTGTCTTGATTTAATTGTCGTAAGTCTGTCTATAGCTAATTATGGAGCAACACGCTTAGACTCCAAAGTCTTCCAGCTTGCTTTTTTTTGGTAATGGCTAAAATATGTGATTAATTTGTGCATTTCATGTATACTGTCTCATATACAAAGTGTATTGGAATAGTCCCCAACTTCAAGAATACATGTGAAAGGTTTTGTGAAACTCTCCTCAAGGGGGGAAAATGCGGCCTACCTCATGAAAGTATTAAAAAGTTATAATGAGGGAATTTGGGTGGGAGAAGAGGAAGGAAGGAAGGAAAATCAAAAGAGTCCACAAGGATGAAGTGAAATCAAAGTGTTTCTTTTTCTGTTCAAAGAAAATGAAGTGGAACATGAAGACTTGACTCAGTCATTAAACCTCGTTAAAGATGTAATTGCTGCAGTCAATAGCAAAGTCAGCAATTATGAAAAGAAAATGCGTCTTGGTGAGATTTACAACCGGACGGATAGCAAGTCCATCATGAGGATGAAGAGTGGCCAGATGTTTGCAAGAGAGGACTTGAGGCATCGGAAGCTCATCCGAGATGGGCCTGTTTCACTAAAAAATGCAGCTGGACGGTTAAAAGGTAAGACCTATCCCTCTTTCTGCCAGGGAAGGATACAGCTCGCTCTCTCTGGATGTAGGATTAGTCCTCAGATTGGTGTCTCCAGCCTCTGTTTATTATTCTGCTTTGAGAGACTGTGACAGCAGCTTTCCCCGTGCTGTACACTCGCTTCCCATCACAGCATTTCCGATTGCTCATGTTGTTTCTGGGGTGATAAACAGCTGCTCTTCCTCCTGGCGACTGCGTGCCTGCTGAAGGCTTGGGCTGCAGTGACACCTCGGTGTGTCAGCCAGGGAGCGGAGTTGCTGGGGATGGATCCTTTGGGCCGGGAGGACGCGATGGTGCTGCAGCTGCCCAGAGCAGTGAGTCAGATCTCTGTGCCGTGATGCGCATGTGTAGTGGTTCCAGGAAGCGTGCTCGCTGCATCTGAAACCCAACCTCAGCTTCCCGGTGGCTCTGCTCACCAGCAGCACTGCCTTTCCTTTGCTCTGAGGTCTGCACCAGGACTGCTCGAGGCTCAGCGTTATCACCCAGCTTTCACTGGGACTCCGGAGAGGTGTCCCAGACATTTGTTGCTCTTGAACCTCTTGAACTGCTGATGCAAACTGTTCAGGAGAGGCTCTGAGGTCCCTGCAGCTGCCTCATGTTTGGTCAGTGTTTTCTTGAATTGCTTTTTGTTGCTTATCAGGTGGAAATAGTTTTTCTAAGGTGCTGTTCTCTACTGAATTAAACACTGAATCTCCCAAGGAAGCCTTCAGCTGGGACCACGGTAGCACCAAGAGCAGACAGGGCTGTTCCTCAGGCATGGCAGGAAGTCTGGGCTTTGCTTCTCTCACTCCAGCATCAGCTGATTAAACCACAGTACTGGAGCATGAATGGGGACCGGCAGCCTGGTGCCGTGCTGTGCAGGGAGGCAGAGAGAACACGAAATTCCGTACCAGCTATGAAACACATTGAGGTTTTGGAAACAAGAAGTTTACAGATGGTTTCTAGGCACCCGAGTTTACTAGTGACTTTAGATGATGGATGAAGCAAGTTATGCTGCTGTTGTGAAATCTTGTGATAAATACAGGCTGCATTTGGATTTCTGAGTCATAGAAGTGCATAAACATACCTCTGTAATGCAAGCTCCCAGCGAAAGCAGGTCCTGCAGACAAGCTGCAGAGCCCAGGGAGAGAGTAGCTAGTTCATATGTTCAGGCTGTTTTGCGGGATTTGAAATGAACACAGAGAAGTATAGGAAACACTCTTCTCGGAGGGTTTTAGCAAACCCTCTAAAAACTCTTGCAAAGTGCACAGACGATAGAGAAGAATGGAGTCAAATGCTGAGTTTTGCAAACCTCCCAGAGCTTTGAGTTCATTTTGCAGCTTTGATTAAAGTTTGGTGGTTCTTTTATCTGGAGCTGATCCTGTCCTCCCAAAACAAAATGGAAGGAATTACCCACAGGATGATTTAACTTTTTGGTTTGCTTCCTCTCTGTCACAAGATTTCCCAAGTACATTACACAAAAACTCTTTGTACTGAGGGCTCTGGGTGGAGCATTGTGCTTGGTAGTTGCTACGATATGTCATTAGGAGACTTGGAAGGCTGCATGTGTACTCTGGGGAAAGGCTGTATTCCGATTTGAAATCCTCTTTTGGCTTGATGTTGTGCTTCCTGCTCCTGTGAAAGCAAGCCAGGTCCTGTATCTCACGCAGGCTCTGTCGGCTCCCCTTGGAGCCGGCAAGAGTTGTGTTTGTGTGTGAGCAGAATTGGTGGTGGCTCCTGAAGTCAGTCTTTCCTGGGAAAGAAGCTGCTGCTGACAAATGTTGTTATTGCATGATAATTTACACTCCACAAAGCACTCATCAAGAGAACCATAAAACCCAAAACTTCCTGTGCAGCTATTTTGCTCGAGGACTAAAATATTGATAGTTTGAGAAAACAGTGCTTCTATTCAGTAAGTGTCTCTAGCTTTCACTGTTTTACCCATGTCCTGACTGTAATAAAGCATGTGGCTGGAGAGGAGCACCCCTGCTCCAACAGACGAGAGAAAGTCCTGTAGGTTTCCCAGGTGCTGTTCTGTTCTTCTTAGCACAAAGTCAGTTCAGAGCTAACCTGACTCGGCGTCTCCAGGAGCCACCCCTGCTGCTCCTGCTAACTGGGAGGTTGACCCTGCTTCCAGGATTTGCAATAACAGCCTTACCGCTCCCCAGCACTGGTGTTATTAAAAGAAATGTGTTTCAGGGTCAGTCGTATGGTTATAACGCCCTGCTATGCTTTTTCTTTTGCAGAAGTCCAGGCTGTTCTCCTCTCTGACATGCTCGTATTCCTTCAGGAAAAGGACCAGAAGTATGTCTTTGCCTCACTGGTAAGGCTTCACCCTTTTCTGCTCCTTCCTTTTCTATGTGAGAAGCCCTTGATGTGTGTTGTGCAGCGAAGCCAGCCATTGCCTGCTAAACAACTCAATTTTCTTGCTTATAACATTTTCGTTTGCTGAGCAGACTCCATTCTTTTTGATAGGAAAGCATGCCTTCATGCCTCACCTCCCCTTTCTGCAGTGCCTTGGCACAGCTGATAATGGGCCTTGAAAACCTGCCTGTCACTGGATACACTTGCTCCTTTTCAGTTTGTGCAAATCGAAGCAGTGATTGGGGTGGGAGGGGGCAACGGGATAATGCAAACATTGTAAAAATGAATCTTAGCAGAAGGAAACGTCCTAATACATTGTGAGCTGCTGGGGGGGGGAGGGAGGTGAAATGCCACTGCAGTAAATTCAGCTGAACAGCTTGAAACTAAATGTCAGAGGAATATATTTGTAATGCACAAGACCAAAAGCATTAGCTTTTGAAGGAAGGCCTCGTAAAAGGGCTAGGCACACTGACGTGCTAAAGAAAACCTAGTACCTAATCGAGTCTGGTGGGGCTGTAGCTTGCAGGCACGGTCTAGACTGGCTCAACCTTGTGACCTTTCCACTCCGTGAACATTTTGAAAGCTGATTAGGTGTTATTCCAGTTCCACCAGCGATCTGCACAGACTCGCTGCCCTGCGCAGGGGGAGCTGAGTTGCACACAAGTCCTCCTAGTGAACTGCTACCAAGTCACCCCACTTGTAGCGTCCTGTAAGATGCTCAGAGGGGCTGACTCACATGCAGATGACACAACAGCAAAGGGACGTTTTAACCGAGCAGGCTGATTACACAGAGACCATAGCACACAGTGAACGTCATCTTACCCACAAGTCCTGTCCATCACAGGAGTCAGCTGTGAGCTTCTGAGAACAACAGGAGCTCTGTGGGATTTGAAAATAAGATGTTACTCCATCCCAGAGAGAGATCGCAAAGATAGTGTTTGGGGGTAGGCGCTACCAACCTGCACTAAGATGAAGGAGCTGTGATATTAATGACAGTGTGGGCAGGAAGAGATGAGATCAAAGCTCTGTTGGAGTTAGAGCAAAATATGGTAGAGTTTGCAAAAACCACAAAGTCAATTTTAAATTAATTCTTTATTGAAATTCAACAAGGTGAAATTGCTTTTCCTGCATAACTGATGGAGAAAAGCAAGCACTTCCGTGTTCTTTGACCCCATTAAAATGATTTATTTTTTGAATTAGCCAATAGGTTCAGAAAATGTTTACAGCCTGAGAGAGGTGGTGGTATGGGTACTGGGACCTTTTCAGTCAACGCTAGTTTGCATCCGGGAACTAGTACTGTTCACCCTCCTCACCCATTTCTTTTCATCTGAAGGACCAGAAATCCACTGTGATCTCTCTGAAGAAGTTAATCGTACGAGAAGTGGCTCATGAAGAGAAGGGTTTGTTCCTGATCAGTATGGGTGTAAAAGATCCTGAAATGGTGGAAGTCCATGCCAGCTCCAAAGAAGAGCGCAACGGCTGGATACAGATCATTCAAGACACAATGAACACCATGTAAGCTACCGAGCTTGTTCTTGCAAGGCAGGTGATGCGCGTGGTCATGTTCTGGTAGTAACTGAAGCATGTGTCTCATTCAGGGACAAGGATGAAGACGAAGGAGTCCCTTGTGAGTCTGAGTTTGAAAAGAAAGTGTCGGATGCGAAAATGAGAGCGCTGAAAGGTAAAAATCTGCCTGGGACAGCTGGGGAGTGGTTTTTGAAAATTTTACTGTAATTATTGCGTTGGGTTTTGTGGTTGAACTATGACTTTTGTCAGAGGACTGAGAATCCTGCATCCAGCAAGTAACTGCAGTCTGTGTTTGCACCTCACCTTGCATTATTTTTTTCTGAGCCTGCTGGATGCCTGTGCTGTGCAGGACTACACAGAGCACGGTTGTATCCTGTGGTTCCACTAGATGGGGCCGATATCTCAGGAATCGCTCCATTTCCTTGCCGAAGCTTTTATTTTCCTTCTTCATGTATGTTTTCTGTTCACCCCCACAGAACAACTTCAGCAGAAGGATAAGCAGATCCTCCTCTTGCTGGAGGAGAAGGCTAAGATCTTCCGGGACATGGGAGACAGCTCTGTGCAAGAGGACATGCCAATTTCCAGGCTGCTGTTCAGAGCCAACACGGAAGAGGCACCAAAAGGAGAGGCCATTATGAAAACTGCAATAAATGAAAGTGAGCAAATCAGGGTGACACGTTAATTACACTAACCCACACACCCACCTTCAGTGAAGCCATCAGTCCTCAAGCACCAGTTTCACAGGGAAAGTCTTGTCTTTGTCAGAACGACAGCATAGATAAGGAGATACTGCTACTCATGCTGTTGTCTCAGGGACAGGTAATGAGGGTCAGAAAAGGAAGCCAATATTGCTGGCTGTTGAAAGACAACAGAAAATATGTCAGCACAGAGAAGAACCATGCATTAAATCTGCACTGGGGTCAGGAGCAGTCCAGGATTTATCCTTGGTTGAAACTTGGACCATCCAGGCTTTTGCTGTGCTTCAGTCTCAGCAAGGTGTGAGAGAGGGGCTCAGGTTCCAGCAGGCACTTGTGGTGCCTGCAAGGAATAAGCAGGTTTGTTGACAAATGCAAGGGTAGATGGAAACTCGGGCAGCTTTCCAGTGTGATTTTTGGAGAGGCTAAAAATTGTGAAATGCTATTGTCAGAGCACACCAGGTTTGCTTGGAGGAAGAGAGGGAGGTGTAAGCATGTACAGAGCTCCGGGAATTGGAGTTAACGGCCAGACAGAGTGAGTTTTTGCAGGGAGAATGCATACCGTTCATATCATTGTCGTAGAAACATGGTTTCTTAGTACAGCATAGCATGTGAATTTCTGACCTGAGCTCAGGTAGGGGTGAAAATAGCTCAGAAGCCTGAGGTGGTCTTTAACAGCGATATCATTGTTTTTTATCAGTTGAACTGCTGCAAGACCTGGTGAACGGGAGCCTGGGCACTGCCCTCGGGCAGCAGGTCAGCTCCACTGGCATGGAACAAGAAGGAGGAGTTGGCCCCATCTCTCTCCCTAGAAGGGCAGAAACTTTTGGAGGATTTGACAGTCATCAGATGAGCGTCTCCAAGAGTGAGTAGTTACATGGGTCCACATCAGCTTTTGTTAAAAATGCATAATTAATAGCATATCCTCGTGCTTCAGAAGGACTCCAGCAGCTGGTGATTTGGTTTCCCAGCTCCTCTCCAATAATAGTTGATAGATTAAATAACGAATCAGGAAAATAAGCGTATGTACAGGTGGAATGATGGTTGCTGAGGACCCGTGGCTAAGTGAGGATAAGACATTTGAACTCTTCACTCCTCTCTCTCTGTGTTCTCTCTGAATTACCCTTACTTCTTGGCTTACATGCCACATGAAAGCATTTGACTTCTTAATAGATTAGTTTCTTCCTGTTCTTATTGTAATATCTGCAGCTCTGTTCTTTGTTCCTCAGTTATCTTCCAGCAGGAGCCTCATGCTGTTGCATTTGTAAACGGATGAGGATGTTGCTGAATCAAGCACCTTCTCCCCGGCTCTGCTCTTTGTGTATTTGCATTCCACACACAACTGCATGTGTTATTCCTGCAATTAAGTCTCTCCCAAACAAATGTAAAATTTATTTATTTAAATTTATTTGAGCTGCATAGTTGGCTGCTTCCCAATGTTCTTTTTCTTTGCCCAAGTCATCAGAAACTTCCCTGTCCTCAAATTCCTTTCTCTGTGGTCTCACTTATACTCCCAATACAGCCAGTTTTGTTGTGCTAGTGTCTGTCTCAGCATTGGGATTGTCGGACCTCGTCTGACGTTCTGCATTAAAGGAGCAGTGTTAGCTCCAGACAGTCAGACATGAGAAGTACGCAGAGGTTTTCCCAGCTCTGTTGGAAAGCTGCAAAGCCCTCCACAGGCCTTGTCATCATAATGACAAATATATTCACGCTGGAGGCGTTTGTTTCGGGTTGTGCCTCTCTCTGTTGCAGTGAAGAATGGGACAACCTCAGGCTGTGTATTGCCCAGCTCTAGGCTCTCTGTAGAAGTGTCCTCTTTTGGATTAGATTCTAATTCCATAGTTGTAGGGTCTTGGGAGAATTTGGGATAAGAGTGCAGGGCCTGTTTGTTCAGCTGGAGGCCGGGAGGCATGAAATGTGGCTTTCATCTCCAGTTCTTCTGTTCACAACCTGTGCAACCTTGGGCAAGGCTTATAACCTGACTCCCCTTCGTTCTCCCCTCCAGCAAAGCAGAAGGGAGGTGTTGCCTCCTGCAGAGAGGTGGAAGGTCCCAGGACGTGGCGCAGGAGAGAAGGTCTGTTAGGAGGATCTGAGGGTCAGCCTTTTATAGCAAAGCCGGCCTGGGGGGTGGTGGGAGGAGGGGGCATTTGCACTAGGCGCGATGTCCTTCGCGTTGCTGCAGGTACAGGTGTATGTAAAGCTGTATATCGTTAAAATTGAGTGCCAGTAGGAAGGTCACCAGTGCAGGTGTGGGTCTTCCCCGTGGGCTGCATCTCAGCTGGCAAGGGGAGTGCAAGAGTCTTGGCAAGAGCTAGAGGACCAAACAGCTTTGCGGCTCCTCTGCCACCATGAGCAGAGGAACGTGCTGTTGGGCACAGCAGGTAGATGGTTGCAGCCCTCTTGGCCCCACAGTTCAGTCCTTCTGAGGAGCACTGATACGAGCCATCCGGGGGGAAGGTAGAAAGAGAAGGCCACTACCCTTTGAAGATAACAGGTTTCTGATAACCAAGGCTAAGGAGAAACTGCTAGCATATAATTACACAGGCTGTTGCACAGCAGTATCTGACCCAGCTGTAAATTGCACTTGCACAAGAGAGGCATTGAAACTATACCTTCAATAATATAGCCTGATATGATGCTGTTCTTGTTCTCCACCTGCTCTTACTCTGCCTCCTGTCTTCTCAGCAAGTATTCTTTGGTCATAGACAGCAGTGCAGGGCTTAGACAGACCACCAATTAATAGGAGAGTGCCGAATTTATCAGCACATAGTCAGTCCTAATCTGAATTCAGATCCACTTTTTCTGGTGGTGCTGACATGTTCTGTATACGTAGGGAGCAAATGCATTTAGTTAAAGTGTCAAGAGCACTGTGTCCCCTTCTGTGAAACATCCAAGTTTCCTGTATTAAATTTCTCAGACATTAGCAAGTTCATCTGTGCTTAAAAAGTTGAATAATCAGTGTCAATGCTGGCTTCTTCCTTTAGGTGGAGCGAAAGATGAAGGCGATGATGCTCAGGACCTTCGGAGAACAGAGTCGGACAGCATTTTAAAGAAGGTATCGCTTGGTTTGTCTGTCTGCTGCCACCGAGTTCAGATTTCAAGAGAGTGACAATTCGAGTCTTGAAAAATGCTTGAATTTCTTGACAATTGGAAGTATCCTAATAAGTTAAAAATAAAATAAAATTGGAAGTGTGCAGCCAAAAACAGTTTGCTGTAACTTAAATCCTGACTTGAGAACCATTGCAAATCAGTAGTATTCCTCTGTGGCACAGGGTATCTGCCATCTGTCTGCAGATCTGCTAAAGCATGTGTTTAATTATGCATCGTTATTGAAATGATAAGGTCAGCTATAACCTTGCACCTATTCTTGCTGTGTATCAATCTATCACATAACTACGAAATGATACCTAATTAACATTTTATTTCATATTATTTTAACTTGCCTAAAAAACATGCATGAATTCTCCCAGAATGGAAGGTGGAGGGGGGTTTTAATGTCTCTTATCATTAGTTCAGCTTCAGAACACATTTGCTATGATTTCTCATTTGTCCTCATATTAAATCTGTGATCTTCTCATAGGGTGGAAATGCTAATCTGATGTTCATGTTGAAAAGGAATAACGAGGTAAGAATTGATTCCATTGCTCAGCTGTTTCCTTCGTTTAAGTGGCAAGTGAATTTGTCTCAATAGGTCATAATGTAGAAGAAAATACATTTAATTTGATGAAGCGCATGTAGACTTTTAAATACATTAAGCTGAACCCACTGTGTCATTTATTTGTTTAACCTTGGATGTTCAGACAGGGAATTCACTGATTGTCATCTGCTTGCCAGCAGGATGATGTGTGCTGATTATAGGCAGCAAGGGTTAATTACCACTAGGATGCGCAGGGCTGTATTTATTGTGCTTCTGTAGACAGAGGGAGTTTAATTTTATGTTGCAGGTGCAGTGAATTGGGGCAATTAGATTTCTGTTCTCCCTTTGATACACATTCATAACTCCCAATTAGCATTAATGGCAGAATGAGAAGCAGTTCTCTTAATACTGGCTACCACACCACTATTGGAAATACTGCAGTGGTTTTTCTTCTTCTTAAAAGTAATTGTAGGATGTGAGAGCTTCAGAGAAATTTTTAGCTAGGCTAAAAATATATTTAGGGATAGGGCATCGCTCCAGAGTAGATTGCTCTGTATTGATGCGGAGTGTGTTCGCATTCACCTGTATTTTTAGGGAGCCTTCCATGAACACACCTGCTGTACTCGTGTGCACGCTGTATTGGAGTTTTTCTGTCTAATGAGAGTGGAACTTGTATGGGTCAGCCAGGGGGTGGAAGAGTACAGATAGTCCACATTCATTTTAAGATTTCTTCTTTTTTCGCCCCTTGAAGTTCTTTCCCTGAAATTTTTAAGTGAACTGCCAGGTTTCATCCCAATTACTCTGCTTGTTCTTGAGCAAGTTAGTGCTGCAGGAAATGGTTTGCAGAAACAACCCAGGAGCTCCCATTAGGTCTGTGTTGTTTGGTGCTTCTGCAGACGTTGCCTCCACTGCTGCAGAGATGACTAGGAAAGTGAGGAAGATGATACCAGGCACCTCTGTGAGATGTCCGAGGGATGTATTTGTGTACTTGGGGCTGATGCAGCCATTGCAAGTGAAGAGTGAGGAAAACGAAGGTGTAGAGGGATGGCTGTACAGCTGGTCAGACCCACCAGTGGGTCACAGTGGAAGAGGAGGGTGCCTTACGCATACCCTGGCACCCAGTGAGATCTAATAGCAATGCTTCTGTTTTCTCGCAGCAGGTCCTCCAAACCATTACCAGCCTCCGTAAGCTGCTCAGTGCTTTGCAGGTAGGCTTGGCCTTTCATCCCGCTTTTGCATGCCACTTGCCCAAACTGCGCATCCCACCAGCTGGTAGCAGCCACTCGCGCTTCACCCCATGTCTCCCCTTCCCCTTCGCCCGTCCCATCCCTGCGCAGCTGATTACGCCATGGCTGGCAGGTCGTAGGAATGAGCTGCTGCCTAAGTGAACCAGTGCTTACCTGAATTTGGGAAGCTGCTGGGGAAGATGCTCTGCCAGCATCCTCTGGTAGCCCAGCCGTAAGGCAGCAGTGCTGAGCTGTGAATTTGGTGGGGGGGGAAGAAGAGGTTTGATACAGCACCCTGAGGTTTCCAGGTTTGGAGCCCCTCTCCATGAAGAGGGTGCTGCAGTGTTTTGTGTCGCCTCTCTTCTAGGGTGTCGTGCTGCAGCAGGACACCTACATCGAGGACCAGAAGCTGGCTCTGAGCGAGAGGGCTCTGAACCGAGGCTTCTTCCGGCCAACGTCGCTGCTGGAGCAGGAGAAGCAGCGCAACCTGGAGAAGCAACGCCAGGAGTTGGCCAACCTGAAGAAGCAGCAGACACAGCACCAGGACGAGAGACGGAGGAGAGAGAAGGAGTGGGAAGTCCGGGAGAAGGAGCTGGCGGAGCAGGAGGCCCTTGTGGCCCAGCGAGAGGAGCAGGTCCGGAAAGGATGGCAGGATCTCGAGCGGGAGCGAGAGGAGCTGCAGGTGAAGAAGGCCTCCTACCAGCTCGACCTGGAGAGGCTTCGCATGGCGCAAAAGCAGCTGGAGAGGGAGAAGGCTCAGTTGAAGCAAGACGTGGAGCGATTAGCTCAAATGCGGCAGGAGCCTGACCACAACCAGGTAAATGATGCCAATGGCTGGGCTGCTGGCGAAGCCGTGCCCTGCAAGGAGCTCCTGGACGGCTCCTGGGCCAACTGCACGCCAGCAGTGACAGACTGGTGCCAGCCCAGCCCTAGATGCGTGGGACCTGGTATTTAAAACTGGCCCTTTCCTTGCGCGTAAGGTGCAGGGCTGCGTTTCTTGCACCTCCAGAGCTGCTGAGGCGTTGCCAGTGTTGATGCAGCATGGTGTGTTGTGGCCAGTCCTGAGCCACAGGTGGTTACAGCAGCTGGAGCTCAGCCCACGCTTGTGTGCCGCGTCTTGGCAGACAGCAGAGCCGAGGTGGCTGGCTTGCAGAGAAGGTGCCCTAGGCAATCCCTGGAGCTTGATACTGCCTTTGATGTTGGCTTCCAGCCCATGGGGGCTGAGCTCTGCAGAGTGGTCAGGCAGATGAGACATCCTTCTCGGACACAGCCTGAACATTGTGGGTTACCTGCACCCTCCGGCTGTCACAAAAGCCACTTGCGAGGCTGATGGCTGCAGGGAAAGGCTGTTTGTACGCTTACATCCATCTCCAAAAGCATTCCTGGTATCTAGCAAAGAGATGGGCATTGTCCTTGGGGTAGAGACTGGGCATCTGCAGTCCGGTCATGGCTCAGTGAGCGAAGGTCCCTGATTCTGCTACAAGAGACTTCTGGTGTCTGGCTGCCCACAACCAGAAAGAAAAGGCCACACGCAGATCCTGCTCTCTGCGTTTTTCAGCAAGCTGGGGTTTATTTTTTTTAACTGCGGCGGTCTGGCTGAGGAGAGCAAGCATCCGTTGGCAAAACATAGGCTGAATTTGAGCCGTAAGCATGTTGTTGATCTTTTGTTTGTTTGTAACTCGCTAATTCTGAATGTAATTTGCTTAGAGCTGTAGCAAAATTAGTTTATAAATGTTGGATTGCAGAATGGAAATTATTTTGGGTGCCTGAATGGACTAATTGCAGAGCTCAGCAGTGAGTTCTGAATTGCAAATCATCAGAGGAAGGCTTGCTCCCTCCCACCCCGCTTCCTCATCAGGCCAGAAGTTTTCCGAGCACACAGTGGAACTGTTCCAGCATCCAGCACACGCAGACATGTGAGAGGCATGGATGCTATGGGAGAGGCTGAGAGGTAAAATAGCTGCGAGGCCTGGGGGATTAGGAGAAGGAAGCAGCTTTTCCACGCAGGTATCTTACTGACATTTTGGAGCTATTAACAGAGGGTTCGGTGAGGCTTTGTTGAGCTGTTGTTTTGATCTTCCCTTTGAATGTGCGGGCTCAATTACATCCCGAGACGGCCATTAGGGAAAAAAAAAAAAAAAGAAAAAATCAGGAAAAGTGTTTTTGCTTTCATCTTTTGCTTGGGAAGGCTTCCTTTGACGTATGCCGCTCCGGTGCTGCTGCTGGCGTTCCCCCGCCAGAGAGGCACGCTTCTCCTTGGCCTTCTGCCACCTTCTGTGTGCACGAGCGATGCAGGGTGAGTCTTGGTGTTGAGATCTTAGAGAATATTTGCCCTTGGCTTGTTGATACATAGCGTAGTACATGTAGGAGCAACAGATACTGGAGCGTTACTCTTTATATGCCGCATTTCTTCATCTTAAATAGAGGGCTGCTTTTCTCATTGCTCTGCCTGGATAGGGCCCGCTTTTTAGCTGGCGAATGTTCACGAGAACAACCTCTTTCTCTGAGTGGTCTGGGACAAAGTTTTCTTACCCAGGTTCTCTGCTAGCCTCTTTCATGCTCAATGAGACACTTTTCCTTTATAGGTTTCAAATCTACATGAGAAACTTGCAAGAGTCTCCTCCCAGTCCAGCATCGATGACTCCTCCAAACAGAAGAGCCCTTCCCTTCCTAAACAAGGGCACTTTGATGCGGAACTGTCTGTCTCCCCTAAAAGGAACAGTCTTTCAAGGACACACAAAGAGAAAAGCACTTTCCATTTGCTTAGCACAACAAACCAGACTAACAAGGCAGCTGAGGAACAACCACAGATGCCTACCCGCCTCTTCAGTTTAGCCAAACCAAAGGAGAAGAAGGAAAAGAAGAAGAAGGGCAGGGGACATCGCTCCCAACAATCTGGTGAGTGTCAGGGGAGGTCATGGGTTTTCACGGTCGGTGAGCTGGCTTTTCGCTCCAGCCAGCAAATTTGTGACAGCCACGAAATCTAGCCTTGAATGTGGATGGTAACAGGGTGATGGATAAGATCAG
>Ga0181612_104303_pt1 | contig 17902 bp, 15 predicted proteins | sample HoacroProtozoa21_FD_119630 | JGI IMG/M metagenome (GOLD analysis project Ga0181612, IMG submission 119630) | Hoatzin crop microbial communities from Cojedes, Venezuel. Combined Assembly of Gp0051906, Gp0051904, Gp0051908 | reverse complement strand
TACATGTGATCTAAATCTACTCTCTTTCTGTTCAAAGCCATTACTCCTTGTCCTGTCACTACTTGCCCTTGTAAAAAGCCCTTCTCCAGCTCTCTTGTAGGCCCCTTCAGGTACTGGAAGGCTCTAAGGTCTCTCCAGAGCCTTCCCTTCTCCAGGCTGAACAGCCCCAACTCTCTCAGCCTTTCCTCATAGCAGAGGTGTTCCAGCCGTCGGATCATTTATGTGGCCTCCTCTGGACCTGCTCCACCAGGCCCATGTCTTCCCTGTGCTGGTCCAAACTGTATCCAGAGATAGGATTTGTATCTGTAGCAGTGAATGTTTGAAGGAAGAGGCTAGCATCAGAGGTGTGATGGCAGTGAGAGCAATGATAGCCCCTGCTAACTCAGAGCAGTGGGATTAAATCCCATAAATGCAGCTGCCCTCTCTCGGTAGCAAATTTGAGACTTCCTTGCAGATGCAGAGCTACTTACCTCTTCTCAAAAAACAGGCATTACAAAGATTTAATCTAAATTGTTTTTTAAAAAAGTCGAGTGCCTGATACAAAGTCTCCATAGACTGCAAGATCATTATACTTCTGCTTCACTTAAAAATCCATGTCTGATTTCCTGAACCTCATCGATGACATTAAACATCTGTTGATCTTCTTGTATGTGAACCGGCATCTCTCCTTGTCTCAGTTCTCCGTGTATAAAATGAGGAGAACAGTACTTTCTTCCGTACTTTTTTGTGTTTCCCGTGTAAATGACGAATTCCGGGGAAAGCAGCCCTGTATTACTCTGAGTGTAGACAGTGCCCACCCTAGCAGAGCCCTTATGGTATCCAGTGGCTTCCACATCTGACCACAGAACAGGTAACTGTAGTTTCTAAACCAAGCAGAATATTTCTTCTATATGTCATTAAACTGGGTAATTGAAAGAAACCAGTGTTTTTACTGGTCTGTTGCATATTAAAGCACTGCTCATTCTAGTTTCCTTGTCTCAGGTGGTTTGAAAAGAGGTCTGTGGTGGTCCAGCTCTTTGGAAACTTTTGTGGTCAAACCAGGAGGATGCTATAGATGGAGCTAATCTGTGAGTAAGTTTTCTGGAGGCCATTATGTCTCCTATGGTTTCGTTTTTTTCCTAAAGGAGACATTGTATCTGTCTGTGTGTGAGGGAGAGAGAGAAAGAGCATTGCCTAGAGGGTTTCAGTTATCACACTGTCTAAATATCCCTTATTTTTAGTTGAAGTCTTCTGAATATGAGATCCCACTACAGGTAGGTGAAGTGACCTCTGCGGTTTTGAATCTGCTCTTCTCTGGCAGATGCAAGGCTGCAGCTTTGAACAGGAACCCCCTCCTGCTCCATGCAAAGCTCTTTGAATTGCCCCTGATATGCTTCTAAGGCTCCCCGGTTGCACGCGAGGCACTTTGAAGATGAATGCCCCAGCAGAAGGAAAACATGAAACAAAACTTACTCCCTTATGTCAGAGTGTGCGGCAGATTTCTCAAAGATCTTCAGTACAACGGTTGCTCTTTGGTGGGTGAGAGGAAACAGGCTGGTTCACCAGCTTGTAAAAGCAGAACAAAATTGCACAGGGCTAACCATTGGGTGGTAGATCTGGTAAAAGAAGGGCATCTGGGGGTCTCCTCAACGTTCAAGTCTGGAAAAACTTATTTCAAGTTGACTTCATTGGATCTTACTTGATGAAGACAAATTTATTGTCATTAATTTTTCTTCCCCCTGAAGTTTGCTACATTTCCAAGTCAAAAGATTTGCCACATCCTCTGGAAGGGGAATATTTGTCTCTGTCTCCATGAAAATCACCACACCTTAGGCTATGTGTAACCACACGAATTTTCTGGTATATTTTGAACGTGACCTGGAGTCGTGGGAGCTGAAGGGCCTGTGAGTCCTTGGGAGAGTAGCAAAACGGTACGCAGTTTTCTCTTATCTGCGCAATTCTGAATATTTCTGTGACAATCGGCGTGAAACTATCCATCAAAGTGTATTTTAAAGTTGATGGATCTGTTCTTGTGGTGCAGATGAGTGGTCATGTATGATCCAAAAGTTTTCATGACCATCAGAAGAATGAACCCATTTCCTTGAGGGGTTAATGGGCTTATAATGTAAAAAATTGAACTGGTGTCCCAGGAGAGACTAGGTGTAGAAACAGAAGGGAAGAAGAACAGTAAAAGACATTTACAAAAAAAAAAAAAAAAAGAAAGAGTGTTTGGTTAATAGAGATCAGTGATATTCTTCTCACCTCTTTAGGATGACTCCTACAATGCAGACGTGTGAACTCCCTGTAAAGTAAATGGAGAAAAGCAGAACCCTCTGGGCCACAATTCTTTTCCATATATGATAGATCTCTCTTCCCTCCAATCAATTAATTGCATCCTAAACCCATCTATTTCTCACCATTGACTTTAAAGGGATTTTAGATGACTAGCTCAGATATAGCTGTCTACACAGTAAGTGATTAAAGTTGGGTGAGATGAGCTGGCAGGCTGCATGGACTTTTTTTCTTCCTTCATGCAAACCCTAAATCAAAAGGCATCTCATCACAGTATTATAAAATACAGCCTTCAGAGGGATAGTCTTCTGCTTCCCTGTGCTGGCATGTGAAGGGAGGAGAGAGACTCCCATCAATTTAGAGAGAGGTAAAGATTTCATCTCCCGCTAGAAATCACGGCCGTAATGGGAAATTCAGACATTTATGAGGTTTGCTTAGCCAAGGCATAGCTGAGCATGTGGATGTTTCTGTTTTTCTTTCTAGTATTACAGCAAAGCAGAATAAAAGACTATTTTTAGAGGTTTTTTCTCCCCTTTTCCCCCCATCTTTTTCTTCTGCTAATGGTCCAACCTGTAGCTGGGGGGGCAGATACAGTCGGTGTGATGTTGTAAACTGAAATCCTTACCAGCCCTCTCCCTGTGACTGCAAAACAGGGATAAGCAGCAGGTCTTTATTAATGGGAAATCTCCAAAGCAACATTTACCAACCCACTGGAGGAGAATCCTCACAAAAAATCCATGTAAATCGTGCCTGGTTTGTGTTTGAACTTTAAAACCAGGTAAGATTGTGAGTGAGTTAAGTATGCCCCACAAGTTTCTGACAATTGGTAGATATTTCTCTTAGGTTTCAAAAGTTGGAAAACACAATATATACTGTATATACACACACACACATATATATATACAAACACACATATATATTTATTTTAAATCAATATGACTTTCAAGCGCAGGAGAAAACAAAGCAAAGGATGACTTTAGTTTTAAGTAAGAAAGGGACTCCCTGAGACACAGTGCATGTATTTGCTTCCTCTAATTTGATGTTAACTTCTTGACAATAATGTGTAAAGTATCAAATTATGATTTAAACGTAGAAATAAAGCAAGTGGGCCTTCTCCTGTCTGTAAGTAATGCTCTTCTGCCAAATGATAGGCATGACTGTATATTTTCCTAATCGAATCTGCATATCTTTTCCTCTGATAGTCCACTGCCGAATATTGATGGGTGTAATAATTGGCTCTTTATTGGTATTTTGTGTTTTCCCTGGGATGTTTCAACTTCTGCAGTAAATCCTTTTCCAGTGTTACTTCTTTTATGGTGTAGTACTTACAAAAGTTGCTAATTCTGACAGAGCTGTAGGACTGTGAATAAGACTCAGTGTTTTGATCTGTAGTGTAAAAGCCGTGTATTGGTAGCTGGTACCTCTGCTTTTCTCTTTGTGAGTAGAAGTTCCTCAATGGTTACTGGCTATATTTAACAAGAAAACTCAATCTTTCTTCTCTATCTGTTTTCATCTATTTGTCCCTAGCTTCAAGGGTTAGTGGTACTCTATGGTGGGTAAATACAAGAAAAATCTAATAATGCCTTTCTAATATACACATTTATCTGATATCATATTTTATTTTAACTCTTAATGCAACTATATAATCGTTGCTCCATTGCTGTAATTGGATTTTGAAGTATATTTGTGCCATGTAATTACATCTATATCATTTCTATAAGCTTATTCAGAGTAATTAGTCATCTTCTAATTTTTAGTGGAGTCATATTTTATATCTACTCTGCTCATTTTTCTCTTCCAATTCTTCAACACATTTTCACCAATTTTGCTTCTTAAACTGGAATTTCTGGCATAAATAATCATTAAGTGGTTTTTTTTTCCCCACTCTGAATATGAACGTAGTGTAATCCAGCTTTCGTCAAAGTCAGTGGTAATCTTCTCATTCGCTTCAGTGGAAACTGGATCAGGCTAATTGGTTGCAAATCGCATTCAAGGCAAAGGCACACCTTCTCGTGGAAATCGTTGTGTAGCAAGCACGGTGTATCGACGGGAGGTACAAAATAGCTGATTGTTTCCAGATTTTCTTACCAGATAATTTCTAGATTCTCTTATCCAATGTTATTAATTTTTAGCTTGTAAGTTAAAGCATTGCAATAATTTTTAAAGTGTTATGTTTAACCTGATCTTTATGACAAATTAAAAAACCCTTCCAGTTAAAGATTTTTGTAAAAGGGTCTAGAACTTTGCTTTCCAGACACCAAGTTACCCATCTATTCATCTCAATTAGGATAGCTTGAAATTGGGTGTTTTTGCAGTTCAAAATTTTTTTCTTCATTATTAATTGAAAAATAAATATTTGATAATTTTTTGCTAGCTCTCTGCTGTGTCTCTGCGAGAGCTGTGTCAGTTTGTTAATGTAATTGGTCCTCTTGCTCTGAATGTGAAATCCTGTAAGCACTTCCATCTAGAAGTGTAAATCTAGCAAAGTACATTCCCAAGTAGGCACAAATTTATGATGTTCACTTTTTCCAACATTTTAATTCTGTAACTGTAGGGTGCTAACTGTATGTGCCAAATCAGATTTTTTTTTTGAACTGTTGCGACTTGCTTGTTAAGGAGTTCTTTTTCTCTTCTGCACTGCTCCCACTCTGCTGATTAGAGGTTTGTTGCTTTGGTAATGTGTCTCTCTCCCTCAGGCAGTTAATGATTACAGACAACTCTCTAACCTGTAATTTTGGGGGAAAGTTATTGAGAAGGTGATCTAGCAACAAATGTAATTGTTTCTGTAGCTTAGAGATGTCCTGAGTCTTTACTGGCCAGGTATGAGTTCCTGGGGTTTTGAGTGGAAGTGATGCTGGTGTCCAGGATTAGACACTTTTCTGTGCAATTTATTTCCAAATCATGCCAGTCTGTAAGGTTGGAAAGAGCATTGCGAAAGATGGCAAACTGCTATTTAATTCTTAATAAAATGCAGTGCAAATGGTGCCTATTCCATCCCAGGCAGAAGGTGACCTTCAGAGTCTTGAGGATGGAGGCCTTTGGATGTCCAAGGAGAGATGCTCAGCCACTGGAGGGGTAGCCCATGACTCCTGGCGTGATTTTAGAGCCTCAGGAGCCTTGGCGACCTGGAGCATCTTTGGTTTCATGTGGCAGAGTAACAATCATGCGTTCGTCCAGCCTTTTGATTGAAAACAGATCAATTGAACAATTTGCTCTGGAGATTTTGTTATTCTTCCAGTATGGAGGAGAATTGTTTATGAGCCTTAAATCGAAAAAAACCTTAGCTTTAGTAATATCCTTACCAATCATTTGAATGGAGCAGCGTGAGCACCCGTGCACCTGAAATTCCAACCCTAAATACTGCAGTTATTTGCATATTTTATGTAGGTGCCTTGCCATGGGAGCCATGTTCCCACATTTGAGGTTGGATTTTTCCAGTGGATGCATATGAGCAATTTGTACTGAAATTTTGTCAGAAAATGACTAGTGTTTTGCCACTTTAAAACCATGGAAACATCACAATGTTCTTTTAGAAATGACTCCACGAATTAATCGCAAATTACTTATTAATGAAACAAATATTCAGCTGTCACTTGAGCTAAACCACATGATATGCTTAATGATTATTTTTTGAGAAAACACTTTTGTGTTTGTTTGATCTGCCTGGTGTTAACAGCAGCAGAAAAAAAGGAGAGCATTTGGTGTTGGAGTGGAAACTTGAAACTGGAAAAAAGAAGGAGAGGAAAAACATCAGCGAATAACTGCAAAATAGGTGAAAAGCCCAAAGAAAAAGAAAAAGCTGATCCCTAACAATTATTTTGGAAAGCTGCTCCCCCAGGCAGTCCTAGACAGGTAATGAGGGTAAAATATGGTGACACGGGCTGGGAAATCTGGAAGCGAAGGTTTTCGCAGTAATATTAATTCAGCTGCATTCCATGTCTGTAAAAAAAGCTTGAAAGCATTGGTCTCATATGGGGTGGGTAAATGTTTGCAAACTGCAGAGAGACTCTCAAATGAATGCAAAATATAATCTGTAGTTCTGCAAATTAGAATAAAAATAAATGCTGCTGATTAGGGAATGTGGATTCCTCGTGGCTCGGGATCTGGTCTGGGACAACACCCCTGAGCTTCCCTGCCCAGCCCTTCTATGTCCCACCGAAGCAGCTGAGCAGTGGGGAGCCCAGTGAGACCTTCATGGGTGACCGTGGTGCATCCAGGGGGGATTTTTCCACAGGCAGCTTGCTGAAGCTGCGCTTTTTTTACGTGCACTCTCCATTTCAAGGGGTAGGTATAAATAGGTAATAAAGCCTTTACGCTCTCTGCTGCTGCTGTTTACAAGAGCAGGAACACGGGGCGGTACATACGCGAGACAGGTATGCCTGCGTTCTGAATACATCTCAGGTGTCCTTCTGCTGGGGCTGCTAAATTATTTACCACTCAGCAAGCGTCTGCCTGCGTGAGATATTTAAAGGAGGGAATCTGAGGTGAAACCCATCAGTTTACCCTGAGCTGACATTGGAATATTCATTATCGCATTAAATCTAACCGCAGTGAAAATGAAGGCTTCTGTTGATGATGTGCTTGCGTAGAAGACTTCTTTGGTGGCGAGTCTGTGTGCCAGAGATCTGAATATAAAATCTAGTAAGTGGAAACCATTCTCTTTATGGTAAATTTGCCTTCTTGGAAGTTATGAGACTTGGCAGGTTTAAATTCAGTTTTAAACCTGTGGTGGATTCTATGATTCTTCTAACTGGCTACAAGCAATGCTAGATGAGCACACATCATGCATGCCCAATCCCAGCCACAGGCAGAAGTCAGGATTTCCCATACAAAGGAAAATACAAGATGTAGATTCAATATCCAGAGAATGGTACATATATATCTCGGTATAATGTTAGTTTTGCAGGGTCGGTACAGAGGTCTTCTCTTCTGGAGTGCTGGGGCAAACCACCTTGTCTGCACACACCTGCCTCTCCTTCCCCTTCTCCATCCCAAGTCTGCGCTGGAGCCGAGCAGCACAGCTTGGAGAGGGGTTTGAGGAACCCTTGGGGTTACGACTGCGGAGAAGTTCAGCAAAATGCATGTGACCACCCCCAATAGAGAAACAAGGTATTTCCTCCCTCTCTTTACCCATCCCTTGTTCCTTCCTTATCTTCCCCCTCCACCAGGGATCCTGTTGAATTTAAAGATTGAATTAAGTCATCTTCTCTGGAGGGGAAGAGAAAATAATAGAAATGATGAGATGAAACACTTTGAAGGGCCACCTCTTGAGCAGGCTGTCCCGCCAGGAAAAGAAGGGTCGTTTGCTCTAGTCAGCTTAGGTCTGTAAATGAGCTTAAAAAAATAAAAAGGCATATCAAGGGCTGAGTTTGGTGGAGGTGGGTGTGTACAGGAATGGGAGAATAATGCCTGTTTCTGTTAATGCGAAGAGTGATGATTCACTCACAATTAGTAATTTAAAGAAATATGTAACCAAATGCATCAGTACAAAGAATTTAAAAAAAATAAAATCAAGTTGCTCCATCCCGTAATACTTACAGCAGACTTTCTACTTTGGCAAATTACATGTAAGGAACAACAAGACCAGAGGCCAGGCATGCCGAGTCATAAACCGTGACTGATCCAACGTGATTCGGAGTGTGGCTGCAATTAAACCAGCATCTTCCAGAAGATCATGAGTTTTTTCCGCAGAACGCTGGAGATACTTTATGGCACGGTCTTCTCTTCATGCCTCCTGTTTTCATCTTTAGTTGTAAATGTACTTAGTGAGCGAGAATAAAACGTAAGCATACGGTAGGCACAAAAGTGCCAAGCACCTTCAGCTTTCACCGATGCTCGCAGAGAGCACAGACAGAAACAAAATGATCTGTAACTATAACTGAGAGGGAAAAGAACAATCTATGTTTAATCAGCATTTAAAGGAGAAATTACATGTGCCACAAATCCCCTTTTCTATTGCACTTAAAATCCCCTTACCTGCCCTTTAGTTTTCATGGTTTTCCTTATCTTAAGTGTCACTTAATCATATTTCAACAGGATTTGCTTCCTCACTGCCCATCTGCTCTTCCTTTCTAGTGCCACGTTAATGCCAGAATGCCATCCCAATAGCTTCCTTCTACCAAGCTTTGATGTCAGACACCCAGGGATTTGGATTTTTTTCATCCGTGTTCAAACAGAAAAGAAAAATACCTGGTTTGTGGGAGTGACAGATACTATTTTCAAATGTAAATGTCCAGAGCTAGGGCAGGGGAATAACAGCAGGTAAACACATTTCTTGTTTGACTCCTGTTGACACTGAGTGTTGGGCATAGGGGAGCAGCATCACCAGGACCCGATGGCCATGATCTGCCCTGCTGTTGGCCATGGCAATGCTTCTCCTGCCCCGGGGAGAGGATGCAGGCAATGTGCTCTGCATCGAGCCTGTGCCTGCAGGAGCGTCATCCTCTGAGGACATGAAAAGTACTGATCAACGGCTGGAGAGAGCAAGGCTGTGTTCTCTGGACACCCGCTTCACTTACATGGGTTGCCCAGTTAGCTCTGTGTTTACAGGATTAGAGGCATCATTTTGAGTGTCTTCATGGGTTTTATTAATCCTATAAGTATTGAATTGCTAATCTTTGGATATATATCTGTCTTATTTTCAGAGTTAAGGAAGGCTTTGTATATTGTGTCTTGCTGGTTGAGGAACATGATGGTGCAGACAGGTCTGCTTGAAAGGGGAGAATATTTTTCTTTCAGTGTTGAGAGGGACTCCCAAAACAGTTTTGTGCTGCCTTCCGTGCTAACAAACTTTTTTTTTTTTAAAAAAGATACAAATCCATTCTAATTCATCATGTAACTGTGAGTTAGTCCTTGGATCGCTGATTGAAAGAGATCTGTGAGTATGGCTGGGGATATTACCCTCTCTCACATCACTGTCTTTGCTGGGCATTAAGCTCTCATGAAAATTCATATGAAAACGTGTTTTTTTAAAGATATTCAGTGTCTGCAGTGGCCAGTATTTGAACAACTGTTCTTTAATATTTTTTTAATTAAACACAAATCTGGGGTTTTTTTATGAAAAAGTGTCCCAAAGTGCAGTTAATACAAATTTTGAGGAGTCTGTGCCAGCAGAAGTCAGTCTCGCTATTCCCAAATAATATTTGCATCATATCTCACAAAGATGAGCATGGAGCTGCCTTGTTAGAGGAATCCAGAAGGTCCTCTGTATCACAGTGATGAGGGGCACAAGCTCAGAAGACGCTCAGTCATGCTCGGTGCTGTAATGGCAGAACACATCAGAAATGGGAACTGCTAAAGCAGCGCCGGAGGCTCACCCCTGTGTGGGCTCTGCCCTTCCCATCCTGGAACATGACTCTTGACTCCCTTCAGTCTGGTGTTTCGTGAGCTGGTTTTGGTGGGAGCGAACCTAAAGGAGATGGGTACCACCAGAGCACAGGCAGGGGAGGGTGCACAAGGGTGCAGGGGGACAGAGCAGAGGGCAGATGCTTAAAGGACAAGATTAGAAAGAAATGGTTGCTTGGAGAAAGAGTAAAGAGGTCTTCTTCAAGACACAGATGCGACAGCAAGAGGGAAGGCTGGAAAGAGTAGAAGCGGGTGGAAGAAGATAAAGCAGAGGCTGTTGCTGAGGCTGACAGCTCGAACAATGAGAGAAAAGGAATTGTTTAACTTTGATTTGGTTGATGAATATGTAATGAAGAAAGAAATGCACAGGTTGATTTTCTGTGGGGGAAGAGGCTTTAAGAGGAAGCGTGGGGCAGAGCTCTGAAGCAGAGGAGAAGTAACCACAGGGTTGGTCATGGGACCTACAGAGGTGAAGGAGTTGGAAAAGGAGTGATGGCTTTAGCAGCCGAAGCAGGATTTAGAAAGAAAATGGAGAATGAAGAATAGTACGAGCTGCATGGAAAACATGTTGTTGTTGTCATTATTATTATTGTTATTGTTGTTGTTATTATTATTTACTAAAGGCTGGCTTGTTTTGAATCTAATAAATAGCTTCTGTCAGAAAAACAGCAAGGAAGTTTTAAATATTGGCTTTTACTTCTACTTTGTTTATTAGGCAAAGACAGTTCTGTTTTTCTAATATCTTTTAAGTAAACGGAGTGAGAACATTCATTGTGATAGAGACGATTAAGATGATTAACCACTGAAATTTGGTTCCACACCGAGCACATAAGAAGGAAGAAATGGATGGCAATTAATACGATACTGTAATAGAAACACTACTAATAGGTAGTAATAATGGTTCTCTATTATTTATGGTTCATTTTAGAAGACAGAGGGTTCGTTTTTGGGCCAAAGCAGTAGACATGAGCCTTGAAGGACGGGAAAAACCTTTTAACGAAGTAGAAATTTCGGTCATGAGCTGTAAAACAAAGTCGAGCTGGATGTTGAGAAAAATTCAAAAAGATAAAAACGATTTCAGTTTGGTAGTTCTTCACTGGTTCTGCAGTTTGGCAGCTGTCAACATCTCAAAATATCATCTCACCCAAACTGTTGAAAGAAAGAAACCCTTTGATTTTTCCCTTGAGACTCCCAAGCTGAAAATGGACTCTTTGTAGTCTCAGCCTCATTTCAGACTTTTTTTTTTTTTAAACATTCTTGCTGGCAGAAACAGCTAATTCATAAATAGAGTCTCTGTTAATTAAATAAGTTTTATCGTTTTAACTTGCCTTTTAAAATGAAAAAGAAAGTAAATCTCTAATATTTTCTTCTTTATTACAAATCTTAAGGGGCTGAGCATCACATTTCTTGCATCATTAATGATGCAAATTAGTTTTTGTTTGGGTCTCACACAAGTTTATAGTTAGAAGTAAATATTTAACGCACAGAACTGGGAAATCAACTCTTATATAGCAGAGATTTTACTTTATAGTTATTGCAAGTTAACGTAAGAAAGATGGGAAGCACTGTGGTTTCTGTTTATTTAACCTTTCTTGCTCTTGCTTTTCTTTCAGGAGAACTCTTTGTAACTTGGCATTAAACACTGTTATATTCCTACAGTATCTGTTTTTACTATCTTTACAGTAGCCACGGTGTTCAGCATTTAATACCATTTTAAAGTAAAGGTTAAATATATATAGCGTACTTAGGGCTATAAGGATTATATTTGTGGTCCTGACTATTGGCAGGAAACCCAGGTGATTATTTGCAATAATATCTAAAAATTTGTTGACTTTGCAGCCGTTTTTCTTAGTTTGCTTAATGAAGCGATAGTCAGATAGCCAAATAAGATTAAACTCCACTTGGGGCCTCTGTATAATGCATAGTAATGCCTCGTGAGGGTAAAACACTTTGATTTGTTTACTTGTTAGCAAAGGGATAGGCTGCAGTTAGTGTATATGTCCTATAGTAGGCTTTTCTACCCTGTGTTTTTAAGCATTATTCTTGAAAATGTAGTACCTCTCTCCATAAGAAATGTCTATAGGAATGATATTACTGCAGATGAATTACAGATGTTTCACCACGACAGCTCTGCTTTCTGTAGTGACTCTGTTTTTGTGTGTGGCGGATCACAAAAAATAAGAAGCTTCCTGTTATTTCGTGCATGAAATCTGATAGTGAGAAAGACACCAGAGAGAATTTTTCAGTGATAAAAATTTAAATAGCCCCATTTATCAATATGACAGAGATTTGACCTGAAAGTTAAAGTGAAAGTTAAGTGGGGTTGCGTGAAGAAAGTTGAGGCTGCGCTACAGATAGACGGTAGGTTTTGTAAGTTATTAAATCAAAATAAATGGTATTGACAAAACAATAAATTGCCTGTATCACCCCATCTAATAGCTTCTGGGAGCACTAAATACATTCTCCAAGCTAAAGATGTGTGAAGCCTTTCCCTTTCTCATAGTTCTGTTCTTCTACTTGAAAACATTCAGACCGTGGTTGGTTTCATAATGGACTTGGCACCAAATTGCACCTGTGAATGCTTTGCCAAAGAGCTTGTTCGGAGCGGCGCCGTGGGGAACGGCAGTGGTGGCATTGCTCTGCTATCAACAGGATTATGGAGCTTTGCAGGTGGGGTCCGAATCACTCTCCTGGGGATGAAAAAAATAATAATAGCAGCACTAACATCTTTACTGGGAGGAGGGAGAGCCCGCTGCCGTGCTCTTTGCTCTCCCTGGGAGTCCTCAGCACCATTTCCATGCTGGAAATCTGTGGGATTCAGAGGAGGAGCAGAGTCTGGCAGCAGCTGCTCTTCGGGGTGCGTTCCCCTCGAACAGGGACGCTTTGGGGAGCAAGGAGCCGTGTGGCAGCTAATGCTGTCCACGTAACCATGCACCTTCCTCTGAGAGGGGCTGAGTTTTCTCCGGGAGGGGGAGCGCAAACGGCTGCGGGACCTGCCGGGGATGGGGATGCCGGGGAGCGAGCAGGGGGCAGCTTTTCACCCCCAGGTTCATTAGCTGGGACCTGCTTTTTCCTCTGGCTCCTCCGACTCCATGGGGCCGGAGGGGTGTATACCCCCTACCTATGGCTTCCCCACCGAGGAGAGAATGAGCCTGGATCTCTTTGGCTCAAAAACGACACAGATTTGAGACTATTTCCCCTCCTGCAGATTTTTCCATGGAGAGGAGCATAGAAGACATTACTATTTATAGCGCACAGTACGTGTACACAGCGTGACATCCAGAGGCTTTTCAAGCAAACATCCTACCACTTTGGGGGGGGGAGGCTTTCCACCTCGGTGTCCCCAAGATGCCCTGTCCCCTCTCCAGGGGAGGTGGGAAATCACCCCAGGGGTACCAACCATCTTCCCTTGTCTATGGGTTTCTTAGATGAAGATATTTGCCTTCTATAGGTTTCTTTTGATTATTCTTAGACGAAAATATTTCCCCCCCTGCCGTGGAGCTATCACGAGGTTTGTAGTCAACACAAGTTTTCAACACAGATAACGTGAGTTTTAAGGGAAGGGAGAGGGATTGAAAGCAATGAAGGTACAAGGGGGGGTCATAGAGTATCTGCAGAGTCTGGTTTGGGGATGGACTGCTTGTGTGTGTGGGGGGAAATGAAGACAGCAAAGTGCATGGGTTTAACTGAGCATTTTGAGGAGTTTTCAAGGGGATGCGGGCCAGCAGCAGGACTTGGGTTTCCCCGCTGCCTGCTCCTTGCATGACTGCTGGGTCGCATGGCGTCTCTTTGTGTTCCTCTATGGGTTCGGGAAATCAGAACATCTTCATCTAGGCTCGATTCTCAATATGGAAATGATAGCTGACAATGGCAATAAAAATAACAGTGAGCAGTTGGAAAGGCCCAGCTCAAATCGTGCTCTGTCAACAGCTTTGCAATCTGTATAAATACGAGTAGAAAGACAAACAGCTCTGATTTCTCTTTAAGAATGTGAGTATCCATTGTCGTAGATTGAAATTAGGATGTTTTACTTGTACTGTATGTAAATTCCTTCTTGGCAAATAACCCATGTCCACTAATGTATGTGTATTTTGGGTCTGCATAGTTTGTTCTCTGTGAAATACAATGAAATTTGATAGCACGCAGAAATACTTGCATGGAATGTCAAATTTTTTGTGTGTGCTTCTCACATATCCATAAAAGAGTTTACACATTTCTAATTACTCATTCAAAAAGAGACTTTACAGCACTTTTAAAAGAGAGCCAATTTTTTCCCTACTGTGTTCTGTTTTTACAGCTTGTGGAAAGCTTATTTAACGAAAGTTTAAGTAATCAGCGAAAGTCATTTCTAAGAAAAGACTGACAGATATGAAGCCTCTTTTCACACTTTGGAAGAGGTGGAGATAGTCGCCATAAAATTTACAGCTGAATAGTACTCTGTATAGCTGAAGTTATAGAATTATTAGTGTTTCAGGCATGTGATAGATTTTAGGGAGGTTAAATATTTTAAGTAATTATATATGCTTGTGTAGCTGAGCTAGAAGTGTGCAATACTAATAGCAACCTACCCCTCCAAAACCAGCAACCTGCACACTCCCACGGGGCTGATGTTGTGCTAAAAATATGTGTTTGCAGCCGACTGAGCTGCGTGATATATTAATAAAATATTAGCAATACATTACCTTCACAGAAGCTCACCTCTGGCTTTGAAAGTATGAATTTCTGGGCTACGGAAACGAAGAGACAGGGGACGCTGGGTAAGAGAGGAGTCAGTAGGGAGGTCGACACCATCAGCATCTCTGTCCCAGCGCCTGCAGAGCAGAAACATGCAAATTTTACTGTACTAGAGACCTGGCTATAGAATGGTTGAGAACAAGTGACTTCTTCTACAGCTCATGACTAATTGTGTGTTGAAAAGAGCTGAATAAGAGAGGAAGAACTTGGCTATGTTGTGAGACTGAACAGTTCATGAGAAGTCTCGTATCAATGGGCATGCCTTTTAGAGATAGTAATGCGCTTTGGGGTGTGACTCCCTAATATTATGAGATGCTCAGGTGTTATGGCAGTGGGCACCACATACAAATACTTACGGCAATATATAAACAAGAAAACAAAAGCAATTGCTAAAGGCATTTGAATGGTATGCTCTCTGCGTCATCCTTTCAACCCATTTGTTGTGTGTATGCTTTAGACGTAACTGCTTACCCAGGAACAAACAGAAGGAGGGCTTTCACAGTTCTTTAAAACAACCTAAATTGTTAGAGCTGAAATCTAGTCCCACTGCAGTTACTTTGGGGTTTGCTATGGATTTCAATAGAACAAGAACCAAATCAGGGAGGCATCGTTCCTCCTCGTTGTGGCAGCCATGGTGTAACAGTAACACAATGAAGTGGCTCGCCGTACCACTTCTATCAATATGCGGTTTAAAGAAGTGTAGCGTAATGTTTATATTTTTTTAAATTCACTTTTATGGGAGCCTAATACAGCCAGCCTCATAAAGCTCACTCTTGCACTGGATTAAAGCGGCATCTTTGTAGCATTTACTGATTGTTCATAAATCATGGTGGCACTTTGTTACTGTCCACAAGCTGGTTTTCGTGCTAAAGGTTTCAATCACTAAGATATAGAGTGTTATCTCAGGCATAGTTTTAGTCCTAGGGAAATTATGTTGAGAAGCGCTTTTGTACGTCTGGCATTTGCGGAAAATATGTGTGTACAGCGTGGCATTTGAAAGCCGATACACACAATGCCATTAGCTGCTGTATTAACAGGCACTGTAAGTGAATATATGGAAAATTGTCCCAAGTTTTTATGCAATGCAGGAAAAGTACTCACCACACCAGTCTGCAAATTCCCAGTGTTCACTTCTGACATCTGTTTCCTCTCAATGGAAGGTTTTCTGGGTGTCGAACACTTAGATTTCAGGTACGAATCTCAGTTGCAGAAGTGCCTTGATTTGTCAGACCCTACAGGTTTTCAGCTTTGGTTGTTCATACCAACAATTCCTAAATCCTATTCGGTTGACTCTGAAAACTGTATCCGGGAGGCTTTTGGTGATCCTGCATTCAAACGGTTAATTTGCACTATGTTCTGTTAAAGAAAAGGAAAACTGTCACCCTGTCATTTTAGAGTCTGACACTAAGCTTGTCAAAAGAGACAGCTGTTAAACTGAATTACTGTTGACATGCAGAGAAACGGCCCTTGCCAGATGTAAAGGACATCTGCGGCAATGAAGTGGTACAGGGTGGCTTTTAAAATGTGGTCATACTGGTATTTGAATAGAGCGTCTGTGGCATTAAAACGTGGCCTTGACTCCGACAGTTTAAGGCAGCGAACCAGAGCCAATGAGAAGCACAAAGAAGTGCTGATCTGTTGCTGTATCCATAACTTATGCGCGAATATGAAAACAGCGCAGTGTCAAAGCTATTAAGCTCTTATCTTGCATCCAGGAGGATGTGGGTTTAAAACACAGTGGGAAATATTTTGTATTTCTGGGTCCTTGAATGTGCGGGTAGGTGAGGTGTAAATTCAGAAGGTGGATTATGCCGGGAATGAATAGAAATAAGTCTTCTTGTCTTCAACTAACAACTGCTCAGACAAGAATTGCAAAGGGCATGAAGCTTAGGAAGGGAGGGCTGGATGTACCTCGCCGGTGTTTCTGATAAGGCTGCTGGCGTGCAGAGCGCGTGGGTGGGTGCTGGGGAGGTTGTCCTTCGGAGAGGGGAGCAAAAAAACCATGGAAGTATCTGCGTGGAGAGGCCAGTAAAATTTTGTCTGCATGCCTTAAGATGATTCACTTAAAAAACTCAGGATACCAAATCTATTTTGTAAAAAAATGTAGATATGAATATTTTATAAATTAGCAATTGAACCAACAGTAGAGAATTTTGTGCAATTTAGAAGTACATGAGTCTTTGATTTGCATGTTTTTAGGGTAGAAATAAATCTGTTTTGGAAAAAACGTATCAGTTAAGCAATTTTGTTAAATGTATGAAAAACGAAATGTTATGAGACGAAGCATTTATTCATTACGAAATGAAATTGATGTTTGAAGCTAAAAAAAAAAAATTCAGTCCAAACATCATTTTGAATATGTTAGCAGATCATATCTTGATGATTTATTTGTATGTTTAGTGGTGGCAGAAACCAAAGAGTTTGCCATCTGTGGGGAAGAAGGCAAATGATATTTCTAAATCGTGTAGGCTAAGCTGCTCCTTTCTGCAGGAAAGCAACAACAACAGTAACAACAGTTTGCTCTAGGCAGCAAAAATGCTGGAAGGGATGAGCGTGAGAGGTGTTTTCTTCTTTGTAAGAGGAAAGTTTGGTTTCCGAGCACCTGGGTTTTTCTATGCAGAAAGGCTCATGTCAGTTGAGGTGGACTCATCTGCTTAGGCTTCCTCTGAGGGTGGTGGTGGAAAGATCAGGGTTCGTTTAGGGCTTGAGGTGATTTCAGCTGGTGCCCTGCCTTGCTCTGAGACCATCCCTCTACCGTGGAGAGCAGTTAGCACCCTGTGCTGGCCAAGCTGCATTGCTAGCATCGCCCACCACCACGATGCCAAGAGGTGACGATCTGAGCCCGTGGTCCAGCTGGATGGCCTCCAGGTGGTTCAAGAGAAGCGTGGCAGCACTTGATTTATGGAGGTGACTCTACGCAGCGTGGAGGGCTGCTGGGTAGTGCTGCTGCCAAATCTGACCAAAGGGCTATTGCACATGTAACCAGCGGTGTTCCCACCGTCCCATATGGCCGTGGTTGGCTGGGTCACAGCAGGAGACAACTTTACAAGTACAAATATCTGTGATCTAACACGGCCCATCCAGAACCTGCATTTATCGATGGCTGCCAGAGGTCTGCCGTGTACAAGGGAGAAGTGTCAGCACTTAACTACCGAAGCATGGGCAGCAAGCAGAGAGTACCTGTTGCATGTGTGCAGTCTCCTGGAGTTGGGGAAGTGAGCTTTGTCCTGGTCTCTGCTGGGAGGCTTTCGAGAGAAGCAGTCAGGATGACCGTGCCCCCCTGCGGTTGGAGCACGTGGGTACATTTTGGGTTTCAGGATGCTGGGACAGTTGGTATTCAAGAATAACCTTTTTATGGGGCCAGTGTAGCTGCTTGACAGCATTTCAGTGGCAAAGTAAAGCCAGCCAGGACATAGCAGACTGTCTGGTGTGTGCTGCAAGCCACGTGCGTAAGGAAAACCTTGTTGATGATATGACTACGTTCATGGTGGCATTGTCAGATGGCTCAAGATCTCGGTGACAAATACAGGTAAGGAAATGTAAATAAAAATGT
>Ga0181612_152253_pt1 | contig 17904 bp, 15 predicted proteins | sample HoacroProtozoa21_FD_119630 | JGI IMG/M metagenome (GOLD analysis project Ga0181612, IMG submission 119630) | Hoatzin crop microbial communities from Cojedes, Venezuel. Combined Assembly of Gp0051906, Gp0051904, Gp0051908 | reverse complement strand
TTCGGCAGGAGTGTTGGACTAGATGACCCACAGAGGTCCCTTCCAGTCCCTACCATTCTGTGATTCTGTGATTCTGTGATTCTGTGATCCCACGAGCTGCCAAACACCCCATGCCGCACTCAGTTATAAATCTCAGGCGCAGAGATCAGACCTTCCGTGGACAGGATTTGGCCGCCGGCTGCTCCTTTCTCTCTGAGACAGGCTTGTGCTTCTGCTGCCAGAAAAGGGCTCCGGAAAACACACGGTCAGCTGCTGCCAGACATTTGCACAGCCCTTTGGCTGGAGATCCCAGCAGCCGCCGCTCGGCAGCGTTGGTCGCAGGCAGCGGTTGCTATGGTTGTGCAGATGCATCCCCGGAGAAGCCGAGCGCCGGGCGAGGGGCTCATTCGTTCTCCACGGGGCGCGGGGTGAGTGTGACAGCTCGACCCCGGTGCTGGCAGGGAGCTCTGCTGCAGCGTCTCTGGCAACAGGCAGGAATCGTCCGCGCAGCCGGTTTTCTGGAGGATGCTGCTGGCCAGGGCATGGGGACAAAAGGTGCCACTTGCTTCAGACGTTGACAGTGCTGGAAAGAGAGTGCACGGTGCATGGGTGGGACGCAGGGCACAGAGCAGAGAGCCCATGGCCTGCCCACTGCAGGATCCTCCCCGCTGCGAGAGTTAGATTAGATATAACGAAGAAATTCTTCGCTTTGGGGAAGGTGAGGCTCTGGCACAGGTTGCCCAGAGAAGCTGTGGCTGCCCCCTCCCCGGCCGGGTTCAAGGCCAGGTTGAACGGGGCTTGGAGCACCCTGGGCTGGGGGCAGGGGTCCCTGCCCATCGCAGGGGGGTGGAACTGGGTGATCTATAGGGTGCCTTCCAACCCAAACCATTCTATGATTCTATAATGGTCAACAGATGAAGTTTATGGGTTTAGATCAGATTTTACACCTCAACCATGATACAATGTTAACAAAAGAATTAAATATTTATATTAACTCTTATCACTCCTTTTTGAAATTAGTTCTGGTGAATGCATTATAACCTTTGTTTTTCTTACAGATCTTCTTCAAAGCTAATTTACTGTATTTTATGCTGTGCCACTTCGTAAAAACTTGGAGAATAGCTAAGAAAATCAAGCGTCAGGTGACTGATGAAATCAAGCATTCAGAAAGGAAAGACAAACACTGCTTGGTTTTCTGAAGTACTGCCAGGAAGAATTAGAAATTAGTGTTAGAGTGAGACTGAAGTTGCAGACTTCAGATTTGAACTGGAATTTCCCACTGCCCTTCACACAGTCACCTGTCACTACAAAAATACATTTGTACAAGAACTGATTTGTTGGCTGTCTTCCCCTGTTAGAAATATTATGAGATTGAAGAATTATTTGCGTCTTGTACATTTCTTAAAAGTGATAGGATTGATGAGATCTGTTAGCAAGCCTCAGTGAAGAAGCAGGAAGCTCTAAGTTTCTACTCATGCTAATTTCAGCCTAAGTGCACCTCTGAAAACAGAAAGGAATCGGAGATCTTGTGGTACTTTAATACATTTTTCATTTTCCTAGCAGCAAGCATCATAGAAAAGTTAAGCAAAGCTTATGTTAGGACTATGAGACCGAATATTAAAAAGAAAAACATTCTTAAGACCACCATTTTGTTCTTGGACAACAAAGTAGTTCTAAAAGCAGTAGCTATTTTTGAAGGTATCAAAGGAGTTTGAGCTTATTGGGATGTCATATAAAGTTGAAGCATAATGTCAATATTTAGATGCACTAAAGTTGCTCGAGGGGTACAGAATCGCTGTGTTTCAAAGGGCCGGCAGTGCATTCGTACAGGCGGCCTTGCGTTTCTGTTAGGGGAATCTGTTAGAACCGACGGCAAGCAGCCACGCAGTGCAAGGCCGTACAGAGCAGGTGAAGTGCAGACACTGTACCCCAGGGTCCTTACCCTCCTGCGGTTTTTGAGAGAGGCACAGAGAACAAGATTGCATGTCGGTATACGCAGTGGTAAAAGACAGACAGATAAGTCACTTTTTGATCCAGTCTGGGCATCAAACACTGACAAAAGATATCCTTCTGTACCATCAGGCTTGACTTTTCCTAGTAGAAAAGACCACTTTGGACATCAGAGGAACTTGGTTTTTATCCGATAGTTATATTTTGCATCAGCTGTTCCATAAAGCAGCTATTACTTTAGTGTGCATGCAATAACAAAGATGCACAGAGCCTATTGTTTTTTCCTGAGTTCCACACAGAAAGCTCTGTCTTTAACAATTCATTATACCCAAGTTAAATACATCTGCTTGCCTAGCTCATAGTTCTCATTGCAGAATGCAGATGAATGAGGAGAAATTTTCCTGTGTTTCCTGAGACAAATCTGCTTTAATTCTTTAGGAAGTCACAGAGTATCACGTGGCTAAACAGTTCTGACCCTCAGCAATAACTGCAAGTTCAAATATCAAGGCTTAGCAAGACATCGTTATCTTTACAACACACTCTTTTAATAACAACCATGTAATGTTCATAAAGTGGTGAAAGTGTCTAGATTTTAGCGAGCTTTTGTTCCTGCCATAGCTCACAAGATTTCATTACCTTTTTTCTCTACGAGCCGTTTCCACACTAGCTCTAACATTGCAGTGATTGATGATCGTTCACATCTGATGCCAGCACCCCTATTGTCCTAAGAAACTCATCAATGCTACAAACTACTGACCTTACCCTAAACCCATCTGATTGCAGGCCAGCTGGCTTAAATTTTCTTGCCACTCGTCAGCACAAACATGGTTAGCAGCAGCTGACCTGTGAATGGTCAGGAATGTCAAGGAATTCATGGTTGTAGACAGGGTAACTGCAAAGAAAAAGAAGAACAACTTCACTATGATTTCACATAGTTTTATACACGGCATACAGAAAACATACAGCTACATTCAAAAGAGTTTTCCAAGATGCTGGCACTTTTGCTGATTTTATAAGCTCAGTAGCTACGTAATTTAAAATTAAGGCAAATGTGGCTATGAGACACTAAGCAACAAAGGCATCCTGAGGATTAGAATAAAGCAGAATATTCTTGCCTCGGCAGCACAGGTTCACCCAGGTTTCTGACAGCCCTAATCTTGTTCAAGGACCCGACAAACAGTCCAGCTGACATCACTGAAGTGATTTGTGGGATGAATGCTGCTGGACGTAAGAGCGATACCAACATTTGACTCTTGGCAATACGCACTGCTCCTGTCATAACAATGGCTAGGTGTAATTACAGCAAGAAAACACGACTACTGTGTACAAGAAGGATCATGACCATTGCTTCTCTCTTAATCCATCTAGAAAAGTACGTAAACTGCTTTCATGACACACAAAAAGCTTCTCAAAATAGCCCAAAAATGGAAATTTACATCCCTCCCTTTCTGGCATCCCTTAAAAGGTGTTGGGTTGTGTGTATTTCTTCCCCAAATACATACTGGGTTTAGTTCAGCTGTTCCTCTGACTTTTGCTTTGATAGCACCAGTCTGAACACAGCCAGCCATTACATTTTTCCTATTTGCTGAAGGTGCTTTTGCATCTCTCCCCATGAGAAAGGTATGTATTAACCCTAGATTACTCCTTTTCAAATATGCATTTCTAGAACAGTTGTTCTCTGTTGCACAGGTTTTTTTAGTAAATGGTGTTATTAATGTTCACACAGTGTTAAAAGTTTTAATACATTTACACAACCTACTTCAACATGAATACAGAATATTTGCTTCAGTGAGCCATGGTACACCTTTTTTGTGTATTTAAAGTTACATACAAAACATCTCAAAACTTAGTAATAGAAACTACCATAACGTACAGCAACACACGTGAACTCAGTGAGCTCGCAGAGGACATACTACCACTTTCCAACCGGCTTCTATTCAGGGCAATTTTTTTGAAACCCAGCTTCATTTTTATTTAATACCTGGAGACTTCTACTTTAGTAACACATAAAAGTATGAGGCCTAATCTGAATTTAGATAGCAATAGCAGGTTACATCATTCTGCAGGTCTTTAGCCGGCGCGAAGGGGACCTGGTAGGACTATTTTCTTCTCATAAGCTCTGAAGTCATTGCAGTCAGTGGCAATTTCACACTGATTTTCACAAGTACAAAATCAGGGCTTAGAAGTTTTGCCCAAATGAATTCTATGTCTGAACGTCTTCCTACTCTCTCTTCTATCCACAACACTTTCCAGATTTTACACACCACCTACACGTTTTAGAACTTCCCTGCCGTGTCCCTTGGCTCAAAGCTTTGCACTGTGACACTTCTTCACACCCAGCCTTTCCTTACTCTCTTGCCTGCTTTCCTGACCTCAACCCAGTCTCCCTTTGGTGATAACGGGAGGATCTCTCCACCGCTGCAGTTGTCTTCTGAATCAAATCACCAGCAATCACTACCGTCACCCCAAGAGCACTTGCAGGCAGAGTGCAGCACGGCAGAAACTCACCGCAGTCCCACTCGTCTGAGCTGTCGCTGCAGTCTGCTCGCCCATCGCACCAGAGCCCACGTGGCACACATTCGTGGTTGGCACACTCAACTTCACTCTCTTCACAAGATGCTGCAAGGACAAAAACACGTTTCACTCCGAGAAAGAAGCGATCAACGAGAAGTTCATGCTGAGACTGACACAATGAGACGGAGGGTGAAGGTAGGCACAGATCAGACTTGTGGAGCGAGGCAGCGAGACAGATTTGTGACAAAATTCAAGATGGGCATCGCTGAGGCAGAAAGTGGTTGCTGCCATGCAGAGGCAGAGGGCATCTCAACTCAAAGGGAAGGACGGGCATCTGCAAATGGCAGGATCTGCTAATACTTGGTATCTTTTGGGGTCTTGTCATATGAAACCTGCCTAAGCCTCTCTCACAAGCTTGAAGTGAAAATCTTGTGTTCCGTGCTTTATAGGAGACTGCTCCAAATCTGTTTATTTCTTCGTGTACTTTGAAAAAAATATTTTACTGTAATGCATATGTACTTGCTTTCATCCGGAGTTGTTACCTCCGCTGTGGAGATGGGGAACTGATGCACAGATAGACATGCTCCAGCTCAGAGCTGGTTCCAGCTGACAGCATTAGGTAGGGATTTCCTGAACCTCTGTCCAGTGCAGGAACCACAAGAGCTTCCATCTGCAAGTGACTTTTAGCTTTCCCCTGACCATAACGAACCCCCACCCAAAAGGCGAGCGTGTAGCACTACAGTACCCTCCCCACTAACACACTTCTCTTCCAGCTTCTCCATACCCCACCATTAGGGAATCGGGGGGGAGAGGGAGGGAGCGTGTGGAAGGAAGCTGCATGCAGTTGTGCCTATGTTTGGCTGCTGTATAGCAGCAACGCTACCACACAAACCAAGCATTTATTTGCAACACTAGCGCAAAAAAATGTAATCCACAGCGAAAAGCACACAGATAGAGCAGGCAGGGCTGCTACTCGGATGTTAGTGATCTTTCTGGCTCTGGAACAAAGCGTGCAGAACTAGAAAAAGCTCTCTAACTCTGCCTTCCAGAGAAAGCATATTTCAAAAGCTAGGAGCCCCCGCTGGGGAAACTTTGCTGTCATTTTGGAATATTCAAGCCCCCCATAAAAGCAGAGAGAAAATATAGTTCAATAATTACAGACTAGCTTAACTTAAGCCCTCAAAGAGTCCGTCCTCTGTCATGATCTTAATGTGTCATCCTAAGCAATGCACTTTAATACCACCTTCCTTTATTTTAGGTTACAGCACACAGACCCCTCGGAAGTCAAATGGTATAATCTTCACAAGGAAAAGCAGATTAAGAAGAGTTCTGTGAGCTGCCTCTCCCCCAAAAGAAACAGATCTAGTGATACACGCAGGCTGCCAGTTATTCTGGCAAATATGTTGATGTGCTCCACACAGCACGCAAAATGTGCCTGCCATCCTGTCCCTGCCAACAGAACTCCAGAGACTCTGAAGCAACTTTTTTTAAAATTGTAAAATTATATCCTACAGTCCCAGCAAAAATGCTGAAGTAGCAGGATTGCCCAGAGAGCTCAAGTTTCAGCTTTCAACCAGGTTTACCAAGCACCTCTGCTTTCTTGTGCAGGCTGTGTCACCCTGTACGTCTCCTCTAGCTGCTTGTCTTGGGGACATGCCCACACACCAGGTTTTCTCAAAAGAAAAGAACTCAGAGTACCACTAATATATTTGTAAAAGCGAAGCTAACATCTCACAGCACCCATTCCCAGCTTCTCATGCAGGGTGGGAGCATGAGGTCCAGCAAAGCAGCTGCTGTTCCCAGGTCTTCCACCTCTTCGCATCCCACTAGTGAGCTGCATAGCAGCTCCCGGGGGGACCAGGGGGCCTGTCGGACACCGTCAGCACTTCGAGCTGACCTGCGCTCGGCCAGCGCGCCCATACTGCCCGCGTACCATGCTAGGCCTTGTATCTCTGACACGTATCACAGCTTGGATTGTAGAAGCCTGTGGAGCCAAGTGGGGAGGAAGAATCTCAGAAATGCCAAGCAGAAGAGGAATCAGATAAAGCAGGGAGATATATGAAAATCACTGAAGAACAGACCAGAAGGAAAATAAAGTGGAAATCCAGAAAAAAAGAGCAGTGAGCAGCTATACCTATATGGAATGAAGTTGAGAAAAGTTGGGAAAAGGAGTCAAGAAGCTACAAGGAATAAAGAAAAGCACAAGGACACAAGAAGGAGGAGGGACAGACAGAGAAAAAGAGACGGGACTGGAATGGCCAAGCAGGCAGCAACGATCCAAAGATGTGAACAACAGATGACACAAGATGAGGAAAGAGATAAATTGGTGCCACAGAAAAACTGAAAAGGAAACTGAGGGAATGACTAAGCCTTTCTGTCTGTAGAACAGCTTTTACTTTCATTTATGTTGCACCCCAAGATCCCAAAAATGTGATTAGCCTTTTACGGGACTGACGACCTGCACAAGCCCTTACAGCAGTTCTTTTCATCCATCATGTCAGGGCAGTCTGGGAAACCATCGCAGATCATCGTGTGTTTGATGCACAGCTTCTTCAGAGGACACTCCCAGAGACCCCTTTCTCTACAGCCTGGAGGCAGAGAAGCACGGGTTTGAAACATTTGCATGCAATGTCAAATCTACTGTCATCTTCTGCCTTAATAATCCTGAAACACCCAAAATATTTTCACTTGCACTATAAATTATAAAAGGTACCAATACTAAAGAAGAAATGGAAATGAGATTGTGACAGTGCACACTTGATAAGGAGGCATAAAATATATAACACTTGATAATACTTCAGTGGTTTTTAAATAATAATCTATATTATGCTAGATGGATCTACAAGTAATGGCTTAGGCATTAGCTCAGTTACCTCAAAACCCATACACCACTACTCTTGAAACACATTTACTAGTAATATATAGACTTTTCTAATCCTGAAGTCTGTAGTGCTTCCTTCAAAAGCATACTGCACAGATCGTTGGTCTTTCAAAAGCAAATCCTATGACAGCATGGAATCTCCATGAAAAGCACAGAAATATGTAAATCTTTCTGGCAGTGCTGATACAGAATCTCATGCAGATCACAACGAACGGTAGAGAGACACTGTTAAGTACTGGCCATAAGCAGTTTTCCTGGTTCTGTAATCCAAGTCAGAAAAGATTAGAAAGACCCAATGGCTGTATGAATCTTCAAGAGGGTTCGTTATCACCTCTTTGAAGTCCTGCTAACCAGCCTCTCTGATTTCAGGGACAATACTTATAAAAACTGTGTCAGAGTGCTTTGATAGTAAAATTCCTGTTAGTCAGCTAGAGGAAACTAAGAAGGGCCCAAGGTACATTTTAGAAAAGTGTTTTCTCTTGGTTTTTTTCACTATTTATTTCCATCAACTAATAAAGCACTTCACTGTGATACCAGTTGAAACACTTTGACATACTAGTTGTCTTTTTAACCCAGAATCAAATCCAGGAGACAGCCCTGATGTCCCCACATGCAAATAGCTGAGATACGAGCTCACAAACTGCGTTTGAAGCAGCACCTCTGTTTGCCTGGACCTGAATTTACAGTAGCGTACCAACAGTCTGTTAGGCAGGTGGGCTATTTCCAGGAAGTGTTATTTCAGAAGTATTTTACAAACATGAACCAGAGAATCACTACTAGCTCATACGATTCCTGGAAAAATCTACTCGCATTTAAATGGTAACTGGATGTGTAGAGTGCTTGATTTTATTTAGGTTCAAAAAGCCATGTAAATAAATGTTACAGCACAGGGAAATAAACAAGCTGGAACCTGTGAAATTAATTCCACATGATCAAAGGACTTTCTTGGGTATCACCATTTTCCAGGCCTCCTTCTTGGCAATATTTGTGATAACTATTAATGAAAAATTAATTGAAACCAAACAAAACCTTTAATAACGAACAAAGAATGTCAGTCATGTTAGGAACTTGATGTGAAGATAAAATAATAAAGCTTAAAAAAATATAATTTATGAACCTTGCAATTTTTTAGCAGAGTGTTTACAATTAATTAAATACATGTTTGCTTTTCCCCTTCATCACACATTAGTGTTACACTGTGAAGTGTACCAGGACTCTCCAAAATCTATCTTCGTGTATGACATAGACAAATATAGAGACAATTCCCTAGGAAAAATTCACTACGTACTGAATTCAGTGTGCAAATACACTGTTGTGTGGGTAGAAGCCATCTACTATTTGGTGTATTTGTGTTTCTTCTCTAAATATTTTTGCGACGTACATTTTTAATTTCATGACAATGACATGGAAGTGAAAACAGAGGTAGGAAAACTCATTCATATTTACATTACCCCCATCTCAAACATATGTTTTGGCAAGAGATGGGGATTCACATATGATCTTATATTCATGCTTCTTCAAAGTATGAAGCACCATTTGGTATTCACACATATATTCCCCATGCAATTATTATTAAGTCATCAACATTTAGACCATCACAATTTTCTCTCAACTAAAATACTACAGTCAGAACTCAGACTGTAGAAAATAGTGAAGGACAACACTGATTTTGAATGTTACGTCCTCAGTTTTTGTAGTTTTGTTGTTCAGCAGCCAGTAAATTAATATGATCACTTACAGTCAAGCATATTTAATGCCACAAATTCTCTTGACGTCTATCATAATAATAATTTTCAGAAATTACCTTCCTGACACTTTACTGAAACGCACCCGTAAGTCTCACATTCAGAAATCTCTGCCAAATTTCCTCCCCAAATCCTAGCCTAAACGGCTCTAAAGTCTTAGGATTTTGCTGTAATTGCACGGGTGAGTCTTCCTCTCCCAAAGATCACGTGGAGGTATGACAGGGATTCCTAGCAGGAGGGACAGTGGGTGCTGAACACAGCTCTCCTCTGCCTGGGCAGAACACAGCTTGGTCCCTTCGGACTGTTCTACCTCACATTTTTGGCCAGAGTAGCACGAGCATTCAGAAGCTGTAGCTGGTCTTTTCCAGCCTCCTCCTCCCTGCACTGTGAAGCTGTTCCAGGCCTTTCATTTAAGGCACTTCAAATACCATCTTTTTTAATTTCCATGCTGACCATTATTTAATGGTATAAAACCAATTTCAAAGGATAAATCTAATAAAATGTGAGCTAGCCATTTACACACGGAAAGACCATCAAGCTTTGGTTTTGTCCTGCACACAAGGAATACGAATGCGTCAGAGACAGTTACTTCTGGAGCTCTACAAGGACTTTCTGTTCTTCAGTAACAGTATTACCCCTGGTCAATGTAATGTCACCCTGACAGCGATAATTTCCTAGCAGATACAGTCTTCCATATTTATAGAAACTGATAAGAATTCTGCTGATTGCTAGTGACATTGTGTCTAGACAATAGAGACAGAGAGAGATCCGCTCGAGAAATGAATGTCATATATTAGAGCAATATTTCATATGTTGATGTCTAGGAGAATAGAATTATCCTAAAAGACACGTAGCAATTAGTGCTCTAAGGAGTTAAGAACAGGTGGCAACAAAGAATATTTGGCAGGAAGGACAACTGAGACAATTGATTCAAAGGGAAAGAGATGACAAACTCTGAAAGAGTCACTGTGATATCAGCTCTGCCTTTCCTTTGTAATCCAAACAAGGGAACGACTTAGTATTCAATCCTCTTTCAGTGAGCATATCTTTTTTTTCTTTTCGCTTTCTTTTTGTGGGGGGAGAGGAATCAGGCAGAAAGAGGAGAGAGAATACAAGAGTGATTTGAAAACTCCCACAGACTGAGAATACATAGCGCCTTAGTGATTAATAACCCCTTGGTTACTCCAATCATTAAAACAACTTGCTCTTACAAAAGAAGCATTTTACAGAGCTGTCAAGCTTGAATTTTAGCTTAGCATCAGCTTTCAGATGTTGGATCTTATTTTATTTTTGTGCAGCTGAGCAGAAAGTATTTTATTGCCACGGTTTTGTTGCTTACATAAACTGCTTGCATCTTAACCTCCTCTCTGTTAAAAAAAAACCAGGTTGTGCACCTTAGCCCTATTCTGCTGGAATGTTTTCCAATCCTTTACTCATATTCACACCTCTTCTTTAAATTCCTAGTGATTTATAGTTTTTCTCTTTGCCCCTAGGGATGCCAGGCCACCACGCAGAACTCCGTGGAGGCTACACCTTAGTCACTTAAAGAAACAGCATAAACTCTCTTCTCCTTCTCAAAACTCTCTTGCCAGCACGTACAAGGATAAATAGTGACCAAGAGATTTGTCGGTTATTCTCAAGCTCCATACAACCCTTAAGTCAAAAGTCAAGAGCATCTCTACGATAAGTAAACTCAAAAATATACTGGAGAATAAACTTTGTGGTCACCACTTTATCCTTGTACCTACAGCTTGAGGTTGACCAGAGGTTGATCTGAAAAACGATGTAATTCTTGACCCTTGTAATACAGAATTCACTTCAGCAACACAGACCTTTTGTCAATACATCATAATGAGAACATTACCACGTATCAATTTAAAACTCTATTTATGAATTCAAGACTTAAACTGCCAGGAAGTCACGTTTTAGCTTAGCAGAACCTCCAGCAGTACCAAAATTAAATCTGCAGCATTTTTCATCTTGATTACTAAAGGAATAGTCAAACATCCTGGAATATGGTTAGCAGAATCTAAATGATCAATTATCGTAAATTGTGCTGACATTAATCAGGAAGGATGCTTGCTAACGTATTTTTACTGCCACTAGTCTTCAAAAAACCCACTTTCAAATGTATTTTTCTTGCAGAAAAAGGGGCTTATCCTCTGAACAGTCGTGCTATGGTTCAAATACCTGAAGCAAAAACAAAACCTCTTTTTCTAATGCTTCAACTACTCCTTATTCAAAAGATTCAACTCATCGAATTTATTTACCACAGCTGTCCTCATCACTATCATCCTCACAGTCAGCTTGCCCATCGCATCTTCTGGATGCCAGGACACACCGCCCGGACCGGCACTTGAAGTGACTGGGTGAGCATTCTGTCGATGACAAGGAACAGGGAGAAACAAGACTCCATCAGGCTCAGCTAAATCATCACATGGGTGCTTATTTATTTATCCCTGTGGCTGTTTCGCAAGGGTAAATGACAGGAACAGAACGTTTCTGCGATAGTAAACTGGAACTATGTAGCAGGCGAGGCTCGGAACAGTTGCACTGTGAATGGGGGGGAGAAATATTTTCCAGAGCTCTCCCTTGCATGCTGCCCTCTGACAAATTTCAAAGCTCTTGCCAGATAACTGGCATACAAAGTTCAGATTGTGGGCATGGATTTTCAAGCTACTTTTCTCACTGTTGTGGTGGTGTGTGAAGCAGAAAGAGATCATCTTGAAATGAGTATAAGTGATCCCCAGGATAAAAACCCCACATATTTTGTCAATTGTGTGGCTGTTTGAATTAGTGAAACCACTTATAAATGCCCACTAATTAACCCTTACATCGCTTCTGCCTTATCTTACAGAGTACCATTTTGACAAGGGTTTATTTAGATGCTTTTGAAAAATCCACCCACGTCACTGACTTTGATGTAAAACCTCCATCGTATATTGCCTTTTTTTTTCCATCCTGCAAAATGTCTCAGATATTTAAGGCCGTTCAGTTCCTTGGGTAAATTTTAGGGTTCAATAAACAGTTGTACCAAAAATATCATCAATGGACATGGGAGCCTTAGAAAATAACATTCTGGTGATAAAAGGTATGGGAACTATACTGCCAGCATTTAAGAATAACTCCTTATCAAAATAACTCCGTTGACAACGCATACTGTCTCAGCCAGCAGCATTCTTGGACTCAGCACTGACTGGAAGAGAAGCTGAGCAGTTCAGCACACTGTAATAACTCTGTCAATTATAGCTTAAGTTGGAAAATACCCTATATTTTGTAATCATAAACATATTAAATGCTCTCAGAAGCTTAAATTCTTTTGTTACGTCTGTTTTTTCAGAAATATTTACATAAGATTTTAAACTTCCCAGGGAAGACTTTCTAACCAACATTGGCAGTCAGTAGAAATCTGGCACTGCATCAACGTAAAATTCTAGCAGTAAGTGAACCCAAACCAACTCTGATAAGACTCCTTAATTAGTTACACTATTTCTAAAAGAATACTAAAACTCCCTCCTTTTTCACTGATTTTCCAGGAATATCCATTTCAGTGCTAAGACAATCAACAAGCAGTGAAATCACCTTACTAGGCAGAGTCGCTCTAATTAAAGTGAGAATTTTTTTAAATTGTAGTTTTTATAAGTGAACAAAATTTGTCTCTAGAAGTGGAACACACTAGTTCTGTATGCAGCAGTGTTTCTATGTTACATCTCAAAGCCAAATGATCTAATAACACAGGGAGGAAGGTTAAAAGACATTTGATGTCTGAGAAAATGAAATCAAGTTACTTTTCTTTAACTCAACTTGTTGGGCCAAAATCTTACTTTTCCTTTGCTACGCTCTGCTGTGTAATAATGCATAGTTCGTTTCCATCAGCCCACTGCTGTAGAGGGAAATTATCTCCTTGTCTCTCAGAAGTCCCACGACAGGATTTTATTACTATGGTATTACACATCTTTATAAAATCCTCACAGTGGTACAAGTGCACATGGACTTTGCTTGAAGAAATAGTACTAAGAGCTACAGATGCTTCACTGGTTCTTCATGACTCCTTCACTATATTCACAGCCATACACCTCCACTAGAAGAACTATAGACTAACTAGCTTCCGCCCATTGCTTTCTCTGAGCAAGATCAAGACTGTGGAAAGACCGTTATCACCATTTAGGTGAGTAGGAGAAGCAGGAGAAGTGAGCACCATCAGCGTACTGCAGGCACTGTAGCACACACCAGCTCACTACTGTCCCAGCTATTTTACTGGTGCTTTGGCAAGATAAAGAAAAGGTATGTCAGAATCCCCACAGATCTCACATCCAATGACCACTGCAGAAGGAAACTGTAGGCATCCAAATTCCCTGAAACTCAATATCGAATCATTTCCACAGTTTAAATATCATAACTTGAAGGGGGGTACGCAGAAAAAAATCGGTGACTTTGGGAAGCTAATTAAATCTTGAATTTTCTGTTCTACGTATTTACAGGAGTTACCTTCTACATCTTGATCTGGAGTTAGACAAGTTTGGTTGTCTGAGTTCTCGTCTGGAAACTGAGTGCAGTCAGTATCTTCAGGCCACTGCAGACCTACAATCCCAAGCACAGACTCACAGCGTTCCTTAGACTGTACACATAACGTCCTGAAGAGACAAAGTGGAATTGCACAAAGTAATTGAGTGAAAGTCTTAGAAATTCCCAGTGACTGCAAGTTAATAATCCTAGCCAACATGGACGAAGATGAAGAGCAAGGAAAAAATCATCTCTTCAAAGATGAAGGAAAAATCAGTTAATCAGATTTTTTACATTAAAAAAATATATATATACAAAGACATGCTGCTACTGTTGAAACATTGTATTACTGTATGCATACTATTACCTGAGCTATAACAGAATAGCCAAATATAACTACTTACAAGCATCCTCTCCTCTGTAAGCGATGGGAAAGAACCTTTTTTAAGTAGAACTAACCGCTTTCCTTCAGGAAAAAAGTCAAATACATTTTGTACTAGTGAAATGCTACCTCTTCTCCTGATGCTCCCTCAGAAACCATGTGGTTTCAGAAGGACAAAATATTTAAAACTGCAATCAAAAGAGCAAAGAACTCCCCAGTGAATTCAATAAAATAAAGTTTGGGGAAAATAAAAGCACAGGTCAAGCTAATGTTGAGTCTGTTGTCAGAGCAACAGAAGCTTGCATCACACCTGGAAAAAGGCTTGAATAGTCCTATCCTGCCTCTCAACATTTGACCCAATGTCAAATGCTTCAAACGTACAAAGAGAACTTGCATAATAGGAAAAGCCCCTTTTATTTTAAGCATTATTTTATTCATTTAGCAAATACTTTTGCCTGGAATCATAGCTGATGTGCTGTTCAAGACCATAGTCTTGTCTTGTATCTGTGATATTTTGAATCCCTGTATCAACTGCCTTTTTTCCGCTTCCCCCCCCCCCCCAATATTAACTAGGCAGTATAGGATTAGGAACCTCAACATCCTTTTCCTGTCTTCCTCCAAACAGAAACATGCATCATGCTTAATAGGTATTTGTCTCAGCTGTGTTTAAAAACCCTTCAGTTAGCAAGACTTCATATACTTCCTTATCACTCATTCTCATACAAAGTTATGTATTATTTTCCTTATATCTGACCTGTGGATCTCTTGATGAACTTTAAATCCATTTCTTCCTGGTTTAAGCTCAATGAACATGGTGAAACATTTAGTTGTTTTCTCACAGAAGCTCACTTTTACCTGTTTGAAGGCCATGATGTCCCCTCCAGTCTTCTCTTGTTTCTAGACTCAGCAACTCATTTAATCGCACACTTTAGAACATATTTTCTAAACCTATAATCATTTGGACTTTTTGCTACTGTTTCAAAGACAATTCTCCTTTGTTCTTATAGATTGAAAAATATTCAATGGTAGGATCCCACCCATTTTTATTTCTTTCTATTTCCCTCATGTCCCTTTTACTCTTGCCTTTTATTTAATTTGATTAATTTTTCAAGATCTCGCTTCCAGGAACTGACTCCTTTCATGGAAGGCATTTTATTTCACTCATTTTCCTTTGATCTTTTGACCAATGAACCTTCTTTTTCATGCAATAAGCTTCAAGAAATGCAGTGACCAAAACCAATAAAACAGATCCATATAGGATCAATTATTTTATGCTCCTTTGAGAAAACAATACATTATTAATCTTCTCAAATTGAATTTTGTTTTGGGGGATTGCATGAAGAAGAGTCAATGTTTTTCTACACCGGATGAATCATCATTGAGTTGGGCAGCTGGAAGGAACGGATGAATGGATTGACATCAGTCAACCACGCTACCGTTACAGACTCTCTCTTTCCTTTTAGATCCTCCTCGATACTTGACTCACACCACTTTATAACCTCAGCTTTCTGAATGCCAGAATTTTTATTTACAATTATTATTTATGATTATTTACAACATTATTGATAATGGCAAAACCCTCAAATCAACAACAACAATATAATGAATACATTCTAAAAATTTGATTTTGTTAGCTGGGATGTCTAAGCCATTTCTGTCCTGTGTTCTCTGCACACCCAAATCTTTGGCCAAAGCTCACGCTTTCCAAAAGCTGCTGCAAGCCATTTAGTTGTCAGTCCTTAGCGAAAGAGTTAAAATGTAGACAATCTTCAAAGCAGCACCCATCACAGCACGTATGGAGGAAATTTTTTAAAGTATTGATCTGCTATTCCTCTCCTTGTTTTGAATACTTCAGATATTAATCACACACACGCAATGAACTGCATCTAATGATCTTATAAAACATGGTTCTCTACCTTTTGCTATGCAATTCCAGAACAAAATTTCTGGAATTTTCCATGGAAACATAAAATTGGGGAAGAGTGATATGACAGACAATGTCAGTCAAGAATTAAATGAAGTGTAGCATAGTACCTGCAAGGTGGGATCCGCTGATTTGTGTGGGGGTCACATTTTGGTACTAAGATTGTACAGGCAAAAAACATAAGGTACTTGTAGCAGTTGGTCTGAACCAAGGCTGGGAAAAGAGAAGACTCCCAGCTGATAGAGGCTTCCTTCTGCGTCCGGTGGCCCAGGTAGTTTGGGTAATAAGTATAGTTGTAAGGCAAGTTCATACAGAGCTCCAGAGTAATTGGTTCACACTGACCTTTCACAGAAAGAAAACAAAAAAAGAAACACAAAAGGTGTGAGATTAAATGAAATACAGAAGAAAGAATTATGCAAGTATTTGACAAATTTATCAGTCATGGCATTTCCTCTCAGGCTTCAGAAACTAAAAGTGTCAGAGCTCAAGACCCCTTATGAGCTTTATTCATACCAGTAAAGAAAGGTGGGTTTGACCTCTGCCTGCCTAATAACCTATTTGGAGATTTATACTCCCTCACCAATACATACTAACTTCCTGAGTAACATCTTAACTTTAACATGTAAAATAAACTGTTCTTTAAAAACAGATTTATTCTTTGCAGATCAAGTTTCTGATGGTTTTCAAGAGCTCCTGTACCACACAGCAACACACTTCTTACTGGTGTACTATGCTACCATAACACACCTCATACTGGCAGGGCAATTGTCAAAATTAAGACGACTGGGATCATAGGATACTTTGGGTTGGAAAGGATCTCAGGAGGTCTCTAGTCCAACGTCCTGCTCAAAGCTTGGCCAGCTCTGAGGACTGATCAGGTTTCTCAAGGCTTTATTCAGTTGGGTCTTGAAAAATCTCTAATGACAGAGACTGCACAATTTCTCTGCGTGGAAAACAGAAGGCAGGATTTTTTTTTTTTAATTTATTTTTGCGTCCCAAGATCTGAAGGAAGAATGAGGAAAATTAGGTTATGTATTGCATGAATGCTGAGTAAGAGACAGTTTACATGCTAATAATTTAATTCAGATAAGACATAATTGATAATACAGAGAATGATAAGCAAAAGCAAAATAAATGCAACAGCTACAAGTCCATATGATTACACAGACTATAGCTATATACATAAAGTCCCCAAAAGCTGGGTAATTTATCACAAAACATATTGAACTGACCAAGCATTTTGGATTTAAAAAAAGGTACAGCTTTTGTATTTCTTCCCAAATGGGTAGTCAGAAACATTTATTTGTCAATTTTCCACCACAACAGAAAACGACAGAATTTCACTTCAATTCAGACTGAAAATCAGCCTTTTGTTTAGTGCCAAAACGAATGTGAAATTATTTAATTTTATTTACTTTTGAAATTCTCCAAGAGAAAGTGTACTATTCAAAAGTCATTTGTTACCAAAATACTGCATATATTTGCCTATTCTAGAAGAAAATGTACGTTAACATGATTAATATTCTCCACCAGGCAGTTGCTAGTGTCAGGTGCCAGCACAGTGTGGCAACTGTGTGATCCTACAGCTGGAGCTTTGAGAGGAGTTCGAAAGAAGATCCAACAGTCAATTATTCGGCGATCAGCAGAACTGGGACGTCTTTCTTGGGCTGGCATTCCCTGTTCTACCCTCTTTTAGCATTTACCTCTAACCTGGGGATCACAAAGCTCATTTTATACACAGCTTTTCCTCTCTGCTAAATCCTCGCATACTGCCAATACTGAACTAGTTATGTTGTCTCGCACCACTTAGTCCCAGCTTTGGAGCACATGAGGTTTAAAGACCTCGACAATCCTCCTCATATTACTGCCATTTACTTCTCTTCATAGTGGAGTCTCCCTTGTACTCCCACACTTCAGCCCCAGATGCCCAGACCAGTTTAGTTTTATCTTTTGATTTTTCCACAGTAAGAATCTTTTCCTGATGTGTACAGAATACTCTATGTTCATCAGTGTTTTGTGATGAAAC